>Ga0255772_10000430_pt1 | contig 41317 bp, 42 predicted proteins | sample 071ome_34_FD_179970 | JGI IMG/M metagenome (GOLD analysis project Ga0255772, IMG submission 179970) | Coastal salt marsh microbial communities from the Groves Creek Marsh, Skidaway Island, Georgia - 071411BT metaG (version 2) | ecosystem: Environmental > Aquatic > Marine > Intertidal zone >...
TATCTATATTAGTAATAGTAATTATATTAAATATATTATAAAATGTATTTGAAATAATAGGTAATAATATAAATTCTGTAGATAAACTATCTATATTATTTGATATTCGTTTTCTATAGTTATAATATAGTTTATCAAATAAAATAGGTTTATCTGACAAAATAATATTATCTGATAAAAAAGTATTATCTGATAAATTTTTATTACTACTTACATTATTATTCATTATAAATATATATGTTATTAAGTATATATGTTTATATTCTATCAAATTATTTATTTATATGTAACTACATTGTAGCTGATTATGATTTCATATTTTCGCATATACTACTATCATTACCACTAATATATGATAATTGTGTATTAGTAAGACCAGCTGGATTATACTCGTCATTAAAATTACATAATACATCACATTTATTTTTTGTTAAATACTGTTTTCTTAAATTTTTATCTATTATCGAATTTAAAGATGAACATAAATGAAATTTATTAAATAATTCATCGTCTTATGCGTTTATTTCATCTATTGAATATGTATTTTGTCGTTTTTCTTCTTCTTTTAATTCATCCATGATATCATAATCAAAGTCAAATATGTATCCTAAGAATGTTTTAATACTTCCAATAAATAATTTGATACTAACTACTAATCGGTGGAAAATATCATTTTCATTAAAAGGATTAATATTTATATTACTTCTTAATTGTGAAGAATATTTATTATCCGGATCCATTAATAACATATTTCTATCGTCAAATATAAGTTCTCTAAGAGGTTTAACTTTTACAAATAAATCAGTAGAATACATATAATATATTCCAAATGAAATAGTGAATACAAGAAGTAATAGTAATAAACCATTTTTATGAACTTTCATATAATTTGGATATTTATAATGTTTACTAATTCCGAAAAATACAATAAGATATACAATAAAAAACCATACTAATAATACAAATAGATAATAATTTAATGCTTTCATATATTCAGTTTCTCTTTCGTAATATTCGGCTTTACTTTTTAAAATATTTATATTTCTATCATTGGTTGAACGATTTTTATTCATCTGTCTTTTAAATCGATTTATGTTTTCACGTATCTGAGATTCACTTCCACCTGCTAACGTATCATATTTGCGTAATCGATTAAGTAATTCTTCTCTAAATCTTTGTTTATATAATTCTCCATTGGTATTCACAACTTTAAATGTTGTATTTCCTTCAATTAGATTTTGTTTTTTTAATAAGGAGAATCCTTCTTTATTAGTAGTATTATTTTTAGTTCTATTAGTATCAGTATTTTTATTTGAGAATATATTAAATTTATTTATTCCACTAAATCCTTCAAATGATTTATTAATTACATTTTTCAATTTATCTTTATATACAATATCAATAAATGGTTTATAAACAAATAATTTTTTATCTTTATCTAAATTTTTAATCGTATTTTCTATATCGGTTTTAACTTTGTTTTTTCGGTATGAATTTGCATTTTGAATTTCATATTGTATTTTATCATTAAAAAAAGTTTCACAATGAGTATTACATGCTGTTTCTAGTTCATTATCTATTTTCCGTTGTCCATCCTCTGTGAAACGTGATTTTGTATATTCATGAATACATAATTTTTTTGGAACATGGTCTTTATACTTTTCTTTTAATTTATCACTTTCATTTTTTGTTCCGAATGTAGTTTCTAAACCTTCAATCAATGGTGAATTCAATAATGTATTATTATATATATTACCAAACGATTCAATTGTACCTAAAACGGGTACATTTACTATTTCAACATTTGGTTGGGATACACTTTCATCCCTTTCTTGAATTTGTTTACTTATAGCATCAGTATATTTAGATATTCCATCAAATCCACCTTGAATACCGGCTGATTCTAACATTTTATTCATATCCTCGTTGGCAATCTGTTGTGCTTTTTGTGCCGTTGGACATTTATTAGCTTCATTATCATTTTTGATTTTATTTACACCTTTTTTTGTTTCACGTGTTACTTCCTTTGTGTTTTTAGCCAGTGTGTCATCATTTGCTTTAGTCATTAATAATATATTGTAATTATATATTATTGATATAATATCTTAATATGGATAACTATAGTGTTCTATTATTTAATGAATGCGTCATTATAATTACAATTTTCTTGAATAACTGGAAAGAGTAATTTTGTAGTATATCCCATTTTTTTTAATATATTTATACAAGTATTTAGATTATCCTTCTTCATTATAGGTGTTCTTGAAAAAATCCATAATCCTGCATGATTAATATTATCAGTAGGAGTAGTACAACCATCTGGATATTTAATATTAGGTTGTCCACCACTAACAATAATCCAATTATAATGGTCATCCTTTGCTATAATCCAATAATCTCCAGCTAATAGGTTAGGTAAATTACATGGAGCTACTAATAAGGTAGAATTACTCTTTTTATTGGGTTGTCTAGCACATAATACAACTCCATCTTTTGTATTTAAAGGTTTTCCATTAACTTGATAAAGATTAGCATAATTATAAACAGAAATAACATTACCATTAAATAGAGGGACTTTTCTGGTTGGTTCTATATTATATGTTGCAGTAACACAGAAAAAAGATGATTTATTTTGATATTTAACTTCTTGTTGATATTGTGAATACCATGTATGTTTTGTAAATTCAGTTAAATCAATAGTAGAGAGTGGTTTCACTTTTTTACAAGAAATAGTATTAGTGATCGTAGAATCGTTGGTAATGATATCTTTGGTAATAGTATTATTGTTTATTAATTCATCTATAAAAAAGAATGGTATACATAATAATCCTAATGAATATAAGAATACAAACATAATAGTATATATATAATGAAAATATATTTAAGTAATTAATGAAAGTAATTAATGTGATATAAGAATATCATGAATATGATATAGAATATCATGAATGTGTAAGTTGTGAGAACCATCTAGGATATTTTTTATAGATATCTATATTATGGTAATAGAAAACATAACATCGTAATAATATAAGATTGTCTATAAAAGCATTATGTAATTTATCTGAATGTAATGTAAGTAGGTTATCTTTAAATAGGGTATTATGAAGTTCGGATAGTTTTGGAAATTTAAGAGTTTTTACACCGTCAAATCTTGTATATATTAAATTACATTTTTTTATGATTTCTTGATTATTCATAGTACATGTCATTTTTTTTCTGATACTAATAGAGTCAAATGGATTCATAAATGAATATCTCTCCATTGTTTTTTCTAATAAACTTTTATCAAAAGAAATATTGTGTGCTATAATTTTATCTACGTAAAACATATCATCAATTATAGTAGGTAGTATTTTTGTAATATCGATACCGTTGGTTTTACACATATGTTTAGATATGTGATGTATAGCTTCAGAATTTTTAGTGATAATTACATCATCAGGTATAGAAATAATATAATCATGTTTAGATTCAATTTTTTCTGTTTTTGTATCATAAATTAACCAACTTAATTGGATAATATATGGAATTATTTTTTCTCGTTTAGAGTTTTTAATGATTGTTTTTATCATATCATTTGTTTCCGTGTCAAATATTAAAAGTTTAACCATTTTTATATTTAAAATATATGGAGAGATAGTTATCAATTTTATTTTATATATATTAAATATAATAAGGCAACAAAATGTTAATACCAAAAATAGTTATATTATTTATCATAATTGCTGTTTTTATGTTTACAACATATTATTCAAATACATTACAATACAGTAGTAAAAAAATATTAGAAGGAATGGGTTCTCATACAATGAGTGGTAATATATCATCAGATTCAGATACAATATCAAAAAGTCAAATACCAAAAGGGAATGAAGATTTATATATATTAAAATCAAATGTAATTCCACCTGTATGTCCAAAATGTCCTGATGTAATACAAACATGTCCTAAAAAGGAATGTCAACCATGTCCACCATGTGGTAGATGTCCTGAACCAGCATTTGAATGTAAAAAAGTACCAAATTATTCTGTAATTAATGATGTTTCTACAATTAGACCAAATCTTGTTAATCCTAAAATGTTTTAATATATATATTATAATACAAAATTATATAATTTGTGTTGTTAAATATGTAATTTTGTATTATAAATAATAATTTAATAATATTTAAATTAAATTATCATTTATTGATATTCATTTGAAAAGTTTCACATTTTTTATTTTTAGGAACAATTTGTAAAATACATTTTTTATTACTTCCATACAAGGGATCTATACAACCTTTCTCTTTTTTTTTATTACTTTTTCTACGTGTTTTATTTAATTTATTATTATTCGAATTATTATTATTCGAATTATTATTTTTCGAATTATTATTTTTCGAATTATTATTTTTCGATGTCTTATTTGATTTAGAAGAACATCTTGCTCTAAAATGTTCGTATCTATCTCTAACATCATCATATGATAAATTTGATTTTTTACCTAACATACTATTTATTAATTCATGTAAGTCATACATATATTTAGAAAACGTATATCTATTTTTAAGAACTGAATACGTTAATGGAAGTGATTTCATATTCTTTTTAAAATTAATGCGACAATATTTACATGGTAATATATATTCGAGAGATAATACGAATTTTTTATAATATTGTTTTTGTTTATTGGTAGGTTCAATAGGATAATTAAAACTTATTATATGTAGAAAATGCCATAATGAAGGACCCCATACATTAGTTAACATTCCATCTGAACTTATATAATCATTATTTGAAAAGGTATGTCTTATTCTCCGTGTGTTTTTATTTTTTGTTTTGGAATGTTTATTTTTTGTTTTAGATTTTTTTTTATATGTATATTTATTTCTGATTTTCTTGTGAATTGAATTCATATATTAAATCATTTACATTATAATTATACTTTTTTTTAAACATATTATTTGATGTATTAATTTGTCTTGTAGTTATAATATTATCAATAAAGTTATTATTTTCATTATTATCACCTAAATTACATGATATTTTATATTGTTTATACCATAAATCATTAAAATATTCAATATTATTATTATAATCATTATTAGATATATTTGTAATAAAACCTTTTGAATCAATAATATACATGTAAAATTTGTATATATATATTAAATGTGTATATATTTAAATCACAATTAATAATAATATATTATACATGACGAATAATAAATCTAATACGATAGAAACATTATATAATGAAAAGGAAGATAAAAAATTAAAGCTAAATAAAACATTACAAAATGCTTCTACATTATATAAGGACAACGATATTATTAAATTATTAAACAATAAAATATCATTCAAACAATTAACTATTAAATATGTGATTTATTTTATAGTAATGATATTAGTTACTATACTTGTTAGTAATGTTACTACAAAATATTTAATGGAGATTGTAAAGAAAAAATATGTAGAAAATAATGAATATCATTATGAACCATTACATGAATGTAGTGATTCAAATATTACTAATTTATGGCAATTATTTACATGTATATTTTTTAGAAAGAAAACACAATATTATAAAGTTATATATTACTGGAGTTCGGATTGTAAATATTCAATAGAAGATAAAAAAATATGGGATAAATTAAAAGAAAAATATGATGCTACGGATTTAATAACTAAAACGAATAAAACATTACCCATAAATAAGATGGGTGATAAAGTATTATTGTTTGAAGATTATGAAAAAAATAATGATAAATATGAATTTAATATTTCTATAGATGATATAAAAATACGTAATAGGAAATTGCCCTTAGTAGTTGCTACTAGGAATGATTATAAGGATGATAGTGGCGATAGTGCATTTCAAAACAAAATTTATGAGATAATGAATTCTAATTTATCAGAAAGTTCATTTAGAACATTTATAGCAGGTTTAAAATTATAACAAGTGAAAAATAATTTGGTATGTTTAATATTAAATATTAAATATTAGTATTACAATTTATATTTTATAAATAAGGAGGTGTATATTCTACCTTTCCGGATAAATTTATTTATTTTATTAGGAGATAATAAATTTTCATAATTATATACAGATGATGTATTCATTTTACAAAAAATTTCATGAATATCGTATTTTGAAATATCATTATTTTGTGTTGAAAAATAACTTTTATTAAAAATATTAAGTAATAGATTTGTGGATATATTAATTATATTTGTATTTTTTAATTGTTTAGTATAACTACATGAATGAATATGTATACCTAATATTGTATTTGTTATATTGATATTATTTTGAATACATTGATAAATAGGATAATTATTTGAAAATCCTCCATCTATAAAATAATATTTTTTATTTGTATTAGGTTCAATATATGGTAATAGTTTAAATATTGGAACAATACATGAACTGAAATATAAAGCATCTGTAAGTTTCATATCTGGAAAAGTACGATGTGATAGTTCAGTAGATTGTAGTGTATTAAAAGTAGTTGCATAAATATATAATGATTTATTTGTCAATTCATAAAATTGTTTTAAAGTTATATCAAATGGTATATTATGTTTATTCATAAAGGGATATAGAAATTCTTTTATGATAGTAATGTCTAAAATACCTGTATTGTTAAATGAAGAAATAATTTTTTGAGGAATATTTTTAAAGGAATTGAATTTATTGAAATCTAATGAATGTAGATATTTTTTTAAAAATTTAAAGGAATTATTTTTAATACTGGATAATATAAAAAATCCTAATATAGAACCAATAGAAGTACAATATACAGATTGAATATTATTAATATTTATTTTATTTTGTTTTTCTAGTTCTAATAAAATTCCAAGTAATAAAAGACCACCACCAATACCTCCACCAGGTAAAACTAAATGTTTTATATCAAAATTATTATCGCTGTTATTATTTATTATGAAATCAGAAGGATAATCATTAAGTATTGACATATATGATATAATTTTAAACTAAATTTGTAAAAAAAAATAGTATATATAATGTAAATATTAAAGTAAATGAATGTATCATTTGATAATGATGATAATAAAGAAGAAAAACTTAATTTAGATGATTTATATGATAAAAAAAAAGAAATTGATCAATTACGTATTTCAATATATAAGAAAGTTTTACAAAGAATTCATTCACGTATAAAACATGTATCAAGACAATATATAAATGATCAGTTTATATTTTATGTAATTCCAGAATATATGATAGGAGTACCTCGTTATAATGTAAATCATTGTACGTATTATGTAATTGATAAATTAAAAGAGAATGGATTTCATGTTCATTATACTCATCCAAATATGCTTTTTATATCTTGGAAACACTATATACCAAAATATGAAAGAGATACTATTAAGAAAACGTATGGAATACAAATAGATGGATTTGGAAATAAAATAAATTCAAAAAAATCATCTTTAAATCAATTATCTATAGAAAATTTACCAACTAAGAATAATAAAAAGAATGATGAATATAGAGATGTAAAATTATATAAACCATCAGGAATATATGATGATGCAATATTCAAAAATATAGAAAAATCACTACGATAATGATTTATATTATATATATTATATATTATATATTATATATTATATATTATATATTATATATTATATATTATATTATATATATTATATATTACATATATTACATATATTACATTATAAACTTTACCAAAATATATTAAAGATATTTTTATAAAATTGAATTAAATATCATTCTTTTATTGTCATAAAATGTCTATTCAATTGAAAAAAAAAATTTCAAAAAAAAATATATGGAACATATTTGACGATATTAAAGATGATATTTATGATAAAGATATTACAACTCAGCAAAAAGAAGAAAATTACAATAATTCGGTAATAAACATTATGATGAATGGAACAGAACGAAATAATACTGATATAAAATGTGAAGATGATACAAGTTGTGATATAAATATGTGTGTTGAATGTGAATCAGAAATAAAATTATGTGAAGATGGATTTTATATATGTCCTTCAAATACATGTGGTATTATTTATAAAAATATTCTAGACCGTTCTGCTGAATGGAGACATTATAATGGTGAAGGTAATATGTCTGATCCAACTCGTTGTGGTATGCCTATCAATCCATTATTAAAAGAATCATCTTATGGATGTAGAATAATATCTAATATGAATAGTAGTTATGAAATGAAAAAAATTAAACGATATACGGAATGGCAATCTATGCCTTATAAAGAAAAATCACAGTATGATGAATTTGAAAAAATTAAAACAATGGCAAATAATTCAGGAATTCCAAAATGTATCATTGATGATGCGTTAATTCTTCATAAAAAAATATCACAAGAAAAAACATTCAGAGCATTAAATAGACATGGTATTATTGCTGCATCTATATATATTTCTGGAAGAATGAATAACTATCCTAGAACTGCTAAGGAAATATCTGTTATATTTAATTTAGATAAGTCTAGTGCTACTAAGGGTTGTAAAAATGCTGTATATATATTAAATAAAATAGAAAAAGATTTAAAAAGTGATAATAAAACAACATTATGTAATACTACTCCTTTATCGTTTATAGATCGTTATTGTAGTAAATTAAATATTAATAAAGAATTAACTAAATTATGTATGTTTGTAGCTGTTACAATTGAAAAACATAATTTAATACCAGAAAATACACCTCATTCTGTTGCGGCTGGTGTCATATATTTTATTTCACAATATTGTAATTTAAATGTATCAAAATATGATGTAAAAATAGTTAGTGAAATAAGTGAGGTTACTATTAATAAATGTTGTAAAAAATTAATGAATTATCAACATTTATTAATTCCAAATAGTATTAGACAAAAATATAAATATATATAATAATTTAAAATATATATAATAATTTAAAATCTATAATTATAACAAAAATCATTTGGTGCTAATTCATTTTTTCCTTTTGATGTTCCATTTTTTAATTGCATTCTTTCATCTTCTAACATAGTATTTTTAGATTTAGCTTGATAACATTCTGTCGTTGATAATTTATTTTGTGGATTGTTACATACTGATTTTATAAATGTAACTTTACTTGAACACATTAATATTTTATGTAAATCTTCTATGTGAGGAACAATCAAAAAATAAAATACAATCATTACTATTAATGCAACTAACATTATAAATGCTGGTATAAAAAATATGAACCATGTTGTAGCGAATAATGTCATTATAATTTTTATTAATACTAAAACAAGTATAATAAATAATATTCGTATAACACTTATAACATAACCTAAAATGGATGATACTGTATAAATTAATCCCTTTATTAAATAAAAAAATATTAATATATATGAAGACATCATATCTAATATACGAACCATAGATAATTGGATAATTGAAAATAGATTTTTTATTTTTGACATTATAATATCTTGATTTCTTTTTTGAGTTTCAGATTCATTTGTTGTTTTTGCATTAGATTTATTTATAGTTTTATCCATATTATCTTCATTTTTTTTTCTATTTTCTTTAATTTTTTTAATATAATTTTTTAGTGCTAATAAATTACTTCTATTAACATCATCAATTTCATATTTTCTACATAATTGTTTTTTTTCACCAATTGATTTATATATATTGTTTCCACCAAGAAAAAGATTTTCATATATAGAACAATATAGAATAGAAAACTGATTACATTTTTTCTTTTTTAAAATCGTATAGTATTCATCTTTTTTTTTATATAAATACATACATAAAATTGATATACCTATTATTAAATATATTAGTATTTGACGTGTATGATTTTTATCATAATTTATATATTTATTTCTTGATTCTTCATTTTTTAAATCAGTATATATACATATAAACAATAATAATCCTACCGATATTAATATTATTATTGGTTTTAGATAATTTAAATTCATAATTATATATTATTTAACATATCAATATAAATAATTTATTTTTCCCAGTCATAAAATAGATATTCTCCTATTCTTATAAAATTATTACTTGTAACTAAACAATACATTTTGTCTGAACGAATATCTGTTTTTTCCTTATAATCTATATCTTTTACTTGTATAGCTTTATCATTATTTTTATCATATAACCAATGTGTTCCTGTAACATATATATAATCATTTAATTTGTTTGAAAATATTTTATAATATATATTATCTTCATTTAAACTATTTTCTTTATTTCCTACTATTTCTAAAGTAGCAATTACATGAATATTATTTTCCATTATATCATTTATTTTTATATCTTTTATTTTCTTATATTTACCATCATTCATTTTTATTTTTGTATCTGGATGAAAACAACAATTATACGAATCTTTATATATTTTTATATTTTTTTTTTCACATTTAGAACTATTATATGTTGTAAATCCATCTCTTTTATAATTTTTATCATAATTTCTTTGACTTAATGTTATATCTTGAACTGTTCCATTCCATATTGATGATAATGTTATTATTACACTTAATGTATTATATATATAAATAACTAAAATAGAGATAAATTTATAAATAAGATTCATTATATTATTTATTAATTTTTGTATTGTTGTAAACATAATAGCTATTTTATTTGATCCATTTATTACATCTGTTAAATTTCCTAATTTTGTCATATCTAACATATTTGAATATTTATCTAGGTTACTCTCATTATTTGATTTCGTATTTGTTCCTGTATTTGTTGGTATATCGTCTTTAAATGTCTTTAATAATGAATTCATAAAATCTTGTGTAAATTCATCATTATCATTATTTATTGATTCATTATTACTACTATTTGACGATATTCCATACAATATATTAGATATATTTCCTATTATCAAAGGAATAAAAAACATAAATATACATAAAAAGTTTGAAATATACATATAATATTAATATTTTTATATATTTTATTTTTTAATCATTATACTCTATTCTGTTTTCTTGATTTCTTTTGTTTTCTTGATTTCTTTTGTTTTCTTGATTTCTTTTGTTTTCTTGATTTCTTTTGTTTTCTTGATTTCTTTTGTTTTCTTGATTTCTTTTGTTTTATTGATTTATTCTGTTTTCTTGTTGCTTTTATAAATGCTTTATAATAAGGATTATTTTTAATATTTATATATTTAGGTTTGTAACCACCTTTTGATGGTTCTATCAAATCAGATTCACCTGATGTTACTATATCAGTATGTAATTGTTTAGATATAGTATCTAATTCTTGTGCTCGTGTTGTTTTTGAAAAATCCATTTGGTCTGATAAATTTTGAAATACAGCATCTTGATCTAAAGAATAATATTTACTCATGTTTATAATATAATTAGTTAAAATAAATAGTTAAAAAATATACTTTACAATATAATATAACAAAACCTACATAATTATGAATTCTCAACAAAGATTGAAATTATCTGAAATGATTAAAGAATATGGTTCTAAAGATATGACTGACAATATAAGGAATACAAAACATAGTTCAAAAATTAAAAAAGATGTTGATACACTTTTATCCAATATAAAAAAAGGTAAAAATGAAAATGAATGTATTCATGAATCAAATTTTTTATTTTCAAATTATTCAGATATATTTGATAAAATTTACAAAAAAAGTATCGATGTATCTATTTTATATCATTTTATAGATATGTTACGAAAGATAGAAATGTCTGAATGTAATCAACATGAAGCATCATATCAAATTGGTTCTATATTAAAAGAAATGTATATTGATACAAAATTGAATAATACGAAAGATGAAAATGATTTAAGTAATAATAAGGTGAAACCTGTAAATAATGTCGGATGGAAAGAATATAAATTATACTATCAAAAATGAACAATTATCAAAAAATAATAAAATATCAAAAGATTACATAGGGAATAAAATGAAACAAACTATTCTTATCATTGTAGAATCTCCTTCAAAATGTAAAACAATTGAAAAAATTCTTGGATTACCTTATAAATGTATTGCATCAAAAGGTCATATCACAGAATTTATTACAAATAAAAATGTTCAATATTCTATTAAAAATGAAGGAGATCTACAATTTAAAGAAAGTTCAGTAAAAAGAAAACAAATCCAATTATTAAAGAAAGAAATTAGAAATTCAAAAGAGGTCATTCTTGCAACTGATAATGACCGTGAAGGTGAATTAATAGCTTGGCATATTTGTAATCAATTCTCTCTATCTATTGAACACACAAAAAGAATAGTTTTTAATGAAATAACACCATCTTCTATAAAAAATGCTCTAAATCAATCCATACATATTAATCTAAATACCGTTCAATCTGCATTATCACGTGTATGGATTGATTATATTATTGGATATACTATCTCTCCGTGTTTGTGGAAATATATTGGTAGTTATAAAAAGAATGGTTTATCTGCTGGAAGATGTCAAACACCTGCTTTAAAAATAATTTACGATAATTATATGAAAAAATCAAATATAAATACAGATACAAATGATTTTGAATATTCTATTGATACTTTATTTGATATATCCATGAATTATAATGAATTAAATGAAAATATAAAATGTTCTATTAAATATCCTATAAAATCGTTTGTATTATTGAAAGACTTTATATCTAAACATGTAAATTTTAATCATGAATTAATTGATCATAATATAAAAATAAATACAAATAAAGCTCCTAAACCTTATATAACAAGTACATTTATTCAAGATGTAAATAATTTATATAATATTCCACCTAAAATGACTATGAAATATGCACAACAGTTATATGAAGATGGTCATATCACATATATGAGAACGGATAGAGCTCAATTATCACTTGATTGTATTAAACAGGTTAATAGATATATAATGGATAATTATGGAAAGGGAATGTGTAAAGATGATATAGATTATAAAAAGAAGAAAAATGCACAAGAAGCACATGAGGCAATTAGACCAACAGATATAAATATGGATAAAAATAAGATAAAATCAGATATACATAGAAAAATATATGAATTGATATGGAAACGGACAATAGCATCTTGTATGAAAGATTCAAAATCAAAACAATTGAATTTAATTATATCATCACCTGAAGAAAATAATCCATATCAATACAAACATGATTATATTTATGATATGGGTTGGAATATTGTTTATAAAGATGAAAAATCAGAAACAATTAAAAAAAATCTTGTGAATAAAATATTAAAAATAGTAGAATCAGATATATTTAAAATAAAACGTTTAGAATTAGAATCAAAAATAGTTAAAATAGAACCATATTATTATAATTATGCATCTTGGATACAATCATTAGAGAAAAAAGGAATAGGACGTCCATCTACATTTTCTAATATAGTAGAAAAAGTAATAGAACGTGAATATGTTCGTATTCGTTCGAAAGAACCTGAACTTAAATTACTTCCTTATATATGTATGAATGACAATAATGATATACAAGAAAACGAAAGGGAAGTAAAAATTGGAGGATATAAAAATAAAATAATGATGACACCTTTGGGTATTATTGTATGTGAATTTTTATATGATACATATAATTCTATATTTAATTATGATTTTACATCTACATTAGAAGACGATTTAGATCTGATTATGACGGAAAATATAAATTGGATAAAAAAATGTAATCAATATGGTGATATTATCAAAAAATATAAATCAATGCATATACCACTATATTTATGTGAAGTAAATAATAATTTAAATATTAAATATACTGCAAATGGATTAAGTTTCACAATAGTAAATGATAAAAAAATATCAAATGAATTTTATGTAAATGAACACTCGAGAGATTATATAGAAGATATATTTATAAATATTGTAAATAATAATATAGATATAAGTATATTGCAATCACATCTATCTAAAAAGGAAGGAACAAAATCTATTGGTAAAATAAATAATTTGAAAGCATATGTAAAAAAAGGACGATATGGATATTATGTAGAACATAATAAAAAAAAGTATTCAGTAAAAGATAGAGAAATTCCTAAAACAATTGAAGATGTTGAAGAAATTATACGTGAACATACAGAAATTGAATCTAGAAATATTATTCGTTCGTTTAATTCTGTATTAACTATAAAAGATGGTAAATATGGTGTGTATATGGAATACAATAAAACAAAATCAAAACATATATGTTTATCTCTCAAACAATACAAAGGAGATATTCAGAATGATGATGAACATGATATTATTGAATGGATAAATAAATATCATAAACGAAAATTAAGAGGAGAACAACTGACATTGTAATTATAATATAATATAATATAATATAATATAATATAATATAATATAATATAATATAATATAATATAATATAATATAATATAATATAAATTATAAAAAATAATCTTTAACATCATTATAACCTACGTTCATTATTTTTTTAACTAATGTATATTCAGGTATAGAAAATACCTTAGTTTCTAATTTATTTGTAGGATATATACATGGTTTTGGATAATGTCTATTATTCCAATCTAATGTAATAGTTGAATAATTTTTATTTTGGTTATTTGATTTATTTTGGTTATCATATGAACCAAAAATACAATGTCTTATACTTAATACTCCATCTATACAATATTTTATATCTTCACGTTTATGTTCATCTAATAGACAGCATATATTATTAGGTGGAGTTCTTAATTTATATTGATCTTGTATAAATGGAATACTACAAGAACATAAAATACATTCTATTAATTGTTTTTTATTTTCATACTTATAAAAATAACAAGGAACTGATTTTACAATATCATTTATAAATACAAATGAAGTTATTATACAATTGATGATGGAGAGATTATACAGATTGAAATATGTAAATAATCCCAATAATAACGTTTGTATAAAATAAAAAGTATAATAATCTCTCGATGGGTAATTTATATAAAGTCCTGTTGTTAAAATTATATTGTTACTAGAACATAATATATGTGTATCATCTGGTAAAATCTTATGTAAATATGTAGATAATAATGATAAAACATTTCTAAATTTACATTCAGAAAGTTCATCTAAAAATGAATAAATAAAACTTTCATATTTTGAAAAAGATATATCAGATGTAATAAAGGTTGAAACAATAGAACCTGTACTATTTCCAAATGACATAATATTTTTCATATTTTCTTTATGTTCGGAAATGTATTTTATTATACCTGATGTATATAATATATGACATCCACCTGGTGCAATGCTAAATATTTTGTGTGAATTATCCTTTTGTTTGTTTTTTATTTTTGTTTCATTATTGTTATAATAGTCGTTATAATTATTTTGTTTATCTAAATGATTGGTTAGTATTTGATGGAGAGATGAATCATTTTGTATAATATAATCATTATCTTGTATTTTAAAAAATTTATTAAAACATCCTCGAATAAAAAGAAACGAATATTTAATTAAATATAATGGATACATTATACATATAATAATATTATTGTTTATAATATTGTTTATAATATTGTTTATATTATTGTTTATAAAAATAATATTATATTATATTATATTCAACAATGTTTATTATGAATAATTAAATATATACATTATTCACGAATTGTAGTAAAAGACAACATAAATGAAAATGGAGAATTATGAAAATCAACAAATTTTCCATTATGAAACCTAAATTTAAATGTTAATTTTTGAATTCTTTCCTTTGTTACTTTGAATATAGTTTGATTGTCACTTATAATACTTTCATTATCATGTGATATAATATCAGATTTATATTTATTTTTTACATATGAAATAGCCGAATTAACTTTAAATGATTTCGTTGTATTTGGTTCTAACTCATTTATAGAATTAAAACCATCTACCTCTATATAAATCATTTTCTCTCCATATATACGTTGTTTAGTATGTGGAATAACAACATTTAATGAGTTCATAGTAGAACCCAAATATTGTAATGGATGTTCATTTATATTCGGATTTGTTGATTTTATTGAAGAATACATGAAATGTATAGTATCTAAATTATTTAATGATAGATCATAACCCATAGACGATATACCATTTGTTTTATCTCTCGATGAACTATATTCAAATCCTAAATAATACAAAAGATCATAATTATTAGTTTCATCTGTTTTAAATAGTTCAAATTTCTGAGTTGGATGTATTATAATACATTTATCCATTACTTCATGATAAAATACATGAAATTGTTTAGATACATCATTAGAATCATATACATTATCATTTCCTCTAAATATATAATTCAATTGGTTTTGTAATTCAAATGCCATTTGTTCTCCTGTGTAATTACCTTCTGTAATAGTAATTGTTTTGATTGAAACACTTTCCTGAAAATCACATGATATATCAAATGAACAATTATTATATGATTTAGAAAAGGAATATAAAATAGGCATTTCTATGTCTTTTAATTGTAATGCTTTTATATTTTTAACTGGTTCAGGTAAATCAATAGAAAAATGACTTGCATTCTTCCAATATTGAATATTCCTATCTTCACTATGTATTGATATATTTTTTACTTCATATATTGAATCTATATATTCCATATTCCCTATTATCCTCTTCTTAGATTTTAATTCCACATTTTTATTATATATTCATCCAAAATATATTCATCCAAAATATATATCTAAAACAATTTAAAGTAATATGTATATAATTGATTACGTAATCATATGACTCGTGCTGTTGGAATCGATTTAGGAACAACTTATTCATGTGTTGGAATTTATGAAAATGGAAATGTAAATATTATTGCAAATGATCAAGGATTTAGAACTACACCATCTTATGTAGCATATACAAATACAGAAAGATTGGTAGGTAATGCTGCAAAGAATCAAGCAGCAATGAATCCGTTGAACACTATTTATGATGCCAAAAGATTGATTGGTAAAAAATTTGACGACGAAAGTGTAGTTAAAGATAGAAAATTATTTCCATTTACTATTATTAAATCAGAAGATGGTAGACCAAAAATTGAAGTGGATTATAAGGAAGAGAAGAAGGATTTTTTTCCTGAAGAAATTTCGGCAGCAATTTTAAGTAAATTGAAACAAACAGCTGAATCATATTTGGGTGAAGATGTGAAGAAGGCAGTAATTACAGTTCCAGCATATTTTAATGATTCACAAAGACAAGCAACAAAAGATGCTGGTGCGATTGCAGGATTGGAAGTATTGAGAATTATTAATGAACCAACAGCAGCAGCAATTGCATATGGTATTGATAAAAAATCAAATAAAGAGACAAATGTATTAATTTTTGATTTGGGTGGTGGTACATTTGATGTTTCTATTTTGTCGTTAGATGATGGTGTATTTGAGGTAAAGGCGACAGCAGGTGATACACATTTGGGCGGTGAAGATTTTGATCATAGATTATTGGAACATTGTATTCAAGATTTCAAAAGGAAACATAAGATGGAGTTGAAAGATAACGCTAGATCTATGAGACGATTGAAGACCGCATGTGAAAGTGCTAAAAGAACGTTGTCGTCATCAACAGTTGCAAATATTGAAATAGATTCTTTGTATGAAGGTGTTGATTATACGATGAGTATAACGAGAGCTAAATTTGAATCTTTATGTTCAGATTTATTTAGAAATGTGTTGAAACCAGTAGAACAGGTATTGATTGATTCAAAGATGTCAAAATCTGATATTGATGAAGTAATTTTGGTAGGAGGTTCTACACGTATTCCAAAAGTCCAAGAATTATTGGAAGGATTTTTTAATGGTAAGGAGTTGAATAAAAGTATTAATCCGGATGAATCTGTAGCATATGGTGCGGCGGTTCAAGCTGCGATTTTGAATGGTGATGGTGATAGTAAAACAAGTGAATTGTTATTGATTGACGTTGTTCCATTGTCGGTTGGATTGGAAACAGCAGGTGGTGTAATGACACCTTTGATTGAAAGAAATTCTACAATTCCAACAAAGAAATCGCAGGTGTTTTCAACATATGCAGATAATCAACCTGGTGTATTGATTCAGGTATTTGAAGGAGAACGTAAATTTACAAGAGATTGTAATCCATTGGGTAAATTTCAATTGGAAGGTATCCCACCTGCTCCGAGAGGTGTTCCACAGATTGAAGTTTGTTTTGATGTAGATGCAAATGGTATTTTGAATGTATCAGCGATGGATAAATCAACAAATAAGAAGAATAATATTACAATTACAAATGAGAAAGGTAGATTGAGTAAGGAAGAAATTGAACAAAAATGTAAAGAGGCAAAAGAATTTGAGGAAGAGGATAATAAGAAGTTATCAAGAATTGAATCAAAGAATGGATTGGAGAGTTATTGTTATAATATGAAGAATAGTTTAGATAAAAAAGAAACACCAGAAGATATTAAAGAAAAAGCTAAACCTATCTTAGAAAAAGTAGATGACACTTTGTCATGGTTGGAGGAACATCAAGATGAAGAAAAAGAAGAGTATGATAGTCGTCAAAAGGATTTGGAGTCTATGATTAATCCAATTTTACAAGAGATGTATGCAAAGACTGCACAAGCAGGTGGAATGCCAGATATGTCTAGTATGCCAAATATGCCTGAAGGTATGAGTGGAATGCCTGGTATGAATGGAGAACCACCATCAGAACCATCAGAACCAAAAGTAGAAGAAGTAGATTAGATTAGATTAGATTGTAATAATGAGTTTTTATTAATAATTGTTTTATTTTTAATTTAATAAATATTTTGTTTAATTTTAAATCAAATATTTATAAATCTCGTAGATGAAATGATTTACGATGATATTTTGAATATCCATGTTCTTTTATTCCTTGAATATGTTGTTTTGTTCCATATCCTTTATTTGATAATAAATGATAATATTCATTTAATTCCGGTTCTTGAGAACATAATTTTTTTATATAATTATCTCTCGATACCTTTGCTAATATAGATGCTGCAGCAATAGAATAATATGAAGCATCCCCTTTTTTTATACATGTATGTGATATAGTATTTAATTGTTCTTTATCATGATCATAATAACTATATGGTTTAAAATAATTTCCATCAACAATAATATGATCAGGAATTATATTTAATTTTTGTATACAATCATGCATGGATTGAACTGTTGCTTGTAAAATATTATATTTATCAATATCAGATTCATCTTTATATGAAATAGAATAATCAATTGCTATATTTTTTATAAATTCAAATACAGATTGTATTTTTTTTTCAGATGTAAATTTTTTACTATCTTTAATAGATGAAAAATCAATAGAATCATCATTATATGGTAATATAACAGATGCTGTATATACACGTCCTAATAAAGGTCCTCTACCAGCTTCATCTATACCAACTTCATGATATATATCAGATTTATTTTGCTCATTATATGTAATCGCATCGATATTGTATATTTTTTTTAGAGTCATTATATAATATTGATAATTCAAATGGTAATAAATAATTTATATTTTATAATTTTACTATCAATTTTTGCAAATATAAGTACATCCATTACAAAATATTCATTAAATAATATAACATTAGTAAATGACACATTTATTAAACAAATAATCATTTTTTGTATATCTATACCATTATTAATAATATCAAAAAAAATAGATTATAAAGATATTAAACATAATTTATTAACTCAAAAATATATACCTACTATTATTAATAGTATAATTATATCATGTTTTATATTTTTATCATCTTATTTAATACAAAATACAGAATTAATTGAATATATTTATTTACAACAATCCATTATATTAATTTTATCTGTAATCACAGGATTTTGTATATTTAAAGAAAATATTAATAAATATAGTGTTATTGGAATGATTATGATATTTTTCGGTATATATTTTATACAAAAGGAATAATTATTTTATGATATTATTTTATGATATTATTTTATGATATTATTTTTTATTCTGTGATATAATTACCATTTATTTTTTCTAACATTTATTACAGGACCCTTCTTCTTACCTCTATCAGATAATGGATCATATATTTCTTCTTCATCATCTGATGGTATATTTTTTGATAATTCCCAATATTGTTTAGATCCTAAACGAAATGTATTATGATGTTCTGCTTTATACCAAAATATTAACTCATCTAAACGATTTGATTTTGCATTATTATCTATAACTAAACATTCATAATTTTCCGTGCATTGATCCATTATTTGACAAAATGATTCAAATGTTGGAAACATACCAGCATAATTCTCATATATCTTCTTACGATTACTTATATATGGTTCTCTTAAAATAAATACATAATCAATATTTGTTCTCAAATTAGGAGGAACACCAAGAGGATATTGCATAGTAATAATTAACATAATTTTCCAATGACGACCATTCATAAAAAGCATTCTCATAATTTTTTGACTTGACCATTTATTATCATATAAACAATCATCCATAATAATAAACGCACGTGGATCAATATTTGAACGACCAAAGTTTTTTTCTTCATTTTTAATTTGTTTTAATACCATTTTTTGACGTTGTAGTAATTTTTCGATAATTTTATTGTCATATTCATCATAAATAAAAAGTTTTGGAACATGAGTACTATAAAATCCATTACCAGCTTCGGTTCCACTTATAACTGTACCAATAGGTATATCTTGATGATAATATAATAAATCTCTAACTAAAAATGATTTTCCAGTATCTCTTCTACCAATTAGAACTATTACAGGTCCTTTATTTTCATTTGGTTTAAATGTTATATTTTTCATATTAAATTTTTTTAATTGTAAATTCATGAATATTACTTTTGATAATCATAAGATAGATTATTTTCTTTTTTTTTAAACGAAGTTATGATTATGTTAATATAATTAAATAAGTTTAAATATCTATAACAATATATAGCATACATATTAAATTATTTATATGATAAATATAACATATACAACATTAAGTAAAAAACGTTTTTTTGATTCAATATATAAAGTTGACAATGATATTTCTAATATACAAACATATTTTCCATTTAATGATATATGTAATGAATTGGATATAGAAAAATCATTTGATACAAATATTTATGATGAATTGGATATAGATGAATGTATATCTAAAGAATCTGAAAATACATATATTGTAAATGTAAAAGATGATAATAATGATATATTTAAACAAAATATATTTGTAAAGTTTTCACCACTTATTTATCCAATGCAATATATACGTGGAATATATTCCAATATTATTAATAAATATAATATTTGTCCTCTACCGAATGTATTTAATAAATATAATAATAATGATAATGATAATGATAATGATAATGATAATGATAATGATAATGATAGTGAAATTATTGAAACATTTAAATATATGAATAAAATTAATTCAATTTATAATTCTACATATATTGATATGTTTTTTTATTATATTTCTTCAAAATTATCTAAACAATATTATTTTCCACATTCAGTTCAATTTTATGGTTCGTATATTTGTAATAAAAAATCATATAAATATGATATACAAGAAGATATTAAAAGTATTCAAAATACTACATATTTTCATAAAAATAAAAATATTTTATTTGATATTGATAATGAAATATATAATTCAATATTTACAATAGATACACGTTCTAATTTTAAACATACTATTAATATTGATAATAATATTATATCTGAACCTATCGATATACCATCTATTAATAGTATCTATAAAGATAATCGTTATAATATCTTTCAAAATTCTAATTCTAATTCTAATTCTAATTCTAATCAATTAAATTTTAATCATGATTTATCAACATCACCTATATTTCCTACATCATATAGTATATCATATGACAGTAATATAAAATCTTTCATATTAGATTCTACACCATCAAATTCATCATTTTCAACAAATGATAATAGTGAAGATTATACTGAGAATGATACTGATAATGATACTGAGAATGATACTGATACTGATAATGATACTGATAATGATACTGATACTGATACTGATACAATCAACAGTAATGAAAGCAATATTAATGTACATATAAATGATATTCCATGTATGTTAATTTGTATTGAAAAATGTAAAAATACATTAGATAATTATATAAATTCATCTACATTAAATGAATTACAATGGGCTTCTATATTATTACAAATAATATTTACATTGATAATATATCAAAAAGTATTTGATTTTACTCATAATGACTTACATACAAATAATATTATGTATATAGATACAACAGATACATATTTAATATATAAATTTAACAATAAATACTACAAAGTACATACATTCGGTAAAATATTCAAAATAATTGATTTTGGACGTTCTATTTTTAGATTTAAGAAAGTACAATTCCATAACGATAATTATGATCCAAATGATGGTGACGCATCTACACAATATAACTTTGAACCGTTTTATAATCCAAATGATATTAAAATTACACCAAACGCATCATTTGATATATCACGATTAGCATGTTCTTTATATGATTTCTTTTTAGATTTACCATATGATATAGAAGATAATATAATATTTAATATTATAAAAGAATGGTGTATTGATGATTCAGGAAATCACATATTATATAAAACAAAAGCACATCAAGATAATGGAAGAGAAAGATATCCAGGTTTTAAATTATATCGTATGATTGCAAAAAATGTTCATAAACATATACCTAAAAATATTATAAATCATACATATTTTAAAAATTTTATTATTTCTGAAAAAAATGCTATAAAATATATGTCTAAACAATCATCTAATCAACAATCATCTACATCATATATCATTAATATCGATAATATGCAACCTGAATTCACTTTATAATTATATCATATTATATCATATTATATCATATTATATCATATTATATCATATTATATCATATTATATCATATTATATCATATTATATCATATTTAAAAATCAGGTTCATTAACAAATACATTTGGTTTTTTTGTTTTTATCATTAAATCTGTACATTGTTCTACTATAAAGAGTGCTATAATAGAACATAATATTACCATACATACATCTTTTAATGTATTTTTTAATAAAGGTTTTTCATAATCCTTGTTTCGCTTTATATTCATTTTTTGTTCAAATGTCTTATATATAAAAAATAATATTCCTGTAATAACACCTATTATTATCTTATTATTATTCATTATGTATTTATCCATATAAAACGATTATACAACTATAACGAATTATAATTCATCAAATTCTAATTGTATATTTTCATCATCATTTTCATCAAATATTCTTATTCTTGAATCACTATCACTATAATCAATATCATTATCAATATCATTATCAATATCACCATCATTTGTATCTGATATTATTCCATCACCAATATCTCCTATAAATTTAGGTGAAACTGGTTCAGACTTTAATTCATTTAATACATTAGTTGTTGTTGTATTTGTATCTATAGTTATATCTGAAGATGATGGAATTGATGACGATGATGATAATATAGATGTTGTATTACCATTATTCTCTATTGTATTTACAGGATTTAATGGAATTGGTAAAGATGAAGGTAATTCTGAAACTGGATTATCATTTGAAACTGGATTATCATTTGAATTTGTAATTGATTTTTTATTTAAATCATCATGGAGAGATAGTTTTAAATTATTCTCTAATTCTGATAGTTTATTTGTAGTATCCAATGACATCGGTTCTAATTGTATGTTTTCTATTTCTAATTCTGTATTTTTATTATCTGTTATAGATGTTTCTTCAAATGGAACATTTATTTCTTCTACTTTATCATAAACATCATTCTCAGATGATTCGTCCAAATATGCCTTTAATATAGATTCAATCGGCATATTTAAACGTATTGCATCCATAATAGAATCCATTATTACTATTTCTATTTCTCTTATATATTTTTGCTTTACAATAGGTTCTATCTCTATTTCATATAAATATATTCTCTTATATAATTTTCTAGCACACTCAATATAGACTTGATGAATAAATATATCTAATGATGGTATATCTATATCTATTTTTTTATTTGTTTTACCTACTCTAACATTTGTTAGTATTTTTAACTGTGTAACATGAACACATGTTAAAAGATCAGATAAATATGTACATTTCGAATCATCTATTATCCGTTGTACTTCCGTATTAATCATTTCATTATTCCATTTAGGAACACGAGTTAAAAAATTCTGAAATGTCATTAAATATTTTTCTTCTTCTTCATTTTCATCACATAATTGAACTATATCATTAAACATAGATTCAAATCCATGATATATAGGTGGTGTCAAATACTTCAACAATAATGATGAATATTCATTTCTACTTTCTTTTAATGAAGTAAGATTAAAATCGTCCATATCACTTTCCTTTACTACATCCCTATATTTCTATCTCTCTGTAAAAACGCATTTCTATATTCTTCTAATATAAAATATATTATTGTATTTTCATGTCTTACATATTGTCTTATCTTATCCATATTACATAGAAAAATATACTTATTCATATCTTCCTTTTCATATCTCCTTATATATTCAATTATATCTATACCTGTTATTCCACGTTTATATATCTCTCTCGACATATTCATTACATCCTTTTCATCTATATTTTTATTTAATATATACTTTATCTTCTGACGTTTTTTCTTCCATATTTCTACTTCTATTTCATCTTTATTTTGTATCTCATAATAAGATATTAATTTATTATTTATTTTTGGGTATGATACATATATAGTAGAAAATCTAGACAATATTGGATGCAATATATGCGATATATTATTTACCACCATAAAAAAACGTGTTGTCGTATTAAATACTTCTATACATCTCCTTAAAGCACTCTGTGCATCTATTGTTAATCTCTCCGCATTATAAAATACAATACTCTTATATATTATTCGATCATTTGTCCTATTATTTATATTTGTCTTTGCAAAAAACTTAACATTATCTCTTATATATTGTATTCCTTTACCAAATGCACAATTTACTCTTAAAATATAATTCTCTTTATCTACTACATCCTTATATATATTATATATACATTTATCCATTATAGTTGTTTTACCACTACCATGCTCTCCATATAATAATATATTAGGTATTTTATTACATTCAACAAAATAATCTAATCTATTCATTATATTTTTATGTACATTGTTCACTTTTAATTCATTCAATTTCATTTATCTATATAAAATATACAATTTAGATCATTTTATTTAGATATTATTTTATCATATTATTAATATTTATATACAAATATAAATATAAATATAAATATAAATTATAATACAATTTTAATAACTTTGTAATGATTTAGTATATGGATTTTCTTTAAACGCATTTAATAATTCTGGTGTATTTCTTGATATCTGTTTTTCATATGGATCATTTTTTACATTCATATTTCCTATCATATCTTTTGAAGGTGTCATATTACTATGAACTAAATTTGCATTAAAAGCATTACTCCTATCCATTAAATCATTTTTCCTTATATTTACATTCATATACTCTTTTCCTGATGCAATTTTTACACTTGATTGTGTTGGATTACGTCCCTGAGATATTGTACTTTTATCTATTAATTCAGCATTATATGCCGAATCATAATTCATTGGATTTGATGTAACTTGTGTGTTACCAACATTACCCATAGAACTATATGATGTATTTTCACGATGTTGATATACTGGTGTATGTTTAGCAACTGAATATGCACCTTCTTGTTGATTTCCCATAAATCTATGTCCTTTATCATGTTCAGTCATCTCTCTTATCGTTGTCCTTGTCTTATCTGACGGGTTAAATATAGTATTTGTTGGAACAGTTGATCCTACATTACCATATATACGAGCATTACCTATTACATTATCTTTTCTTGTAAATCTTAATGTATCCATAATTGGATTAACCATAGCTTTTAACGTTGTTCCAATAAATCCAGTCTTTTTATTATCCGACATCAATGTTCTATTATTCATCATCTGACTATTTTTATAACTATTCTTCTCCATCGAATTATGTTGATTTAAATCAGGTGCATATATATTACTTATATGAACTAAATTTGAATCCAACTGAGGTCGTTTCGGCTCTTCATAATTTATATTTTTATTATAATTTTCTTCCTTATAATATTTTGGAGCACCATAATACTCCTTTGTGGTATGAATTCTATTTTCAGGTTTCAATATATTACCTGATCTAGTTACAGGAGCCTTTTCTGCACCAACTGTTGTTAAATATCTTTCAGGTGTATTAATAAAATATGTATCAGGTGTATTTTTCTCCATATTACCTAATATTCCTCTATTTTGAACTGCTCGTTGACCTCCTAATATAGTCCCTTCATATGTCTGTTTAGGATTTGTCCTCACACGTAGTTCATCTGTTGTTCGTGGCATAAAACTTTCTCTATTCATCATACCACTATTAAAACCACCCATACCTAAATTATTATTTGTATCATTAATATCTCCTCGCATGATTGATGGACCAACTTTCATTTCTTCAAATGGTTTAATATTATTCATTTTCATAGATGGATTCATTCTATTTTTAATAAAATCAGTTGAATTTGGCATACCAGATGTCCATCCCATCGATGTTTGTGGTTTAAATAATGGCGCAATTTCACTTTTTTTCATATGTTGTGATCCATTTCCTGTATTAACATCCAATAATCCCTCTCTATTATCTTTATAATAATTTGTTGTACTTTTTCTTCCAAATGGTACCTGATTATTATGAACCATATTTTCTTTAGTCATAGGATTTCCAGACATACTTATAAATGGTTGTTGTATATCTCTTTCTTTTATTCTCTCTTCGTTTATAATCTTTTCCTTTAAATTTTGTCTAATAAAATGCTTTGATACATTTCCATCTTGATCTGGATTTATATATAAACCATAATCCTCTATTTTATCATCGCTTGTTGTAACTAATTCAGTATCACATTTTCTTGGTATATTATATGATTTATTGTATATATTACCATATCCCTCTATATTTTTCTGATTATTAATTGAACTGTTTTTATTATCTTTTTGTTTTTTTATAACATAAATTGAACCAGCTAAAACCATTGGTATTAATAATTCCATTTTATTATTATTATTATTATTATATTATAATCTTTTATTTTTATTCTATCTGATATTATATCATATTATATCATATTATATTATATCATATCATATCATATTATATCATCCTATATTTTTGGAATAAATGTATCTTTTTGTATTATTCTCGTACTAACATTATTATGAAATTGTATACATGTTGGTAATTGAGGATCATGTATTGGATATTCCCATCTTACATGCGGTTTATCTCTATACATCATAGCAGGATGTGTTACTCTTGTTTCTTCTGTATATGCTGGAACAACTGATGATTTCACTTTTGTAGTTTGAATAGGTTGAACAATATTTTTATCGCCATACCTTGTTTTATATCTCTTTCTTCCTATTAATTCTGTTTCTATATCAATTGGATGATTACCACAATCAACATTTCTTAAATTACCTCCCCATTTTTGAAGACGAATATGTGGATCTTCATAGAATTGTGGATGTCCATTTCCGGGTGTATTTAAAAAATATTTACCAGTAAATGTAGATTCATCTAATCTTTTTTTTGTTCTCGCTTTATCATAATTAAATCTCGTAAATGACATTATATTAATATACTTTTATATTTTTATTTTTATACACTATTTCACAAATATTTTATGGAATAATAGGTCGTTGATTGTTTTCTATTATTAATGGATCAGGCATAATAACATCTATATTATGTTGAAAATATGCTTGATTTGGATAATTCTTAATTTTATTAATCGGATTACATGGTTTTATCTCCCTTTCCATATCACTTGAACCTATACCATATAATTTACTTTCTATATCAATAGCATTATCATATAAAACATCATTTGGAACATGACTTGGATATATCCCTAAATTTGGCATTACATTATTTATATGTCTTGTTCTACATGAACTTGTTAAATGATCTATTATACTTTCATTTTGTTTTTTATATATATTATATTCTCCACTTGCATTTAAAAATCGTGTAGAACTCATTCTATTTTATTATATTATATTATGAATAAATTATATTATGAATAAATTATATTATTGTATAACATTTCTTCTTATATTATTCAATAATTCTAAATGTTTATCATTCCATTCATCATCTGTATAATCTCTCATTGCCTTTAAGTATTTATAAAATACATCAAATGTTTCATAAGAAAATAATAATGTTATTCCTATATCTTCATCATTTAATAACATAGAATTTGATCTTGTAATCACAAAATTCTTAAATTCTCTTGTATATCTTCTATGATTTTTTAATTTATAAATTATATATTGTATCTTATTATCAATCTCATTTTCATCATAATTATCTAACATAAATACTTTTAATATACATTCTCTATATTTATCATCACTATCTTTTTGTTTATTTATCAATTCATTATCCTTTCTTTCTTGTTCTTCTTCATTTATATTTTTATCATTATCTTTATAAATAGGATTACTTATTACATTATCATCAATATTTTCTTTATAATTTACTTCTATATCTAAATTTATATACATTAATATATTTATATTTATATATATAATTTTTCTTTATATATAATTTATCATTATTTTTTCATAAATTATACTATAAATATACCATAATTTATATCTTATAATATATTATCTATTGTTTTAAATCATCACGTGATGCACTACCTCCTCTAACCCATGATGAATCAGCAGCACCTTCTACTAAATGTTTAGGATTTGATACAGTTGATCTTATAGAATCTATTAAAGGATATTGTTGATAATCTATATAAGATGTTTCCGATAATTCAGTAGATGTCTTTTTCTTTGATATCATATCACCTTGCTGTAATATTGATTCCTCTTCTATTCTTGCTGGACCTCTACCTAAATATGGAACAGTTACAAATGGTCTTTGAAATAAGCTAATTCTGCCTTTTGGATTTGTTTGTGTTGTATCAATCTTTAATTGACTATCAAAATCGACAGCTGAACCATTTATTCCAACAGTATCTTTACCACCATTTACAAATATATTTGGCTGTAATGTAGCAAATGATGTAGGTTCATTTGTAGCAATTTCATGTTTAAAATAATTCATCATCGTATAACTACCAAAATGATTATTCTGTCTATTTTTTTCTGATAAAGTCATTAAATCTTCGCTATTTCTTGTTATATTATCAAATTTATAATCATATACACTCGCCATATTTATATTGTTATAAGATTTTTATTTTCATCATTTATATACTTAAAATAATTTATATATTTGATTTACATATATCATCTATTTTAAATATATAAATCATTTACACCTCAATTCAATAGTTCTATCCTTGTCAGATCTCATATTTCCATAACAAAATTTAGAAAATTCTTCCTGATTATTTGGAATTTGTGTATTTGGCATTGAATAAAATTGTCTTTGTGCTATATCAAAATTAATGTCATCATCCATACTTCTAAATAATTTTTTATCTAAATTTAATTTCACCGCCGTTTCTGTTTCTTTTTTAACTTCACTATTATATAATATAGCTGCTTTTTTACGTCTTGGATTATCCTTTATATCAGTCAACAATACATTCATATATGGATTATTCTTTTTAGGTATCGTATATTTATCCTTTGTTTGTTTATAATATTCAGGATTCGTAAAATTTTCCTGTATATTCTGTGTATCAGATTGTATCATTGTTTTTTTTTCATGATTATAATATATAACTATTATTACACCCATCATCAAGGTAGTTATTACTAATTTTATAGATTTCTCTCTCATTACAACTACACCTATAATTGTTAATAATATCATCAATCTTGTAATATTATTTAATTTTTCCTCTAATGTATTATCCTCATTCGGATAAAAATCTCTAATACTTTTTATTTTAAATAATTCATATGGTTCCTTATACCATATATTAACTTCGTCATTACTTATACTCATTTATTGTATTCTATTATTTTATATTCACTTATTATTTTTTTTCTTCTTTTTCTTCTTTTTTACATTACCATCAGTATTAATTTTATCATTCATATCATTCGCTATACCAATCATATCCTTTGGTATTGAATTCTGTATATTCATTATTTGTCTTCTTTGATTTAATTTTTCCTTCATTCTATCCCTCATCTCATTTTTTTTCATATATTTCTCAAAATTGTTTTGTGATGCTTTCATATTCATTTTTCCCTTCATACCTCCTCCCATAGAACCTGCAAAATTCTTAAATAAATCATTCATATTTTCCATTCCGGGCATAGATTTCATTTTTGACATCATATCTGTTGCTTCTTTCATTAAATCATCCTGATTTATCTCTCCTGATTTCATCTTCGCATCTAATTTACTACCTATGGATTTCGTTAATCCTAATATTTTTGATGGATTCTTAAATAACGTCTTAAATAACACATTTGGATCACCACTTTTACCTTCTAAATCCTCCATCGATATATTCAAATCATGAAATGTATCTTCTGCAATCTCTTTGGCTAAACCACCAATTTTTCCATTCATCATCGATTGAATATGTTCATGTATATCATTTGCCTTTGGTATATTTTCCTCATTAAACATTCCCTTCATTTTTTCATGCATATCCTTCATATATTCATCATTATCACCTTTTTCATTATCACCTTTTTCATTATCACCTTTTTCATTTCCTATATTTGAAAAAAATGTATCAAATTCATTTATTGTACTTTCTAACTTTTCTTTAAATGTATCTTCATTTATAGCCTCAAATAATTTAGATGTATCTCCAAACACATTATTATTCTCTATATCCCCCACTAATGCAAATACAAATAACTGCAAATATTTCCATATTATCTCTTTTGTACGTTCTGATATATTTTCATTCCATAATAATTTAAAATCTATTCCTTTTATAAATTCTGTATCCTTTTCCGATTTTTCTTCATACAATTCATCATTTTTATATAATATATCAAAAAAACATACAGGTATTCTCTCTAAACTAAATTCATATATTTCATCCATGCCTTTTGTTATTGTATCATACTCACCATTCCATTCCTTACATATATAATGTATATTCTTATGTATTAAATCGTTATATTCTGGAAAAGTTGTTAATAAATCATTCGTAAAATCCTTTAATATATTAAAATACTTTACTCTATTTTTTTCCATTTATATGTTATATTTCAAATTTCTTTATATTCATACTTTTCTTTAATCTTATTTAATACTTAATTGATTCAATATATCAATATATTGAATAATTTGTTCTTTAATATCATCTGTCTCATTATTCAATATATCTAACATATAAATTACATCTCCAAATAACCACATATATTTTTTTAATTCTGCATCATTATTATAATCATAATCAATTATACAATTTATTTTATCTTGTGTATTATTTTTTCCTACAAATAATTGTATATATCTCTCCGCATAATATTTCCATGTACTTTTAATTTTATTTTTATTCATTCTTACAAATATCTTACATGATTGTTTTACTATTTTTAATTTCATATTTGTTGGATATAATTCTATCAAATATTCTATAAATTGAAAATAAATACAATTAAATTGTTTTATCTTTTCCATTTCTCTATTATATATCTCTCTTTGTAATTTATTCACATTAATTTTCATATTATATTTATTATTCATATTTACATTATTCATCCTTTTAATATTAATTATATAGTTAATAAACCATAGGTTTTTATATTATTTTTATAGTTCTATTTTATTATTCTATTTTATCTACTAGGAACAAGATTAGGTGGAGGACGTGTTGAACTTACATCAGAATCTCTCATTTGAATTAATTTTTCTAACGACATATCTCCATCAATTCTTTCTGATACATAATCTTCATCTGGTGTATCTATATAACTATTAAAATCTATTGATGCATAATTATACATCTGTCTTAATCCACCATCACCCTTTGCACTCATCTCTTCTGCTGATTGATCAAGAAAACTAAAACAATCACTAATTACACCACTATTTGTATCAAAAAAACTAAATGATTCAGGTTCTCCTGTATTTTTATTTTTATTTTCTGATTTTATTAAGTTTTTATTTAATTCAAAAATATATTCTTTTATATTATCTCCTATATATATATTATATTTTCCTTGATCATTAATTTCTAATAAACTCGGAACAGAATGTATTATAGTAGGTAAAGGTACATCTATATGTTCTTTTAATCGAATATAAGTCTCGTTCCCTACATTATAACGATTATCAATATTCATAAAATGAACGAAATCTTTAACCTTTGTATGTGATATATATTGTATGATAGAATCAGAATGTGAACAATATGAACTATAATATAATACTGGATTATTCATTTATTATTATTATTCATTTGTTATTACTTATATCTATTTTAAACATATTTTTTATATAAAATATTTTTAAAAATAAAATTATTATTATGAATAATGCGAGTAGTCAAATAAATAAAAAACAAACAAAGAAAAAAGTTATAAACATATATGGATTCGGTTGGTGTTTAAATATTAATATGCGTACTATAAAATATTTTTGTTATAAATAAAAATTGATATAAAAAATATATATTATTTATCATATATATCCATATCGAAATATGAGTACATCCAATAATAAATTATATTATGATGCATCAACCAAAAAGTTCATCTTAAATAATATAAATATATCATATGCTAATGCTCTACGACGTTCAATAATTTCTAATATACCTGTTATAGGTATTCGTGCTGAATCAGATGATACCAATGAAGGTGTTCATATTGAAAAAAATACTTCACATTTTAATAATGAAATTATAAAACATAGATTAAGTTGTATTCCTATTTTCATTAAATCTGAATTAATTATATTTGATGATATTATAAAAAATATATCTGAATCAAAATCATATATCGAACAATTGTATGAAATATATCAAAAATATGAAATTCGTTGTAATATAACAAATACATCCAATTCATTAATAAATGTTACCACAGATACATTTAAAGTTATTAATACAGAAAATGGAAATGAAATAAACATATCATCTATGTTCAATGGAGATAGTGTATCTGGATTTAAAGATAAAAAATCAAATGATCATATATTATTTTTAAAATTACGTCCAGCAAGTGATGAAAAAAAGGAAGAAATTTCATTTAATACACGATTATCTATATGTTATCCTTCTGAAGATAGTGTATATAATTCCGTATCCGTATGTAGTTATGAAATTCAAGAAATATCATCAAAGAAAACTGATATTAACTTTTCAGATGAAGAAATATATAATTATATATTCAATATTGAAAGTGTAGGTGTTTATACGGAAAAAATGATTATAAAACAAGCATGTTATTATATTATAAAAAAAATTAATGAATTACAACAAATGATAGATACCGAAAATTTAATAATTAGAAATGGTACAACTATTGAAACTTCATTTGAATTTGATATTCCTAATGATAATTATACAGTTGGTAAATTAATAGAATATGAATTATATAATAACTTTTATAATAAAAAAAATGAAGATGGATCAAGTAAATTTAATTTAGATAATATAGATGAATCACAACATGTATTAAATTATATTGGTTATATAAAAAAACACCCACATGATAATTATGGCACTATTCGTTATATCATTTACAATAAAGATAGGAGTAATGAATTAGAAAAAAAAAATATTTATATATTACTACAAAAATGTTTTAATATAATTACATCTACATTCATGAATATACAAAATATATAATATAATAAAATATATTATAGTATTCATATTTTAGATTCATATATAATTTTATATAAATTATTTATTATATAAAATTATATTATTCAGTTTGTGTTGTTTATTCAGTTTGTGTTGTTTATTCAGTTTGTGTTGTTTGTTCTATCTGTATAAAATTTTCATTATCTTCATCTGTTTTATCATTATCTTCATCTGTTTTATCATTATCTTCATCTGTTTTATCATTATCTTCATCTGTTTTATCATTATCATTATCATTATCATTATTATTATCATTTAATGATTGTATTATTTTTTTTAAATTTACATTTTCTTCCAATAAATGACGTCCTTGTTGTTGTAATTGATTTATCATATTTTGTTGTTGTTCTAATAATTGTTTTACATCATGAACAGTTAAATTTTTCGTTTCACCATTTGATGTTTGAACTTGAATTCCTGTTTGTTGTGTTTGTATTTGTTTTAATTGATTCTCCCTCATCATTTTTTCACGACTTTCCTTTAATTCTTTTGTTTGTTTTATTACATCTGGTTTATATTTTGGATCACCCGCATCATATGTTTGTAATTCCTTTTCTATATCTTCCATATAAAATTGTTTCATCTCTTTATTTTTTATAAACATATCCACTGTTTTTATAGACTTCTTTACAAACTGATTTTCTCCATTTTCAATCAACAACTTCTTATCAAATGTATTATGTATATGTGAAAATACCAATATCGTTTTTAATGGATTTAATTGAACAAAAGGTATAGAATAATTCTTTAAAAATTCCTTTTCCTCCGCTAATGACGCTTCATTGTTATATGATGTCTGTTTTAATAATTCCCTCTTAAATGCAAATGTACCTGCTGTCGCATGATTCGGTGAATATGGTCCAAATTGATACATCGATTTAACATGTTTAAACCAAATATATATTTCACTTGAACCAGCACATAATGCCTTTGGATTCTTCTGTAACGTATCTACCGCATGTGATACTCTATCTGGTGGATAATAATCATCATCATCCATATATACAATTATATCACCCTTTGATTTTTCATGCATTAAATTTCTTTTTTTACCTAATGTCATCTTTTCATCATATTTAAAGTATTTTACTTGCGGTATATCTTTTACCAAATCCTCTATTTTATCATGACCATCATCTATAATAATCCATTCCATTTTATCTAATGGATAATCTTGTGATTGAAAACATTTTATAGTAAAGGGTATGAATGGTCTTCTATTAAATGTAGGTGTACATATACTTACAAATGGTAGATTTTTATTCTTTTTTTCTTCTTTTTGTTTTTTAGCTCTTTGTTTTTTACCCATTTATCTTTCTACTATACTATATTTAAATTATAATTATAAAAAACATACTTATTTAAAATTATAATGATTTATATACTATTACCTTAATGAAATATTTGTATCTCTAACTATTCTCAAAAATATACCAATAAATGCTAATTGAATTCCAACCGATGCTAAATACATTATATTTTTTTTAGGATCCATAGCAAGTGCTATTGATGCCGCTATTATAGATGGTAATAATGGATACATTAATACTGTTATTAATTTTTCTGCAATCTTAAACATACCATCCTTTGCTTTCCTGGAAGACCATGCTGATGTTATTATTAGAAACATATGATGACAATATTGTACAAATCCCGCACCAAGAGCTGGTAATAATAATATAAAAAATGTTGCTATACTAGAAACTTTCATAAATATGGGTTTAAATCCTTGTGCATAAAATCCAAATACACCACCTACAGCACCTACTATAGGTAATATAAATGGTAGTATAGTGAATAAATTTATTATAAAATAATATATATTAATTGTAATTAATTTTATATATTGTTTCATTATAAAAATTAAATTATTTGTAATATGATCTGCATTTTGTTTATTTTTATTTAATTGTTCTTTATTCATTGTAGCACCACCCATTGCATTTTTAAATAAATAATATATACGATATATTAAATAAAAAACAAATAACATTGCTCCATATGGAATAGTAAAAATACAATAAATAACATACGCAAAATAATATCTATTCTTATTTCTAATTTCTTTCAAACATTCATCAATATGCGATAAATAAAGTAATCTATTGGTATTACCATTTTTATCCTTTATTTTATATGAATAATATAATAACGCTATAAATATACATAGTCCAGATATAGAATACGATATTATATCTAAATATTTCTTAGAAAGTCCAAATGTGTCTGATAAATCTAACATATTTATTATTACCACAATAGCAGTAGGTATAAGTAATGATATTATCATAAAAAAATAAGAACCCTTTGGAATTTTTAATATATTATCATTTTCTGTTTTTTTATATTTTCTCATCAACATAAATGTTGGAATAAAATCAAATATATCCATATCAGCTTTTATTAATTTGTCACTTGGAAATAATATACTTATCAACGATATTGCATTATATATATATTCTCTTGACCAACACCATGACTCTATGAATAAATCAGAAATATAGTCACCTACAATATTATGTGATTTCCTGAAGAAAAATGATACATTTGGATCAGGTTCCTTTTGATAAAGTCCAAGTAATGTTAATCCCATTAATATACCATCTATAATACGCTCTATACCTGTAATAAATACATTATATCGTGAACCTTTTAAATATTCAGTTACTATACTTTTATCATTTTCACATTTATATGGATAACTATTTTTATCATAACGTAACAATTTATGTAATGGTAAATCTCTATCATATTCATCTTTTAAACCTGATGTCTTGGAGAGATGATTTATACTTCCTATAATACCACTTACCATTAGTAATGAAATAAATGTACCTAATGGTATGTATAACAATTTCATAAGATAATCTTGTTCCTTTTCCATATTATATTATAATCATTATAAAAATTATAATCATTATAAAAATATTTACATTAAATTAAATTAAATTAAATTATAATATGATGTACATGTAATATTATATCATATTATAATTATTTATCTTGCAAATAACATACCTATTGTTCCGGATTCAATATTAATCACATTATATCTCTCTTCAAATATACTCATATCAAAAGTATACTCATATACTTCATAATTTCTTTTACTTGAACCTATTGGATTTCCTTCTTCATCACATATATCAAATTTTACATTTGGATTTCTTGGAACATCTATTGTATTCAACATAAAATGAACATTTGTAAATTTATCAAAATTCATTCCTCCATGTGGTTGATATTCACGTGAATTAATTTTATTTGCAAAACTATATATATATAAACCCTTCTTACCATTAAATAATGTCTTTGTATAGGGTTCTATATAATTATATATACCTGCATCCAATTCATCCTCTCTATTTTTACCATCTAATACAATAGACATATTCTTCAATATATTCTCATTTAATAATAATATATTTCCACTCCCATCATTCAAATGTTTACTATAACAATATTCTTCACTTGTATCATTATTACTACCTCTTATATCCTCTATATCATAAGGTTTATTTTCAAATAACCAATTTGTATAATTTGACCAATCATTAATAAAAGGAGCATCACTTCGTCTAAATCTAAACATATAAGATGAAACTAATCCCATAGAATTCACCTTTACTACATTACTATTTACTATATTTTGATATTCATGTATATATAAATCGTCTATTAAATAACTATGACTTTGTTTTGCGATTTTATTTCGAAGCTCTTCATCTAAAAAATAATAAGTACTTATAATATGTATATCTTCATTCCATAATTGTGATAGAGGTAAATCCGCATAATTTTCACTCGTTAATTCACCCGTATTATTTGAAGGTTTTCGTAAATAATATTTTAAATCTGTCCATGATTTACTTGTATCCGGTTTCTTATATGAAAAATCATGTTCATAATCATCTATATCTCTTAATAAAAATAACTCATTCATAGGACGTAATGTAACGTGAATATTTACTTCTGTATATTGGATAGCAATTAAAGGTAATGATAATCCTATATTTCTTGTAAACCACATATCTAATGGTATATATAATTTTCTACCTCTTATAGATGGAACTATATCTATAACACCTTTACTACTACCTATTACATTAGGATAATAACCATTACGATTAAAAGCATTTGCTGGATCATATAATTCTTTTACATTACCAGTCATTTCATTCCATAATTCTATTTTATTTGCTTTATCACGATGTTGAACACATGAAAAATATTCACCAGTATATGATGCTAATATATGTCCTCCTGCTTCAACTGAAATTTCTTTAATCATATTTGTTCCTAATTCTTTAATCCATTTAAATCCTGTTTCTACCCATTTTTCATATTTACCATCATTACTTCTATAATTAAATGTTAATGAATCATTCCTTGTTTTAACATCATTATATATATTTCTATCTATAACTTTTTTTACAACAGGACTCCATACATCAGGTAAGTTAACAACTAAAAAACATTCACCTATTAAATCACCATGTCGTTTTATTTTAAATGTATGTTTTGATTCTGTTGTAAGATTTAAATGATTGGTTCCTTCTGTATCTAAACGTATACGTTGCATACCAAAATTTTGAATAGTTTTATAAGTCATATTAAATATATTTCTTTTTGGATTTCCATATATTAATATATTACTTGAACCATATGATAATATATTCAATAATCCACCTCCCATTTTTATATTCTATTTATTATATCTTATATTCATTTATTTTTTTATTATGAAACCATTATAATTATATTAATTATATGAATTATATTAATTATATAAATTATACACGTTTCATTCTTTGAAGTTTATTAGTAATATATTTTTTTCTGGATTTTAAAGGTTCAATAGTAGAAGTATTCTCTGTACTGGGTTTAATAGGAATACCACATTTTGTAACTCTTGGATTTATAATGTTTTTTGACATTATACTTATTTTATTATTATGTCTATTCAAATAAGAATGGTTCCTATAAAATATACAACTTTCTGGATTATCTTGAAGATATTTCTCACTTTCTAATTGTTTTTCGTATAATCTTTCATGTAATTGATTATCTTTATCACTACAATGTAATTTTATTCGTTTATGATGATCTACTTTATTTGTAGTTGATTGCACATTAAAATTAAATGTAGAATTATCTATCATAATGTGATTATGTAAATATATAATTATAGTGTTATATTATTATTAAATTAACAAAAAAGTGTATAGTTTATGTGTTTTCATCAATACCCATATGATGATGTATAATACGTATAACTCGTTTTATATCTAATATAGATATATTAGCATGACTTATTCTTTCATAACTAATATTTTTTAATAAATCATTTTTATCAATATAACGAAATAAATACATAATATCTTTTTCATCCATTAATAATTTAAAACACATCATAGAAATAAATGTATAATTATTATATTCACTTGAATATTTTGTAAGTATTTTAGTAAATCTAACCTCATTTTCTATATCTATTGTTGATAGATTATATTCTTTCATATTATTTTTTGAATTAATATTATTTTTTTTAAATTTTATAAGATTTCTATTATTTATTATATTTTTTATAATAGAACTACTTTCATTCAATATCCATAATTGTTTTTGAAAAGTTATCCTATCTATATAATCAGCAAATACAATGTTATCTAGTAACGTATTATAGTGTAATATATTATCAGAAACATTCGATTTTAAATGATCTATCATATTTTCATGAAATAATAATGATACACTAGTTCTATCTGTATCATTTAATATTTGTTCATGTTTTTTAATATCTATATGTTTATTTAATAATATATAAACTATATCACGAATAGAATTATCTATATGTGTAATATCATGTTTAGTTATATCATATATATATGAATTAATATCATTTAAGAATATAGTATTATTGTGTGTATTTATTACTGGATACTTATTTGAATATATTATACATACACTTTCTATTTCATTTTTTATTTTGTGTATATTTCCATTATATTTAGAAAATAACGAATACATGATTTTTTTATATTCAGTATCATTTGATTTATCTCTCCATGTTTTAAATATATAATTATCATGAAATAATTTACATATTATTTCCTCTATATTTTTATTAGATAATGGCTTCATTTCAAGTGTATAACATATTTTCAATAGTTCCTTTATTTTTTTATCAACATGATATTGATTTATACATATAATAGGTATATTATTTATAATAACTCCTTCTTTTATTTTTTTCTTAACTCTTAAACATTTAACTATGGATAATATATTATTTTTATCACATATATTCAATTGATATATATCATCTATTACTACAATTAGTCGTTTTTTATTTATAAAATGTGACATAATACATGTTGATGATATCTGATTATTTACAATTTGTTCTATATTTTTTTTTATTTCATCATTAATATAATCAATATAAATTACTTCATAATTTTTCATTTTTAAATATGATTTTATGAATGTTGTCTTACCAATACCATAATCTCCATATATATATAATCCCTTTTTGAAGTTTTTATCTATTTTATTTGTTTCAAATTGTTTTAAAAAAGAATCACATTGTTTAACATACTCATTATCTAATATAATATTATTTGAATCATTCACTTTTAATGTTTCATTATTATTATTATTATTATTATTATTAGTATTTAAATCATTCATATATTTCTATTACGTTTTTATGATTGTATACATTTAAGTTTATTATACAAAATATACTATTATTTCAAGATATGTACAAAATATATTTATATTGAAATAATATTTAATCAAAAATAGGATAATCATATTGATAAAACATAACTTGTGTATTAAATAATTTACATAAATAAGAATATATTTCACCTTTTGATTCTATTTTAAATTGATCTATACAATTACGAATATCATAAGGTGTCATTATATCATTGTTTTTATCAATACCCATATGATGTATTATTTCATTTTCATAAAATGTATTTAATTCTATATTATTCTTATATTGTTTTCTATAATATGACATTCTTATAATATTTGTTACAGATTGTAATAATTTTATATCAAATCCATTTTTAATAAGGTCATTAATTAATATAACTATCTTATTATATACTTTTTTTGCATTTGCTGGTTCACAAAATGTTTTTATTCGTATCTGTATATTATTAGAAGTATATATAGGGGTTGTATATATTGAGTATATATATTTTGATTTCGTTCTAAGTTCATTAAATAATATACGTTTTATATATAACAATATTACATTAACATACACTTGTATACTTTTATGATACATTAGTTTATTAAAAAAAACAAAATCTATTCTAACATTTTTATTTATCTTATTTTTATTTTTATTTTTATTTTTATTTTTATTTTTTTTATTATTTTTTTTTA
>Ga0255772_10000435_pt1 | contig 40971 bp, 38 predicted proteins | sample 071ome_34_FD_179970 | JGI IMG/M metagenome (GOLD analysis project Ga0255772, IMG submission 179970) | Coastal salt marsh microbial communities from the Groves Creek Marsh, Skidaway Island, Georgia - 071411BT metaG (version 2) | ecosystem: Environmental > Aquatic > Marine > Intertidal zone >...
CCATGCGGATGCCCTTCACACAGGGGGCCTGGAACACGCGGGCCTCGGTGCCTCCGAAGACCGGGGTGAGTTCGACGAGTTCCATCCCGAACCGGGTGTCGGGCTTGTCCGAGCCGTACCGCTCCTGCGCCTCGAGCCAGGTCATGCGTGCGAATTCGGTCGGCCGCTCGCCGGTGACCGCCTCAGCGGCATTGGCAACCGCATGACCGATCGCGGTGAAGACATCTTCTTGGTCGACGAAGCTCATCTCGGCGTCGAGCTGCATGAATTCGAACTGACGGTCGGCACGGAGGTCTTCGTCGCGCAGACAGCGGGCGATCTGGTAGTAGCGGTCGACGCCACCGACCATGCAGAGCTGCTTGAACAGCTGCGGGCTCTGGGGCAGGGCGTAGAACGATCCCGGCTCCTTGCGGGAGGGCACGACGAAGTCGCGAGCACCCTCGGGGGTGGACGCAATCAACATCGGGGTCTCGACCTCGACGAAGCCCTGCTCCTCCATGCCGCGGCGCACGGCGGAGTTCACGGCGGCGCGGGTGCGGAGGTTGTTCTGCATGCGCTGCTTGCGCAGGTCGACGTAGCGGTGACGCAGACGAATGGTCTCATCGACCTCGGTGCGCTCGTCGAGCGGGAACGGCGGTGGTTCGGCCTCGGCCAGAATCTCGATCTCGACGACTTCGATCTCGATCTCGCCCGTGGCGAGGTCACGGTTCGCCGTGTCGTCGGGCCGCAGGCGTACCTCGCCGGTCATCTTTGCGACGTATTCGCTGCGGAGGTCGTGACTCGAGTTGACGACGCACTGCACGACACCGGTGCGGTCGCGCAGATCGATGAAGGCGAGGTGCTCGCCGTGCTCGCGCCGGCGGTCGACCCAGCCGCACACGGAGACCGTCCGGCCGGCATCGGCAGCCGTCAGCTGGCCGCACATGTCGGTGCGCATCGAGGTGGTGTGATCCTGCATGTCCTGGTGATTCCTGATCGCTGGGAGAAGGGGTTGCTGAATGGAGGGTTACGAGAGGAGGCGGGCGACGTGCTCGGCGAGATCGGCGAGAGCGATCCGCTGCTGGCCGGTGTCGCCGCGAAGATCGCGGAGCGTCACCTCGCCATTGGCGACCTCGTCCTCGCCGATGATGGCGGCGAACGGGGCACCGGAACGGTCGGCGACCTTCATCTGGGCCTTCATGGAGCGGCCACCGTAAGAACGGTCGGCACCGATACCGGCGTTCCGGAGGGCGGTGCACACCCCGAGGGCGTGGCTGCCACCGGTCACGTCGACGACGAAGACCTTCACCGCCGGCTCGGGTGTGGCGAAGACACCTTCGGCGTCGCAGGCGAGGAGGATGCGGTCGACGCCCAGGGCAAAGCCGATGCCCGGGGTGGCGGGACCACCCAGATCTTCGACCAGGCCGTCGTACCGGCCACCGCCGCCCACGGCATTCTGGGCCGTGGCAAGGGCATCGGCGGCGAACTCGAACGTGGTTCGCGTGTAGTAGTCAAGGCCGCGCACGAGGCGCGGTGACAGCTGATACGGGATGCCCAGCTGATCGAGACCGGCTCGGACCGTCTCGAAGTGTTCACGGGTCTCGTCGGTGAGGAAATCGACCATCAGCGGTGCAGCCGAGATAATCGCTGCATCTTCGGCGCGCTTGGAGTCGAGCACGCGAAGCGGGTTGCGTTCGAGCGTGACTTGGCTCTGCGGCGACAACGACGCTGCGTTGTCGGAGAGGTAGGTCCGCAGCGCCTCCATGTAGGCCGGGCGGCAGGTCGGGTCGCCGAGGCTATTCAGCAGCAAGGTGATCTCGCGAAGGCCGAGCGACGCGTAGAAGTGCCAGCCGAGGGCGATCGCGTCGACGTCGGCTTGGGGGTCATCGGTGCCGAGGGTCTCGATGCCGACCTGGGCGAACTGGCGGTAACGACCGGCCTGGGGCTGCTCGTACCGGAACTGGGGACCCTCGTACCAGACCTTCCACGGCGGGGTGGGTCGATGCTCGGCAAAGGCGCGGCACACCGATGCAGTGAGTTCCGGCCGGAGGGCAAGATGCTGCGGCGGGTCGCCCTTGTCGAAGAAGTCGAACATCTCCTTGGTGACGACGTCGGTCGACTCGCCCAGTCGCTTGAAGACGCCGAGGTCCTCGAAGATCGGCGACATGATCTCGCCGAAGCCTGCAAGTTCGGCCTGCTGTGCGAACGCGTCGATCAGCGCCCGACGGCGACCCGACTCGGGCGGCAGGATGTCACGCGTGCCCTTGGGGGCTTTGAAGGTCGGCTCGGCCACGAGGGGTCAGGCTACCGGCCACCCCTCCCCTCCCTGCAGGTATTCGTGTCCGCGACGTGTTCCCCTGTCCCGGCGCCTGGGACCAGACGGGAGGTCAGGAACGGGCGGCGCCGGGCATGATCCGGTAGGCCTCATAGACCGACTCGATGCCGTAGATCGACGACAGCACCGAATCGAGCTGGCTGACATCGGCAAGTTCGAACTCAAACTGCATCTTGGCCACGGCATCGTCGCCGGTCTCCGTGCTCACACCGGTGACGTTGAGGCCGTGATCGGTGAGCACCCTGGCGACGTCGACCAGCAGCGCAGCCCGATCGAGTGCCAGGATCTCGATCGTGGTCGAGAACCGACCGACGTGCTCATCGTCCCACTCGACGTCAATCAGGCGGTCGGGCTGCCCTTCGGACAGTTCCGTGGCGTTGAGACAGTCACTGCGGTGCACCGAGACTCCTCGGCCCCGGGTGACGAAGCCGATGATCTCATCGGGCGGCACCGGTGCACAGCACCGAGAGAGCCGGACCATGATGTCGTCGAGGCCTTCGACATGGACACCGACCGACTGGTTGACCCGGCGACGACCTCCCGAACGGCGGTTGATGGTCGACGGCAGTCGCTGCGCCTCGACGACGGGATCGGTCTCCTCTTCGCCGCGCAACTCTCGACCGAGTCGCTCGGCGACCGTCTGGGCGGTGACATGGCCTTCGCCGATGGCCGCGAAGAGCAGATCCTCGTCGGTGTAATTCATCGCCTCGAGAACCGATGCGAAGACCGGCTCTTTGAGGATGCGGCGAGCAGCGAGCCCCTCCCGGCGAAGCGCCTGGATGAGGTCGTCTCGACCTTCCTCGATCGCGTCCTCGCGACGCTCCCGGATGTACCACTGCTTGATTTTGTTGGCCGCCCGTCGGCTGGCGACGAACTTCAGCCAGTCACGGCTCGGACCGGCACCCTCGACGTTGGAGGTGAAGATCTCGACCGAGTCACCCGACTCGAGTCGGGTGTCGAGCGATACGAGCCGACCGTTGACCTTGGCGCCGACGCAGCGGTGCCCGACGTCGGTATGGATCGTGTAGGCGAAGTCGATCGGCGTCGCTCCGACCGGCAACTCAATGACCTTGCCCTTCGGCGTGAAGACGAAGACCTCGTCCTGGTCGAGATCGAACTTCAGGTTCGACATGAACTCCGACGGGTCGGATGTCTCCTGCTGCCATTCGACGATGCGGTTCAACCACGCGAGGTCGCCACCCGGCGAATCCTCCTTGTAGTCCCAGTGGGCTGCCACGCCGTGCTCGGCGCGGGCGTGCATCTCCCGGGTGCGCAACTGCACTTCGAGCGACTTGCCCTGAGGCCCTACCACGGTCGTGTGCAACGACTGGTAGAGGTTGAACTTCGGCATCGCGATGTAGTCCTTGAACCGGCCCTGCACCGGACGCCATGTGGCGTGAATCGAACCGAGTGCGCCGTAGCAATCGCGCACGGAGTCACAGATCACTCGGATGGCGACAAGGTCGAAGATCTCGTCGAACGGGCGACCCTTCACAACCATTTTCTCGTAGATCGACCAGAGGTGTTTCGGGCGGCCCTCGACGTCGGCCCGGATGCCGAGTTCGGCGAGCCGGGCCTGCACGTCGCCGATGACCTGAGCGAGGTAGAGATCGCGCTCCGGGGCGCGGAGCTGAACCATCTGGTCGATCTCGGCGTAGCGGCGGGTGTGGAGCGCTGCGAAGGAGAGATCCTCGAGTTGCATCTTCATCTCCTGCATGCCGAGTCGGTGCGCGAGCGGGGCGTAAACCTCGAGGGTCTCGCGAGCCGTGCGCTCCTGTTTGAATGCCGGCATGCCTGCGATGGTCTGCAGATTGTGGAGTCGATCGGCGAGCTTGATGATCAGCACCCGAATGTCCTGAGCGATCGCCACGATCATCTTGCGCATCGTGGCGGCCTGCTGCTCTTCCTTGGAGTCGTAATGGACCCGATCGAGCTTGGTGACCCCGTCGACGATGCCGGCGAGCTCCGCAGAGAACTCCCGCTCAAGCTCCTCGATCCCGACCACCGTGTCCTCGACGGCGTCGTGAAGCAGAGCGGCGGCGATGGAGATGTCGTCGAGGCCCTGACGGGCAACGACGGTGGCCACTGCGACCGGATGGCGGATGTACGGCTCCCCCGACTTGCGGTTCTGGCCCCGATGCGCCTCCTCGGCCACGGCGAACGCGGCCTCAATCAGGGTCGTTTCGGCCTTCGGGTGGTGCTTGGCGTATTCGGCGAGCAGCGGCGCGATCTCAGCGGAGGGTGGCCGGTTGGCGGCACGACGCCAGGGCAGGACGCGGGTGACGGTTGACATCAGCCACCCACCTTGATCACCGTCTCGATACGAGCATCGCCGAGCTTGGCTCGCCCGTCGAGGAACGACAGTTCGAGCAGAAACGAGCAACCGGCGACGGTGGCGCCGAGTCGTCGGAGGAGCAAGGCCGCTGCGGCTGCCGTGCCACCGGTGGCGAGCACATCGTCGAGCACGAGGACATGCTCGCCGGGCGAGACGGCGTCGGCGTGGATCTCGATCGTGTCGGTGCCGTATTCGAGGTCGTACTGCTGGGCCATCGTGACGCCGGGGAGCTTGCCCTCCTTGCGGATCGGAACGAAGCCGACGCCGAGCGAGTGGGCCACGGCGGCACCGAGGATGAAGCCTCGAGCTTCGATGCCGACGACGTTGTCGATTCCGGCGTCACGCCACGGATCGGCGAGCGCCTCGATGGTCGACGCGAGCCCGTCCGGGTGAGCGAGCAGGGGCGTGATGTCCTTGAAGACGATCCCAGGCTGAGGAACGTCGGGGATGTCGCGGATCAGGCCGGCGAGTTCGGCGACGGACAGTCGTCCCATCACCCGATCGTAGCGGGTTCAGGACTTCTTCTTTTTCCGCGGCTTCGGCGGTTGACCGGGTCGAGCGGACGCCGGTGCGCGTTTCGCCGCTGCGCCGCGCTGCGCCGCCTGCCCCCGGGACGGACGCTGACTGCTCGAGGTGCGACTCCCACTCCTGCTCGGCCGCTCGCGGGTCGTCGGGATACCGGCGAGGGCGACATCGTCCTCGCTGACCCGTCGGGTACCGGTCTCGCCTTCACGAGCACGGACCTTGTCGGCGACTGCCCGGTTTTCGGCTTCGCGCTCCTTCATGTACGCCACGACAGAGGCCGCGACGAAGATCGACGAGTAGGTGCCGACGAGGATGCCGATCAGCAAGGCGATGGCGAACTCCTGCAGCGTCAGCGCCCCGAGGAAGACCGAGCCGATCAGCAGCATCGACAACACCGGGAGCACCGACGTGATCGAGGTGTTGATCGAGCGCATCAACACCTGGTTGAGCGACTGGTTCATCATCTCGCTGTAGGTGTAGCGACCGATGACGGTGAGCCGCCCACCGACATCACGGACCTTGTCGTAGACGACGATCGTGTCGTAGAGCGAGTAGCCCATGATCGTCAGGAACGCGATGACGGTTGCCGGCGTGACCTCGAACTGGAAGATCGCGTAGACACCGACCGAGATGAGGATGTCGTGGGCCACGGCCACGAGCGCGCCCACGGCCATCTTCCATTCGAGCCTCACGGCGATGTACCCCGCGACGATGACGAAGAACCAGAAGAGCGCGTTGCGGGCCTTGCTCGTGATCTGATCGCCCCACGACGGACCGACCGTGGTCACGCTGACATCGGTGATGTCGACCGACGCGAGTTCGGCGAGGGTCGCTGTCACCGCGGCAACCTCTCCCTGCGTATCGAGGTCGGCTCGGACCCGAATCGCATCGGAACCGAGGGTCTGGATCTTGCCACTTTCGGCGCCGGTGCCACCGAGGGCATCACGGGTCTCGGCGACGGACACGCCGGGAGCGGTTACTTCCCACGCCGTGCCGCCCTCGAACTCGATCCCGAGGTTGAGGCCACGGAACACGAGCGCGCCAACACTGACGAGAACGAGCACAGCCGAGCCGATGAGAGCCTTGCGCCACATCGCCGGGAAGTCGAAGTGGTGCTCGTTGCGAAAGAGCATGCGGAGCGTCTTCACGAGGCACCTCCAGTCGTCGCCGGCTCCGGGCCGGCGTCACGCGCCTTCGGGATCCCGTACGTGCTGGGTTTCCGGGCGAGATCGATCTCGAGATTGGCGAGGATGCGGATCGCAGGGCCCATGAAGAAGTAGGTGGCGACGAGATCGAGCACCGTGGCCAGCCCGAGGAAGAGGGCGAAGCCGCGGACCTGGCCGACGGTGAGGGTGTAGAGCACGACAGCAGCGATCAGGCTCGCGACATTGGCCTTCACGATCGTCGAGTAGGCGATCGGGAACGACCGCTCGACAGCCGACCGAACCGTGCGGCCACCCTTCACGTCCTCCTTCAGATGCTCGAAGTACACGACGTTGGAGTCAACCGACACGCCGATCGACACGATCAGACCCGTGACCCCGGCGAGCGTAAGCGCAAGTCCTTGCGAGGCGCCGAGCCAGGCGACGATGGTCCACAGCAGCGCCCCGGAGATCAGCAACGACACGATCGCCACGACGCCGAGGTAGCGGTAATAGGCGATCAGATAGATCGAGACGAGCAGCACGCCGATGAGACCGGCGAGCACGCCGGCGTCGAGGGCATCCTCACCGAGGGTGGAACTGACGATGCGACTCTCCTGCGGGGTGAGTTCGAGCGGCAGAGCACCAAAGTTGAGTGCCAGAGCGAGGTCCTTGGCCTCCTCCTCGGTGAACGAGCCGGAGATCGTGATCTGGTCGCGCTCAAAGTAGGCGGCGTTGACACTCGGGGCCGACTCGACGAACCCGTCGATCTCGATGGCGACCCGGCCGGCCGGACACGAGGCCTGGAAGGTATTACACGCGGCGGCGATCACGTTGAAGTCGTCGATGCCGGGCGAACCAGACGTGAAGATCGGCGCAACCGACCAGCCCTGCTGCACATTGAAGCGGGCGGCCGCACTCTCCAGGGCCTCACCCGTCAGGCGCTGACCGGGCACCTCGGGCTCGAGCACGGTCGGCACCGGACCCATCCGGATTCGACCCTGGAAGGTCGGGTTGTTGCGCTCCTGCAGGACCGAAGGCTCCGAGGTGGCAGCGTCAGGGGTGAGGGTCCACCGATCGACGACGGCCTGTGCCTCGGCGAGCGCGGCACCGTCGAGACCACCGGCGGCGATCGCTGCGGTTGCGGCATTGAACGCGGCCTCGTCGTCGAGAGTGGCCTGCTCGAGGACGGGTCGGAAACGAAGCTCAGCGGTCTGACCGACAAGATCGATCGCACGCTGCTGATCCTCGACACCGGGGATCTGGACGAGGATCGTCTCGCCCTGGCGGGTCACCTCAGGCTCACGGACGCCGAGACCATCGACACGATTTCGGATGATGTCGACCGCCTGGTCGAGGGTCTCCTCCGTAATCTCCTGGCCGTCGGGCAGCGGTTCGGGTTCGAGCACGACCGATGCCCCGCCTTGCAAGTCGAGGCCGAGCAGCGGCTCATTGCCCAACGCGAAGGTGTAGACGAGACCCGCAACCGAGATCGCGATGATCCCGACGACGTAGGTGACCTGACGGCGCACGTCGCTCAGGCGTCGGCGTCGTCTGCGGCGAGATCGTCGGCGCTCTCGTCGTCGTTTTCGTCCTCGTCATCGTCGGTGATGATCTCGGCGACCGCACCCTTGGAGATCTTCAGTTCGACCTCCGGGGCGACCTCGAGCCAGATGACCTTGTCCTCGACCTCGGCGATAGCGCCGTGGATGCCGGAGTTCGTGACGACGATCATGCCGGCCTCGAGCGACCGGATACGCGCCTGCTGTTCCTTCACCTGGCGCTGCTGCGGCCGGATGAGGATGAAGTACATGACCCCGAGCAGGAGTGCGAGAAAAACCAGACTGCCCATGAGATTCCTGACGATCGTGAACGGACCCGAAGGAGGCTAGCGGGCGCCCCACACGTCATGGACGCCGAGGCGGAAGTCCTCGAAGGTTCTTGACCGGATCGCATCAGCCATCCGATCCATGAAACGGAGGAGCCAGGCGACATTGTGAAGGGTGATGATCCGCGCCGCTGTCGGCTCCTTGGTGAGCAGAAGGTGACGGAGATAGCCCTTCGACCACCGGGCCGCAGGACTTTCCGGCCACGCTGGGTCGAGCGGTTCGGTCGACGTGGCGAACTCGGCACGGGTCAGGTTGTAGCGGCCACCATCGGTCAGGATCGTGCCGTGGCGGGCCAGCCGGGTCGGCAGCACACAGTCGAACATGTCGACACCCCGGGCGACCGACTCGACGATGCCGATGGGGTCGCCCAGACCCATGAAATATCGGGGCTGATCGAGTGGGAGGAGCTCCATGCACGCATCGAGGCCGGAGAGCATCTCGCTGCGATCCTCCCCCACGCTCAGGCCGCCGACGGCGTAGCCGTCGAAGCCGATCTCGGTCACCTGGCGAGCGGACTGTTCGCGCAGCGCTTCGTCGGTACCGCCTTGCACGATGCCGAACTGGCACTGGCGGCGTGCTGCGTCGGGATGGTCGAGGAAGGCGGCCCGACCTCGTTCCGCCCACCGGCCGGTGCGTTCGACCGCACTGCGGACGACGCTGAGGTCGGCGATCGACGACGGGCAGACATCGAGCACCATCTGGATGTCGGCACCGATCTTGGCCTGGACATCGACCGCCCCTCCGGGGTGAGGAGGTGGGTCGAGCCGTCGTAGGTCGATTTGAACGTGGCACCCTCGTCGGACAGTTCGGGGCCGAGGGAGAAGATCTGGTAGCCACCCGAATCAGTGAGGACGTGACCGCCCCAGTCGGCCATGCCGTGGATGCCACCGAGCGTTTCGACGACATCTGCCCCGGGTCGCATCATGAGGTGGTACGTGTTGGCCAGGATGACCTGGGCGCCGAGTGCTTCGACGTCGCTCGCATCGAGATGCACGATCGCGCCGCGGGTGCCGACCGGCATGAAGCGTGGGGTCGTGAACTCGCCACGGGCCGTGGTCACCACGCCGCAGCGGGCCTGCCCATCTCGGGCCGTCTCGACAAAACTCGCACGCATCGGCCTGATGCTACGGGACCCCGACCGGCTCAGCGTTCCAGCAACATGGCGTCGCCGAAACTGAGAAAGCGATAGTCCTCGGCGATCGCCGTCTCGTAGAGCGCTCGCCAGCGAGGGCCGACGAAGCCGTCGACCAGGCACAGCAGCGTCGACTGAGGCAGGTGAAAGTTGGTGAGCAAGACGTCGACCACCTTCCATGCGTACGGGCGTCGAATGAAGAGGCTGCTTCGACCCGACTGCTCACCGGTGGCCTTCCACGACTCGAGCGAGCGCACAACGGTGGTGCCGATCGCGACGACTCGCTCGGCTGCCTCGACCGCGGCGACCGTCTCATCGGGCACCCGATACCACTCGCTGTGCATCATGTGGTCGTCAAGACGGTCGACCATCACCGGACGGAACGTGTCGAGGCCGACGGCGAGTTCCACGGTCGCCATGGTGATGCCGTTCGCCCGCAGCGCCTCGAGAACGGCCGGGGTGAAGTGCAGGCCGGCCGTGGGCGCCGCAGCCGAAAGCGGGCGGTCGGCGAAGACGGTCTGGTACCGGGACGGGTCGTCGATCTGGTTTTGAATGTAGGGCGGCAGCGGCGGAAGGCCGACCTCCGCCAACCGATCGTGCAGGTCGGCATCGCCCGGGTCGAGACGCACAACCCGACGCCCGTCGCCGAGGTCCTCACCCATCTCGACCGCCAGCCCCTCGGCGGTGATGACGTCGCCAGGCTTGAGCTTCTTGCTCGGCTTGGCCAGCGCTTCCCACGACCCATCGTCGCGCTCCTCGAGAAGCAGGATCTCGGCGGCGCCACCGGTGGAGCGACGGGCCGGAATCCGAGCGGGCAGGACTTTGGTGTCGTTGACGACGACAAGATCGCCGGGATGCAACAGGTCGGGCAGGTCGCGCACATGGCGATGCTCGACACGATCGCCCCGGTCGACGAGCAGCCGAGCGGCGTCACGCGGCTCGATCGGTTCCTGGGCGATGCGTTCCGCCGGGAGGTCGTAATCGATGTCGGCGAGCGTCTCCGGGCGATCCGTCACCCGGTCGAGGGTACGAGATTTCGCTCCCGACCCGCTCGCGAGAGGTCCGACTACTCGTCGGAGTCGAACAGGCCGGTCTGGGATTCGGGGCCGGTGGCCGTGGCCGGAGGTGGCGCCATGCCCAGGTGGGCGTAGGCGGCCGGTGTGGCGACGCGGCCTCGCGGGGTGCGCATCAACAGGCCCTGCTGGATGAGGTAGGGCTCATAGACGTCCTCGACCGTTTCGGTGGGCTCACTCACGGAGATGGCGAGGGTCGACAGACCGACCGGGCCGCCCCCGAAACGCCGGCACACGGAATCGAGCACCGCGCGGCTGGCCTTGTCGAGACCGAGTTCGTCGACCCCGAAGAACGACAGGCCATCCTTCGCGACTTCGGCCGAGATGTGGCCATCGCGTTCGACCTCGGCGTAGTCGCGCACCTGGCGCAACAACCGGTTGGCGATCCGCGGGGTGCCGCGCGAACGGCGGGCGATCTCGAAGGCGCCGCCTTCGTCGATGTCGACCTCGAGGATGCCGGCCGCTCGCATCGCGATCGACTGGAGGTCGTCGACCTCGTAGTAGTCGAGGCGGGCGACGAGACCGAAGCGATCACGCAACGGGCCGGTGATCAGGCCGGTGCGAGTGGTGGCACCGACAAGGGTGAAGCGGGCGAGGTCGAGCGGGATCGAGCGAGCGGCCGGACCCTTGCCGAGCACGACATCGATGCGGAAATCCTCCATCGCCGGATACAGAACCTCTTCGACGGGGCGAGGCAGGCGATGAATCTCGTCGATGAACAGCACATCGCCGTCCTCAAGCTTCGAGAGAATCGACGCCAGATCACCTGCTCGTTCGAGAGCCGGACCCGACGTGACCTGGAGATTGGTGCCCATCTCGGCGGCGATGATGTTGGCGAGCGTGGTTTTTCCGAGACCGGGTGGACCGGCGAAAAGCAGATGGTCGGCGGCTTCACGACGACGAGCCGCGGCACCGAGCATGACCCCCAGATGCCCTTTCAGCTCGGACTGGCCGACGAACTCCGACAGCGTCTTGGGCCGCAGTCCAGGTTCGTCGAGCAGCAGGCCAGCATCCTCGGGCTGATCGTCCGGTGAGAGGAGTTCTTCGCGGGCCATGCGGAGTTCCTAGCAGTCAGTGGCGACGGGCACGGGATCACACCCCCGAGGCGAGCCGACGAAGCGCATCCTTGAGCAACCCGCCCACATCGCCCTCGGCGGGCAGGTCGACCAGAACGGCATGGATCTCGTCGGCGCCGTAGCCGAGACCTTCGAGTGCGGTGCGAACATCAGCTCGGGAGTCGCTGCCGGCCGACGCCTGGCCGCCGTCCCGGGAGGGCACGGCGATCTCGCCTTCGGGCAGGTCGAGCTTGGACTTCAGCTCCATCACGAGCCGAGCCGCCGTCTTCTTCCCGACGCCGGGAACGAGGCAGAGCGCAGCGACATCGTCCTCGGCGACGGCGCGACGCAAGGCGTCGGGGCCGTGCACCGACAGGATCGCCAAACCGAGGGCGGGGCCGACCCCGTGGGCCGAGATCAACGACTCGAAGACTCGCCGTTCGGCGATGGTGGCGAAGCCATAGAGGGTCTCGGAATCTTCTCGAACGGCGTGATGCGTGTGCACGAACACCTCGCCGTCGAGTTCGCCGATCGTGACCGAGGTGGACGGCGTGACCTGTACCCGATGACCGACGCCACCGACCTCGATGAGAAGTTCGCCGTCGGGCCCACGGTCGAGCAGACGACCACGCAACGAACCGATCATGACGCACTCGCTTTCTGGGAGGCGGTGACGGCCGCTCGGGCACGGCGACCGGGAACCCGGGCAAGGTGGCACAGCGCCACGGCGGTGGCATCAGCGGCGTCGACCGGGGACAACACGTTGGGCAGGCCGAGGAGCGTCCGCACCATCTCGCCGATCTCGTGCTTGCCGGCCGATCCGGAGCCGGCGACCGCTTGCTTGATCTCGTTGGGCGAGTACTCGACGACATCGCAGCCCGCAGCGACGGCCTCGGCCATCGCGAGCCCGCTCGCCATCCCGACGCCCATTGCGGTCGAGACGTTGTGCTGGAACAACACTCGCTCGATCGCCACCACGTCGGGACGAAGTTCCGAGATCAGCGCCCGCAATTCCAACTGCACCTCGGCAAGCCGGTGCGGAAGATCGAGCGCCGGGTCGGTGCGGATAACGCCGGCGGCGACAGCACGAGGCGTGCGGCCGTGCTCGACACAGCCATATCCACAACGGGAAAGCCCCGGGTCGATCCCCAACACGAACACGTGTACGACCCTAGCGGGTCATCGAGAACGGGTGGTGCCAGCCGAGACGACAGGCGTGACCGTCGATCTCGCCCCGTACGCCGTTCAGGCCGATGCTTCGTCCATCAGTTCGTCGCTGACGTCCATGTTGCCGTGCACGTCCTGCACGTCGTCGAGATCGTCGAGCAGGTCCATGAGCTTCATCAGCCCTTTGACCTGGGAAACGTCGGTGACCTCGACGGTGGAGGTCGGGAGCATGGCTAGATCAGCCGACTCGACCGCGATACCGGCCTCGTCAAGCGCCTCACGAACCTGCGGAAGGTCCGATGGCGGGGTGGTGACCCGCCACATCTCTCCCTCGTCGACAATGTCTTCGGCGCCCGCATCGAGCGCGACGAGCATGACCTCGTCCTCCTCGACCGACGACGGCACGAGGATGACGCCCTTGCGTTCGAACTGCCACGACACGGCGCCGGGCTCGGCCAGCGAGCCACCGTTCTTCGACAGGGTCGAGCGGACGTCGCCGGACGTGCGGTTGCGGTTGTCGGTGAGGCATTCGATCAACAGCGCAATCCCACCCGGCGCGTAGCCCTCGTAGGTGATCGTCTCGTAGTTGACGCCTTCGAGCTCGCCCGTACCGCGCTTGACGGCACGCTCGATCGTGTCGAGCGGCACCGAGTTGTCCCGCGCCTTCTGGAACATGGTGCGCAGTGTCGGGTTGGCATCGGGGTCGCCGCCGCCCTGACGGGCCGCGACCTCGACCTGCTTGATCAGCTTGGCGAAGAGCTTGCCGCGTTTCGCGTCGGCCGCTCCCTTCTTGTGCTTGATCGTCGCCCACTTGGAATGACCGCTCACGGCGTGACCTCCGCTGTCTCGTCGCTGGCCTCCGCCAGACCCTCGGGGAGGAGCCCGGCGTCGATCAACCAACGCCGGTGCAGTCGGGAGTCGCCCGACAGCTCCGGATGAAACGATGCCACCGTAACGGGACCGTGCGAGCAGAGCACGGGTTGCCCGTCGACGGCGGCGAGCACGGTGACATCGGCACCGACCGAGTCGACGACCGGCGCACGGATGAAGACCCCGTGGAAGGGCTCATCGAGCCCCGTGACATCGAGCTCAGCCTCGAAGGAATCGATTTGGCGGCCGTACCCGTTGCGGCGCGACACGATCGGAATGGCCGACAGACAGTGCTGGTCGGCGCGGCCGTCCTCGATGCGTTCCGAGCACAGGATCATGCCGGCACAGGTACCGAAGACCGGCATGCCGTCATCGACCCGCTGGCGGAGCGGATCGAGCATGTCGCCCTTCACGAGCAGCATCGACATCGTGGTCGACTCGCCGCCCGGAATGACGAGCGCGTCGACCGAAGCCAACTGTTCGTTGGTCTTGACCTCGCACGCTTCGACACCGAGATCTCGAAGGATCGTGAGGTGAGCAGCGAAGGCGCCCTGGAGCGCCAGGACACCGACGGTGACCGGGCCGGTCACCAACCCCGCTCGGCGAGTTTGGTTTCGAGCGTCGCCATCTCGAGACCCTTCATCGCGTCACCGAGACCCGTCGACACCTTCGCCAGGATCTGGGGGTCCTGGTAGTGGGTGGCGGCCTCGACAATGGCGTTGGCCATCTTGACCGGCTCGTCGGACTTGAAGATGCCAGAGCCGACGAACACGGCCTGCGCACCCAACTGCATGACGAGGGACGCGTCGGCCGGCGTGGCGATACCGCCGGCGCAGAACACCGGAACGGGGAGTTCGCCGGTCTCGGCGATCTCCTGGATCAGCGGCAGTGGCGCACGCAGTTGCTTTGCCCACTCGAACAGTTCGGCAGCATCGGCCTGGGTGATCTTGCGAATGTCGCCATTGATCGACCGGATGTGGCGCACGGCCTCGACAACGTTGCCGGTGCCGGCCTCACCCTTCGATCGGATCATGCAGGCACCCTCGCTGATGCGACGCAGTGCTTCGCCGAGGTTGGTCGCACCACACACGAACGGCACGTCGAACGCGAACTTATCGATGTGATGGGTCTCGTCGGCTGGGGTGAGAACCTCGGACTCGTCGATGTAGTCGACGCCGAGCGATTGGAGGATCTGCGCCTCGGCGAAGTGGCCAATGCGGGCCTTGGCCATCACCGGGATGGAGCAGACCGCCTGGATGCCTTGGATCATCTCCGGGTCGGACATGCGGCTGACGCCGCCTTCCTTGCGGATGTCGGAGGGCACGCGTTCGAGCGCCATCACGGCCACAGCGCCGGCATCTTCGGCGATGCGAGCCTGTTCGGGGTTGACGACGTCCATGATGACGCCGCCCTTGAGCATCTCGGCGAGCCCACGCTTGACGAGGGGGCTCCCGGTTGATCGCGCCTGGCTGGGAAGGGACTGGTCGGTCATGGCCTGATCCTACTCATCCGTCCCCAGGACGAGACCTCGGGATGCCTGGTCGACGGAGAACTCGTAGGTGTCCTGTGGCACAAGCGTGACCCATGTCGTGCCGGGCTCCAGCACGATCTCGTCGCCGTCGGCAGCCGTGAAGACGTAGGGCTCGGTGTCGGCGCTGCGGCTCCAGGTGCCGCTGAAGCGAAGGCCGCCGATCATGATGTCGACCGGGCCTTCGCCGACCGTGATCGCATCGACGGACTCGGCGTCGTTGGCGTTGGGGACGTAGCGGGTCTCCATCACGACCACGTTGGTGAAAACGAGCGGCACCCCATCGCGAGTGATGTGCACGGCACCGTCCTGCACACGGACGTAGCCCCGAGCGGGATCGTGCACGAAGCTCACGGTGTCACGACCGACAACGGTGACACCTGAACCATCGACGCTTGCCGGACGGGTGTCGGTCTCGGCATCTCGGAAGGCGAAGATCGGGACCGGGATCCCGGCCTCGGCGCCGAAATCGTCTCGAACGACGCCCAGATCGATGAAGAGATTGTCGGGAGCCGAAAAGTCGGTGTCGCGGAAGTGATACGTGCCGTCGCCGGCGTCGGGAATCAGAACGGCGCCGTCGTCGCGGGCGAACTGACGCAGTTCGGAGAGCACGGCCACGTTGGCCCCGGAGAAGACGAGCAGCGGGGTGCCGAGATTGGCGAGCAAGGCGAGATCCGTCGTGCGGGCCGAACGGATGGGACCGACGACGTCAGGAACCTGCGAGTGGAAGATCGCGGCGAACCGGGTGGCCCGATCCTCGATCCGCTCCTCGATGACCACGTCGGCGGCATCGATTCCGATCAACGCTTCGAGGCTGCGGTCGTCATTGTTCGAGATCTTGACCACGAGTGCCGGGGTATCGAGGACACGCTCCTCGACAGCCAGCCCCGTGAACGGGGCCTTGGGGCCCTCCTCGATGACGACCGGCACCGTGGCCGCAGGGGCAGCGTCGGTGGTCGCAGTGCCGGACTCGGCGTCCGTGCTCGCGACACCTGGAGCGGTATCCGGGGCCGACTCGATCGTTGGCTGCGCGCCACCGCAGGCGGCGGCAACCAGGCCGAGGGCGAGCACTGCTGCCCACACCCTGGACATGTCAGAGTTCGCGGAGGGCGTCGACCCGCTCGCGCGTATCGGGCTGGACCGAGTCGGTGCCACTCCCGATCATCCAGAGATGATCAGTCCTGGTGTTGTGGCTAATCCGCGCCGACTCGAGCGCCTTCTCAAAGGCGGAGGCAAGCGCCGGCGGGTAGCGGGTGACGCTGACGGCATCGAAATCCGCTCGCACGAGCCGTCGATCGTCGAGCAGTCGCGTGCGAAGGCCGGCGGCGACCGGGCCGAGGGCCGGTGACGCAAGCGTCGTGGCCGCCGCAACTCCGTTGCCGAACAGGGTCATCTCACGGGCGACGACCGCTTCGATCTCCAGCCGTTCGAGCTTGGTGAGCACACCGCGGGTGACGACGAGGCGGGTGTCGGCGGGTGTTCCAACCACGGCAGCGTCGATCGCCGAACTCTCGACGATGTAGAGGATCGGTTCCGCGATGCCGTGGCTGGCACAGATCGACTCGACAAGACTTTCCAGTCGCGGCTCACGTCCCTCGACGAGCGGTGATGCGCCCAGTGCACGAAGCGCAGCACCGACAGCACCGTTGAGTACCCAGAAAAAGACGGCAGCACCGGCGGCGGTACCGAACACCAACCCGGCGACGGGGTGGACGGCCACGGTCAGGACAATCGCGACAATCACGCCAAGCGGTACCGCAGGAATCGCTGCGAGCGCGCGGGACGACATGGTGGGCACGAGCAGGACTCCGGTTCGCCTAGAACTCGACCTGCACGTTGCCGCGGCTCTCGTCGTCGGCCTCGAAGTACTCGCGCTCGGTGAAGCGGAGCGGGCCGGCGAGGATCACGGCAGGGAAGGTCTCGATCGCAGTGTTGTACTTCAGCACCTGGTCGTTGTAGTGCTGACGGGCGTAGGCGATCCGTCCCTCGGTGCCGGTGAGTTCTTCCTGCAGCTCGAGGAAGTTCTGGTTGGCCTTGAGATCCGGGTAGGCCTCGCTGACGGCGAAGAGCTGGCGCAGCGCACCGGTGAGCATGTTCTCGGCACCGGCGGATTGCTGCGGGCCCGTGGCCGTGGTGGCGGCGTTACGGGCGGCGATCACCGACTCGAGGGTCTCCTTTTCGTGAGAGGCATACCCCTTGACGGTCTCGACGAGGTTCGGAATGAGATCCCAGCGGCGCTTGAGCTGGACATCGATCTGGGCCCACGCATTCTCGATGCGGTTCCGCAGCTTCACCAGGTTGTTGTAGAGGCTGATCACATAGAAGACCAGCACGACGACAACGCCCAGAAGGATCAACAAGATGATCATGGATTCCTCTCGTGCGCGGCGCCCGCCGCGCAGGCGACCAATGTATCGCTGAACGACGCTCGCCTGGCCGCAGGCGAGCCGGATCAGCGGGGAGCGGCGGCGGCGAGACGCTCGTACCGGGCGAGATAAAGCTGGGCGAGGCGGGCCATCGAGAACTCCTCGGCCCGCTTCAGGCCCGACTCGACAAGCCGTTCGCGCTCGTCGGCCCGGGAGAGAACCGCCGTGAGGGCCTGGGCCAATGCACGGGCGTCGTTCGGTGGCACCAGCAAGGCGTCGCGGCCCTGGCGAGCGACGTTGGCGTAGCCCGGGATGTCACCGGCGACCACGGCCGTGCCGGCGGCCATCGCCTCGAGCAACACGATGCCGAACGACTCGCCACCGAGCGAGGGAGCGCAGAAGACGTCGGCACCCCGCAGACGGGCGATCTTTTCGGTCTCGGAGATGGTGCCGAGCCACTCGATGCGACGGTCGCCGGCGTGCTCGGCCATGAGTTCGTCGGTCTCCTGCCCCTCCCCGGCGACCCACAGACGGGTGTCGGGCGGAAGCTGCGACATCGCGTCGAGCAACACCCGGAGCCCTTTGCGAGGTTCGTGACGGCCGAGGAAGAAGATCGTCGGCGCGGTCGTCGGGTGCGGCGAGCCCGACGCGAACCGGGCGAGTTCGACCCCGTTGAACGTGAGGTCGTACTGCCCGCCCAGGGCCTCCTGGGCCATCTTCTTGGCGTCCTCACTCACGGCGCACCGATCGTCGAGTCGGCCGGCCAGGAAGCGAGTGGCCCGCGGCATCATGTCGTAGGCCAAGCTCCCGCCGGCAGCGTGGAAGGTGCCGATCAGCGGAGCCGGACGGGTGAGCAGGGCCGTGTGGTTCGGCCCGGGCGACAACGGTTCGTGGAGATGGATAACGTCGAAGTCCTCGTCGCGCATGGCCCGAATCACCCGCAACTGGGCAGACGGATCGGGAGCGACCGGGGCGATCGAGCCGTTGGCGGCGGTCGGCAGACTGTTGCCGAGCGGGGTGACGCCGGCATCGGGGGGTGGGCCATCGCACGGGGCGAGCACCCGGACCCGCTCCCCTTGCTTGCGCAACGCGCGGGCCAGGCCGAGAACCTGCATCTGCACCCCACCGGGGAGCGTCAGGCTGTAGGGGCAGATGATGCCGATCCGCATGGTGCTGAGTCTGGCAGACCGAGGTCCGCTCAGAGGTCCCGGAGGTGATCGGGGATCTCCCGACCGAGCGCCTCGTAGTCGCTCGGCCAGTTGGGGTTGAGCAGGTGCCACTGCTCGGGGGTCTCGCGGATCATGATCTCGAACTCGTCGGCGATCATCTGGGTGACGCGCTGAATGTCCTCGCGCAGCCGCGCACCCTTGGTGCGCTCGATCTTCAGCGGAGGGCGGCACCATCCATGGCGGGCGTGGTCACGCCACGGCACGGCCGCCGGCATCAAGGGCACCCCTGTGCGAAGCGCGATCGTGGCCGGACCACCCGGAAGGGTCGTCTTCTCACCGAAGAACTCGACGGGTACACCATTGCCCTGCAGGTCGCGATCGCAGAGCAGGCAGACGAGATGGCCACGGCCGAGCGCATCGATGATCTGCTTGCCCGCATCGGGGCCGAGCGGATGGATCTCCATCCCGAGCGACTCGCGCAATCCGACGAACCACTCGAAGAGTTCGGGCGGCTGCAACGGCTCGACGATCGCCGTCACCTTCACCTTGATGACGCGGGCGAGCCAGAACGCCGCCCACTCCCACGTTCCGAGATGAGGCAGGGCGAGGATGGCGCCGGACTTGCCCGGGCCGCAGTTGGCCTCGATGGACGCGACCCCGTCGTAGGAGAAACCGCGATCGAGTTCGTCGACGCTGACATCGGGCAGGCGGAACGACTCGACGTAGTAGCGGCCGTACCACTCGAACGTCTCGGCGATCTTCCGTTTCTTCTCGATGTCGCTGAGCGGGCGGCCATAGACACGTTCGAGATTGCGGCCGACGATTTTGCCGGCGTCGCCAGCCATCAAGCCCGCAGCGAAACCACCGGCGCGAGCGACACTCGTGGCAACGCCGTCCGGGACGGTGCGGGCCAGAAAGGAGCCGACCTTGTAGGCCGCAACGCCGGCCATGGCTCAGGTTGCGACGCTCAGCCGTTGCGGGCTTCGCGACGCTCGCGCATGCGCTGACGCCACAACGGCTCGACCGAGGTGCGAGTGCGCGGCCGTCGGCGAGCCCGGCGGGCCGGGACGGGACGATCGTGCTCGGCGGTGGCCTGCTTCCAGACCTTCACGAACCGCTGGACGGCCGTGATGGCGGTGAGGACCAGCATCACCCAGAGCGTGGCGATCATCAGCTCCGGGAACAGCAGTGCGAAGGCGAGCACGACGATGCGCTCGGCACGTTCCATGATGCCGCCCTTGGCATCCCAGCCGAGCGACTCGGCCTTGGCCCGCTGGTACGAGATGAACATGGCGAGACCCATGATCGCCACCGGCAACATCATGATGCGGCCCGGTTCGGTGCTCGCGAGGTACCACGCAACACCTCCGAAGAGCATGCCGTCGGTGAGTCGGTCGCTCACCGAATCGAAATAGGCCCCGCGCTTCGAGCCGGTGCCCGCGGCACGGGCCACTGCCCCGTCGAGCGCGTCGGGAATGGCGGTGAGCAGCAGGAACAAGAAACCGACGCGCAGATAACCCGCACCGATCGTCACCGCAGCGACGCCGGACATCACGATGCCGATCACGGTGATCACGTCGGGCGTGATGCCGGTCTTGACGAGGCTGCGGCCGATGGGCGTCAGACCCCGGTCGACCTGCGTGCGCAAGTTGCCGTCGAACATGTGAACCCCTCCCGGGTTGCTGCGCTCAGGGTACCAGCCGAGTCCGGACCGGTCGTTCAGGGCAGGACAAGGGTCACAGCCCAGCTACACGTCGTAGTCGGACCAGTCCTCGGGGTTGTCCTCCACGAAGCGATCGATGATCTCGCCGTTCACGCCATCGACGAGCACCAGGCCCCGCTTTTCGGGGACCTTTTCGTTGCTGTAGAGCAGGATGCGCCAGGTCGGGCGGCTGCGAAGACCACGCCACCCCAACTGCGCCGACGCATGCCCGGCCGGGAACCCGACCTCTTCGGCGGCAGCACCGAGCGCCTGCTCCTCGTCGAACGAGAGATCCCAGCCGCCCTGCCAGTGGTAGAGCCCGATGATTATCAACACGATGCCGGCGACACCGAAGCCACCATTGACGAGCACGGCCTCATCGCCGGCGGTCTGCCACAACACGATGCAGCCGATGCCGATCAGCGTGTAGAGCACCGCCGGAATCTTGCGACGACTGTTGTTGGGGAAGAGGTAGGGCGCCGTGACCTGGGACGGGTCGAGGTCGGCCGGGAGTTCGTCCCGGATCTCGCCGAGGTCGACATCGTCGGACTCGGTGACACCGTTGCTGTGTTCGTCGCTGGTCTCAGCCATGTCGCCATGTTCGGCCATGCCCCGAGGCTAGGCCCATGCGGGCTGCGGGCCACGTGTCAGGTGCTGGGCCAGGCGGCGTGGAGACGTTCCCAGGTCGCGGCGAGCGACTCGGGCATCACGCGGGTGTTCGCGATCGCTGTCATGAAGTTGGTGTCGCCGTCCCAGCGGGGCAGGACGTGCACATGCAGGTGGTCGGGAATCCCGGCGCCCGCTCCCCTGCCGAGGTTTGCGCCGACGTTGATGCCGTGCGGCGCATAGGCCGCCTCGACCGCCTGTGTCGCGAGACGGACGCCGTGCCACAGCTCGGCGTGTTCGGCTTCGTCGAGTTCGGTGAGCTGCTCGACCGCCCGCATGGGCAGCACCATGAGGTGTCCGGAGGTGTAGGGGAAGGCGTTGAGCATGGCGAAGACCCGCTCTCCTCGCCAAAGGATCAGCGTGTCCCGGTCGGGATACCCGGAGTGCAGGATCGCCTCGAACAGGGTCTGGCCGTCGGCGATGTCGGGCACCGGTCGCTCGTCATCGCCACCATGGGCGTCGCCCCCCTGGACGTAGGCACTGCGCCACCCCGCCCAGAGATGCTCCACAGCTCAGACCTTGTTCTCGACGTCGTCACCCAGACGGGCGATGAAGTCGTCGACGGTGACGTCTCGCTCGGGCGTGTCGTGACCGCGCTTGTTGACGCCGACCGTGTCGTTCGCGACGTCGTCGTCGCCGACCACGAGGATGTACGGCAGCTTCTCGACCTTGCCGTTCCGGACTCGCTTGCCGAGTTGTTCGACGGCGCCGACGACATCGACCCGGAAGCCCGACGAGCGCAGGCGAGCGGCGACATCATGCGCGTGATCGGCGTGAACCTCGGCGACCGGAAGGATCCGCACCTGGGTCGGTGCCAGCCATGCCGGGAAGGCACCGGCATAGTGCTCGATCAGCACGCCGAAGAAGCGCTCGACCGAACCCATCAGCGCCCGATGGATCATCACGGGTCGCTTGCGCTCGCCGTCGCTGGCGATGTACTCGAGATCGAAGCGTTCGGGCAGGTTGAAGTCGAGCTGGATGGTCGACAGCTGCCACGCCCGACCGATCGCGTCCTTGACGTCGACGTCGATCTTCGGGCCGTAGAACGCACCACCGCCCTCGTCGGTGATGTAGTCGAGCCCGCTGCGATCGAGTGCGGCTCGAAGACCTTCGGTGGCCTCGTCCCACAGTTCGTCCTCGCCCACCGACTTCTCGGGTGGGCGAGTCGAGAGCTTCGCCTGGAAATCCTCGAAGCCGAACGCCCGCAACACCGAGAGCACGAAATCGAGCAACGACATCAGCTCGCTCTGGATGTCCTCACGCGTGGTAAAGATGTGGCTGTCGTCCTGGGTGAAGCCGCGACTGCGCATCAAGCCGTGGACGGCACCCGACAACTCGTAGCGGTAGACGGCGCCAAGCTCGAACAGGCGCACCGGCAGCTCGCGATAGCTGCGCTGGTTCGACTTGTAGATCATCACGTGGAACGGGCAGTTCATCGGCTTCGGGTAGTACGTCGCGCCGTCCATCTCCATGGGCGGGTACATGCCGTCGGCGTAGAAGTCGAGGTGGCCTGAGGTCTCCCACAGCACCGACTTCGCGATGTGCGGTGAGAACACGAAGTCGTACCCGCCGTTCTCGTGACGGTCTCGGCTGTAGTCCTCCATGATCTTGCGGATCAACGCGCCCTTGGGGTGCCACACGGCGAGGCCGGGACCGAGTTCGTCGGGCCACGACACGAGGTCGAGTTCGGCTGCGAGACGACGGTGATCGCGTTTCTCGGCCTCGGCAAGCATCTGCAGGTGGGTCTTCAGCGCCTTTTTGTCGGCCCACGCCGTGCCGTAGATGCGCTGCAGCATCGGACGGGTGACGTCGCCCCGCCAGTACGCACCGGCGACCGACTGAAGCTTGAACGCACCGAGGCGACCGGTCGACGGCACATGCGGGCCGGTGCACATGTCGCGGAAGCCATCGCCATTGCTGTAGTAGCTGATCGAGTCACCGCCGCCGATCTCGCCGGCGTCCTCACCGCTGGCGGCACCGGACGTGACGCGCTCGATGATCTCCACCTTGTACGGCTCGTCGGCGAAGAACGCCGCCGCCTCGGCTGCAGGAAGCTCGTGGCGTTCGAACGCCTGGTCGGCTTTGACGATCTCCTGCATGCGGGCCTCGATCTGGGCGAGGTCATCGTCGGAGAGTGTCTTGCCCTCGGGCAGTTCCACGTCGTAGTAGAAGCCGAACTCGACCGGCGGACCGATCGCGAGCTGCGTGCCGGGGTACAGGTCGAGGATCGCTTGGGCCATCACGTGGGCGGTCGAGTGCCGAATGGTGTGCAGGCCACGCTCGGTGTCGCCCGTGACGATCTCGACCGTTGCGCCGTCGTGGAGCGGTATGTCGAGGTCGACCTCGACACCGTCCACGACGCCGATCACCGCATCTTTGGCGAGACGAGGGCCGATGGAGGACGCGAGGTCGTACGTCGTCGTGCCAGCCGGGACTTCACGCGAAGAACCATCGGGCAGCTGTACGGAGATCACGTCGCTCATAGGACGGTCAGGCTACCGGCGCGCTCTGCCCCCGAGGGGTGACGCCGCCTCGGGAAATCGGACGGCGCTACGCCGGAACGGGCTTCAGGACATCCGCAGAGGAACGTCGCTCTGGCATCTCGGGCGAGCCCGTTGTGTGGGGAGCCTGCGCAGCAGCCAGCGGCGTCTTGCCGGCGTACTCGTTCACATAGTCCTGGCCCGTGAGAGCCCGAATCTCAAACATCACCTCATCGGTGATCTGACGCAACCGAAGCCGTTGGTCGCTGACCGAATCCGAGGCGGCCGGATGGATCGGCGTGCCGAAGTGGATCTCCACGGGACGAAAGACGTTGGGCAACGGTTGATCGGGCGGTTGGATCGACCGAGCACCCTTGATGCCCACCGGGACGATCGGACAGCCGGTGCGGATCGACAAACGAGCAGCGCCCGTGTGCCCCTTGTGAAGGAAGCCGCTTCGAGACCGGGTGCCCTCCGGGTAGATCGCGAAAAGGTCGCCGCCCTCGAGAACTCGAGCGGCCGTATCGAGCGCCCGTTGGCTTGCGTCGCCGCCGCTGCGGTCGATCGGGATCATGCCGAGCGCCGGGAAGAGTTTGCGAGTCTTCCAGTCGTCGAGGTACTCGGCCTTGCCGACGAAGCTGACCGGGCGCGGCGCCGCAGCCGGCAAGAAGAAGCTGTCGATCACGGAGGTGTGATTGGGCGTGAGAATGGCACCGCCGGTGGACGGAATGTTCTCGACACCCGAGACCCGGATTCGCCAGATCGAACGGAACATCGGCCGCAGCACGGCACGCACGATCGCCTGTAGCTCTTGTTCGCCGTCAGCCATCACGCTCACCCTGAACCTCTCCGAGGGCAGTATGGCCCCGAGGATCGCTGATCCGTCCGCGGGATCTCGGTTGTGCGCGTCAGTTCATGAGTCGTTCACAGTTCGACCCCGAGCAGCTCGGCCGCTGCCGACACCCCCCGCCCGGCCTCGGCGGCGGCGTCGATCGCCGCCAGTGCCGTCGGCGTGTCGAGATCGTCGTCGAGCGCGGCTCGGGTGGCATCGAGCGCGGCGTCGCCGGGACCGGCCCGACGCCACCGGGCGAGTCGTGTCTCGGCGTCGACGAGGAGATCGTCGTGCCAATTCCACGGCCGTCGGTAACGGTGCAACAACAGCGCGAGCCGGATCGCCGCAGCATCGTGATGTTCTCGGAGGTCGCCGACGAACACGAGGTTGCCGGTCGACTTCGACATCTTGCGTCCATCGCAATGCACCATCGCCTGGTGCAACCAATGCCGGACGAACGGTTGGCCCGTGACCGCTTCGGACTGCGCCCGACACGACTCGTGGTGCGGGAAGAGGAGATCAACACCACCGCCATGGAGGTCGATCGTGGGCCCCAACTCATGCAGGGCGAGGGCACTGCATTCGATGTGCCAACCAGGCCGGCCCCGCCCCCATCGGGCCTCCCACGCCGGCTCGCCGTCGTCGCTCGGACGCCACAGCACGAAATCGAGCGGATTGCGCTTGGCCGGATCGTCCGGCCGCTCACCCCACTCCGCGGCGAGCTGGCGCATCCGATCGTCGCCGAGGCGAGCAAGTGATCCGAAGCCGTTCGCGGCCCCGGTGTCGAAGTAGACCGCACCGTCGACCAGGTAGGCATCGCCCTGGGTGAGCAGGGTGTCGATCAGGCCGCGGATGTTGCCGATCGCACCGGTTGCTCGCGGCTCGGACCACGGTGGCAGCGTGTTCAGGGCCGCCATGTCGTCGTCGAACCGGGCGGTCTCACCGAACGCGAGATCGAGGTAGTGCACATCTCGCTGCCGAGCGGCACGGATGATGTCGTCGTCGACGTCGGTGATGTTGCGCACATAGCGCACCTGGTGACCTCGATCGATCAGCCGGCGCTGTAACACGTCGTAGGTGATGTAGGTCGCAGCGTGCCCGAGGTGGGTGGCGTCGTAGGGCGTGATGCCGCAGACGTACATCGTCACGGTTTCGCCCGGAGCGAACGCAGCGACCTCGCTCCGGCTGGTGTCGTAGAGGTGCATGGGGGCAGCCGCGTGCATCGCCGAGACGGTAGTCCCGCCGTCGTAACCTCCGACATGTCATCCCGGTCCGAAACAGGATCGACCCGAACGACGAATCCCAGGAGGCCCGACGTGGGCGTGCTCGATGGCAAGAAGATCCTCATCACCGGCGTGTTGACCGACGCGTCGTTGGCATTCGGGATCGCCAAGCTCGCACAGGAAGAGGGTGCCGAGATCATCCTCACCGGCGCTGGCCGAGGCCTGCGGCTCACACAGCGCACCGCTCGCAAGCTCCCGACGGAACCGTCGGTCTTCGAGTTCGACGTCACCAACCCTGCCCACGTGCCCGCTCTGCGAGACGCCATCGCTGCCGAGTTCGGCACGCTCGACGGCGCGCTCCATGCGATCGGCTTCGCTCCGGAGGCGGCGCTCGGCGACGACTTCATGGGGGCCACCTGGGACGATGTCAAGGTCGCCGTCGAGATCTCGGCCTACAGCCTCAAGACGCTCGCCGAAGTCGCTGCGCCGCTGATGACCAACGGCGGCTCGATCGTGGGGCTGGATTTCGACGCCACGGTCGCCTGGCCGGCGTACAACTGGATGGGCTTCGCCAAAGCCGCACTGGAATCGGCCAACCGCTACCTGGCCCGCGAACTCGGCCCCCAGGGCATTCGCGTCAACCTCGTCGCTGCCGGCCCGATCAAGACAATGGCCGCCAAGTCGATCCCCGGCTTCACCCAGTTCGAGGACGTGTGGGACGACCGGGCACCGCTCGGCTGGGACGTCGAGGACTCCTCCGCCGTCGCCAGGTCGACCGTTGCGCTGCTGTCGGACTGGTTCCCGGCCACAACCGGTTCGATGATCCATGTCGACGGCGGCTTCCACGCCATGGGGGTCTGAGTCCGTCTCGGGGCGACGGGGCTGAGACGGCGCTAGACCGGCGCCGGCGCAGCGGCGTCGCTGCCGCCATCGGTCTCGTCGGCGATGTCACCGACGAGCGCCTCGAGCACGTCTTCGAGCGTGACCATGCCGAGCAACCGGCCGTCGTTGGCGCGAACGAGGGCGACGTGACGACGCCCTCGCCGCATCGATCGCATGAGGTCGCGCACGGGCTGGTCGGGCGTCACGATCACCATGCGGCGAACCATTTCGAGCGGTACCGGAATCTCACGATCCGCGGCTGCGAAACGCAGCAGATCCTTCGAGTGCACGAATCCGACGACATCGTCGAGCGTGCGACCGGTGACAGGGATACGGCTGTGGCCTGATTCGGCGACCAGCGCCTCGAGATCGGCGACCGAGGTCGACCGGGGCGCGGTGACCATTCGGCTGCGAGGCACCATGATCGACCCCGCCGTGCGGGCCCGAAAGTCGAGCGCCCGATCGAGGAGATCGTGTTCGAGATCCTCGAGCTTCCCTTCCTCGACGGCGCCCTCGATCACACGATGGAACTCGTTGACTGTCAGCGCCGTGTTGAGTTCGTCGGCCGGCTCCATGCCGAGCAGCCGGGTGATGCCGTTCGACACGGCCGTCAGGAACCACACGATCGGGGCAAAGAGCTTGACGTACACCCGGTGCATCGGGGCGAGGATCCGAGCCGACCGCTCCGGGGTGGCGATGGCGATGTTCTTCGGGACCATCTCGCCGATCACCATGTGCACCACCACGACGAGCGACAGCGCCAAGGTGAACGAGATCGCGTGCAGCACGTTCGACGGGATCTCGACGAACGACTCGATCACGGATTCGATCAGCGTGGCGATCGCCGGCTCGGCGACGAAGCCCAACCCGAGCGATGCCATCGTGATGCCGAGCTGGGCGCCGGCCAGCTGCGACTGCAGGTCCTTGATCGACGCCAAGGCGATCGCCGCTCGACGGTCGTCGTCCTCGGCCATCGGCTCGAGGCGAGTGACCCGGCTCGCCAACAAGGCGAACTCGACCGCCACGAAAAAGGCGTTGGCGACCAGCAACAGAAGCGCAGCGAGGAGGAACCAGCCGGTCACGAGTCGGCCTCCTCGGCGGGCGCCACGATGCGAACGGTCGCAATGCGGAGACGGTCCATCGCGACAACCTCGAGCCGCCACCCTTCGAGTTCGACCATTTCCCCCGGTTCGGGGATGTGGCCGAGTCGGTCGAGCACGAGGCCCGCAAGGGTCTCGAACTCGCCTTCGGGCATCTCGAAGCCGGTCGCGGCCTCGACTTCGTCGGGGTGCAACGAGGCGGGCACGACGGTCGAGCCCTTTGCCTCGACGCGGGTCAGCAGCGTCGGGGCACCGTCGTATTCGTCATCGATCTCCCCCACGATCTCCTCGAGGATGTCCTCGAGGGTGATGATCCCGGCGCAGCCGCCGTGCTCGTCGATGACAACTGCGAGTTGATTGCCGCCTTGGCGGAGATCGACAAGCAACTCGTCGAGGTCGCGCGACTCGGGGACGGCCGGCACGGGAGTCATGAGTTCGGTGACCAGGGTCGTCGCCCGGTCCTCGACCGGCACACCGTGCACCGACTTCACGTGAACGACGCCGAGTACGTCATCGAGATCCTCGCCCGCCACCGGGAAACGACTGTGACCCGTGCGTGACGCCAGGGCGACCAAGGTTTCGACGGTGTCGGTCGCCTCGACCGCTTCAACTCGCACGCGGGGCACCATGGCGTCGTCGGCCGACTTGTCGGCGAGCCGGATCGAACGGGTCAGGAGCTCGACCTCGCCCTCGTCAAGCGTGCCCTCCTCCCCTGAGGAGCGGATCAGGTGCTCGAGTTCTCCACGATCGGGAATCACCTCGAGCTCCTCGGTCGGCTCGACGCCGACGCGTCGGGTGAGCCGGGACGCCATCCCGTCGAGCAGCGCAACAAGGGGTCGGGCGACAACGCCGTAGAGCTGGGTGGGCCGAGCCATGACCAGCGAGGTCTCGAGGGGTCGGGTGGTGGCGATCGCCTTGGGAATGAGCTCACCGAAAATCATCTGCACGACCGTGGCCACCGCCAGCGCGATCGCAACGGATACCCCGGCCGGCACCTCACCGAACGCAGCCTCGATGCCCGGCTCGAAGACGCGGGCGACGGCCGGCTCAGCCAGCACGCCAAGGAGCAGTGACGTGATCGTGATGCCGAGCTGCGCCCCCGACAAGTGGTACGAGAGGCGCGACAACAAGCGCTGCACCGCTGCAGCACGCGCCTGGCCCTGGCCGGCTCGCTCGTCGATCCGAGCGCGGTCGACCGCGACGAGGGCGAATTCCGCAGCGACGAACCCGGCGTTGGCGACGACGAGTGCGAGCGCGGCGAGGAGTCGTATGGCGGTGTCGATCAGGACCCCTGAGCCCATTCGTGCATGGGCGAAATCTAGCCGTAGGGTCGCACAATGCCCGCCACGACCCCGACCGCCGCTGCCCCGGAGCGCTTCGAGCGCCCGCGTGCGTCGGTCGATCCGGACCGCTCGCTCGGCTGGCTCCGTCGCCTACGACCGGTCGTGTTGGTCCAGAAGTGGCACTTCATCGGCTCGATCGTCGCCGGACTGATCAGCATGGCCGCCACCGTGTCGGTGCCGATCATGTTGGGTGGCGGGATCGACGCGGTCGCTGACGGCGACACCCCCGCACCGTTCGTCGTCGGCCTGTTCGGGCTCGCCGTCGTCCGGTTCGTCTTCGGCTTCACCTACCGGTTCGGGCTCTTCCGATCGGCGCTGCGCATCGAGAAGGATCTCCGCAACCTGATGTATGAGCGGCTCACCGAGCTCTCGTTCGATTTCTGGGACCGCACCCAATCCGGTCAGGTCATCAGCCGAGCCAACACCGACATCCGGTCGATCCAGCTGCTCTTCGCGTTCGGCCCACTCGTCGCCATGCAGGTGGTGCTGTTCTTCTTCGCGGTGGTCGTGATGCTCACCGTCGACGTCACCTTGACCCTTGTCGCCATTGCGCCCCTGCCGTTCGTCTACGCCGTCGGCGTCCGGTTGCGGAACCGCGTGTTCCCGTTGCAGTGGGTGGTCACGGCGCGACAGGCCGAGATGGCCACGATCGTCGACGAGAACATCCAGGGCATCCGCGTGGTCAAGGCGTTCAACCAGGAATCCGCCCAGGTCCAGAACCTCGCTCGGGCCACCCGTCGCCTCCGCTGGGCCGGCACCGCCGTCGCCGACACCCGAGCCCGCCACGCACCGGGCATGGAATCACTGCCTCGTCTCGGCCTCGCGCTCGTGCTGCTCTACGGCGGCCTGCAGACCATCGACGGTGAACTCGCCATCGGCGACCTCGTCGCCTTCTCCACCTATGTCGTCTTGCTCGCCACGCCCTTCCGACTGTTGGGCTTCATCCTCATCCAGTGGCAGCGCGCCGGCGCTGCGGCGATCCGGGTGTTCGACATCCTCGACGAGACCCCGTCGATCGTTGAGCCCGACGACGCCGTTGCCCTTACCCGCCCAGCCGGCCGCATTGAGTTCGACGACGTCTACTTCGGCTACCCCGTGGGCGAGGGCGAACCCGTGCTCCGCGGGTTCACCGCCACGATCGAACCGGGAGAGTCTGTTGCCATCGTCGGCGCCACCGGAAGCGGCAAGTCCACGATCGCCCGGCTCATCCCCCGCTTCTACGACGTCGACTCGGGCAGCGTGCGCGTCGATGGCCACGATGTCCGCACGCTCGCACTCAGCGATCTTCGTCGGGCCGCGGCCACCGTCACCGACGACCCCTTCCTGTTCGCGGCCTCGGTCCACGGCAATGTCGCCTTCGCCCGCCCCGATGCCTCCGACGGAGAGGTCCAGGCCGCCCTTGCGGACGCTGCCGCCAGCGACTTCGTCGGCGATCTTGCGCATGGGTCCGACACCGAGGTCGGTGAACGGGGTCTGACCTTGTCCGGCGGACAACGTCAACGACTCGCCATCGCCCGCACCCTGCTCGCCGACCCACAGATCCTGATCCTCGACGACGCCACCAGCGCCATCGACGTCGCTGTCGAAGAGCGCATCCACGACGCACTCGACGCCCGCCGCGCCGGACGCACCACCATCCTGATCGCCCATCGGCTCTCCACCATCGCCCTCGCCGACCGGGTGATCCTGCTCGACAACGGCGTGGTCGCCGCCACCGGCACCCACGACGAGTTACTCGCCACGAACCTGCGCTACGCCGCGATCCTCGCCGACACTGCCGGCGCCGACACCGAACAAGGTGACGCCTGATGTTCTCGATGGGAGGAGGCCCCGGCGGCATCACCGGCGGACCGAGTTCAATGGCCTCCAACGCCGCAGCCGGCCTCCCGGCGGCCGACGTTCCCGGTGAGCTGCGCGCAAAGGTCGAGAAGGTCCTCGAGAACGAACCTGAGCACGCCATCCCGAACGTCGGCTGGCGGGTCGATGTCTGGGACCGCGAACCGTTCTCGCTCCTCCGCTTCCTCCGACCTCACCGCTGGCGACTCCTCGGTGCAATCGCCCTCGTCCTGATCGAGACGGTCGCCCTCCAGCTCGGTCCGATCCTCACCCAAATCGCCATTGACGACGGCGTTCGCGCCAACGACCGCTCCGTGATCGTCACCGTTGCGATCGTCTACGTGGGGGCCGTGGTCGTCGCTGCGCTGCTCGGGTGGGCCCGCGTGAGTTACACAGGTCGTCTCGGTGAGCGGCTCAACGAACAGCTTCGCATTCGGGTGTTCAGCCACATGCAACGCCAGGGCGTCGGCTTCTACACCGAGGAGAAGGCGGGCGTTCTGCTCACCCGCATGACTTCCGATATCGAGGCGCTCTCCATGCTGTTCCAGGAGGGAATCGTCAACCTCCTCGTGCAGATCTTCACCCTGCTCGTCATCACCATCGCGCTCTTCTTCTACGACCCGCTGCTGGCGGTCATCACGCTCCTGGTGACCCTGCCGCCCACACTCGTTGCGTCGCTGTGGTTTCGGAAGGTCTCATCGGTCGGCTACCTCCGGGTGCGCGACCGCATCGCCGATCTGCTCTCGCATCTGCAGGAGTCGCTCGCCGGCATTCGTGTCATCGCTGCCCACAACCGTCGGGCCCGCAACCTCGTCGACCACCGTGCGGTCGTCGGCGAACACCTCGAGGCCCAGGTCAACACGAGCCGCGCCAATTCGCTGTACGCCCCCGGCGCCGAGATGATCGGCATCGCCACCCAGGCGACACTGTTGGCCGTCGGCGGTGCCATGGCGGCGCGCGGGCGGATCACCGTGGGCGAACTCGCCGCGTTCCTGCTCTTCCTCGCGTCGTTCTTCGCCCCGATCCAGACCCTGGTACAGCTCTACAACAGCTACCAGCAAGGTGGTGCTGCAATCGTCAAGCTTCGCGAGTTGCTCGGCACCGAACCCGCCATCCCGCAGGCACCCGACGCCACCGACCTTCCCCCCATCGACGGCGCGATCGAACTCGACGGGGTCACGTTCGGTTACGAAACCGATCGGCCGGTGCTCCACGATGTCTCGCTGCGCATCGAACCGGGTGAGACCGTGGCGTTCGTCGGCGAGACCGGCAGCGGCAAGTCGACCATCGCCCGTCTCCTCACCCGCTTTCACGACCCCGACGTGGGCACAGTGCGCATCGACGGACACGACCTGCGCGAGATCACCATCGACAGCCTGCGGAGCCAACTAGGGGTCGTGCCCCAAGAGCCCTTCCTGTTCGCAGGGGTCGTGCGCGACAACGTCGCCTTCGCTCGCCCGGACGCCGACGATGCCGAACTCCAGGCGGCGCTCGATGCCGTCGGGATCGGCGATCTCGTCGAGCGGTTGGGCGGGCTCGATGCACCCGTCCACGAGCGCGGCGCGTCGCTCTCCGCTGGCGAACGACAGCTTCTCGCCCTTGCACGAGCGTTTGTCGCCCGACCGCGGGTGCTGATCCTCGACGAGGCCACCAGCAACCTTGACCTCAACTCCGAGACCCAGGTCGAGCGCGCCCTCGATGTCGTGCTCGAAGGTCGCACGGCCGTGATCATCGCCCATCGGCTCGCCACGGCTCGCCGCGCCGACCGGATCGCCGTGGTCGACGATGGGCGTATCGTCGAGCTCGGGAGCCATGACGAACTCGTCGCCCAGCGCGGACGCTACGCCGCCATGTTCGAGACCTGGATCCGTCACGGCGGAGCCGCCTGAGCGACTTCCCGGTTGTGCCCCGGATGCGACCTCAGGCCCCGGCCTCGTCGGGGTCGTCGGCGTGTGCGGGGGAACTGACAACCAGCACGACACCGTCCGACACCGTCAACGACACCGCGGACTCGGTCGCCTCGTTGGCGATGCCACGCCCGTCGAAGGGAGACAACACCTCGTCGGCGAGCGGGAACGCGACCCCGCGAGTCGTCACTCGGGCGGGACCTCCAACCGGCAGGAGCGCGAGATGCTGACCGATGCCGACCGAGAGGCGATGATCGCCACGCGCCACCCATACCCGATGATCACCGACATCGGCGCGAACCTCGGCGGTGCTCCAGTCGGGCTTGGCGAGTGCGAACAGGTTTGCGAGCTGGTGATCGAGTCGTCCGTCACTGCGAACAACAACCTGGATCTCGGTGGCGCCGGCCTCGACGGCGGCAGCGAGGGCCAGTTCGAGATCGGTCTCGTCCTTCCCGACCGGGTGGCGGTCCACGACCGCCCCGCCCTCCGCTGCGATCTCGACGGCTGCGGGGTCGGCGGAGTCGAGATCACCGATGACACGATCCGGGATCCACCCGGCGGCCAGCACTGCATGCAGCCCGCTGTCGGCAGCGATCACGACATCCGGACGCGTCTCGATGCCGACGAGTTGCTGCGGTGAGGCAGCCGCGACGATCAACGCTCGACGCTGGTGTGTCATGGGGTGGACTCTAGAACGGCGGCGTGTGCCGACCGCATCGAGGGAACCGTCAGAACGGATAGAAACCGACCGGATCGAGGGCGGTACCGTCGAGCCGGACCTCGAAGTGCAGGTGTGGCCCGGTCGACCAACCGGTGCTGCCGAGCAAGCCGATCACGTCGCCCCCCGACACCTGTTGCCCGGTGCTCACATCGATGTCGTACAGATGCGCGTAAAGCGTCGAGTAGCCGCCACCGTGGCTGATGACGATCGCGTTGCCGTAGCCGGTTCGCCACCCCGCCGAGAGCACCACGCCGTCGTTGGCCGCAAGGATCAGATCGCCCGTATCACCGTTGAGATCGATGCCGTTGTGCGTCCGAGTGGTGCCGAAGATCGGATGCACACGCGGGCCGAACGGGCTCGTCAGGACACCGGCCGCCGGCCGGTGGGTGATCGCGAAATCTCCTGAGGGCGGGGATGCGGCGGGGTCGTCGGCGGCCTCTTCCTCGGCCAAGCGCTGCGCCTCTTCCTCTGCAAGGCGCCGGGCTTCCTCCTCGGCCAAGCGTTGCGCCTCCGCTTCGGCGGCGATTCTTGCCTCCTCCTCGAGGCGGCGGATCTCCTCACCGATCAATCGGTCCGCTTCGGCTACCTCGTCGGATCGGGTCTGCCACTCGGCGATTCGCTCCTGCACCTCGGCTCGTAACTGTTCGGCCTCGGTGCGGGCGACCTCGAGTTCGGCATGTCGAAGATCGAGTTCGGCCCGCTCGGCCTGCGCTTCGGTAAGGAACGTCTGTGCGGTGCGGTTCGCCGCCTCCTGCTCGGCGATGGCCCTTCGGAGTTGGTCGACGATTTCGTACTCGTCGCCGACGATGTCGTCGAGGTACTCGCGCCGGAGAGCCGAACCGATCAGGTCGTCGCTGTTGAGCTGATCAAGAGCATCGGTGGTGGGTGCGACATAGGCATCGATCGCTCGCCGGCGCAGACGATCGCGGATGGCCTCGATCTCCTCGGCGAGGATGTCGGCCTCGGTCTGCGCCTGGGTGGCCTCGGCCTCCGCCGTCTCGATGGACTGCGCCGCCGCTGCGATCTTGATCTCCTGAAGTGCGATGTGGGCATCGAGCGCCTCGAGGGCCTCGACGAGTTCCAGATCCTCGGCCGACAAGGCGTTGAGTTGGGCGGCTGCGTCGGCTGCTTCGCGGCGGATGTTCTCTCGTTGGCTCCGGAGATCGTCGACGGAGTCCTGGGCCAAGGCACCGGGAACGATGACGCCGAGCACGAGGCCCAAGAGCAGCATTCCGACGGGAGTGCGGAGTCGACGGTGAACGAGCACGGCTGTGATCGTAACGTAAATGCAACACTTCTTGAACGCGGGTGGGCTGGCGCCCTTCATGCGATGATCAGCACCATGCCGCTCACCGACTACCGAATCGAACCGTTCAGTGCCGACGGGATCACCCACGACGTGTACCACCGGGGCACCGGGCCCTGCGTTCTGGTCGCACCCGAAATTCCCGGGATCACACCGACCGTCGCCCACTTCGCCGACCGACTCGTCGACCGCGGTTTCTCCGTGGCGATCGCATCGCTCTTCGGCACCCCCGGGAGACCGTCATCGACGAGGCGTGCGCTCGGCGTGATCGCCAAGGCGTGCGTGAGTCGGGAGTTCCACGTCCTCGCCACCCGGGACTCCTCCCCCGTCACCGCCTGGCTGCGGGCCCTCGCGCGCGACCTCCACGGACGCCACGGCGGCCCGGGCGTCGGGTTCGTCGGCATGTGCTTCACCGGCGGTTTCGGACTCGCAATGCTGCTCGACGACACGGTGGTTGCACCGGTGCTGAGCCAGCCGAGCCTGCCGTTCGGCCTCGGGGGTGCCCGGAAGGCATCGACCGGGCTCAGCGCCGACGAACTCGCAACCGTTGCCGCCAAGGGCTGCCCTGTGCTCGGGCTTCGCTTCACCGGCGACGCCCTCGTCCCCGGGGAGCGATTCGCCACCCTGAAGCACGCACTCGGCGACAACTTCGTGCACGAGGAGATCCCGAGTCCCAGCGACACACCCGGGGCCGAGACCGGCAAGCAGGACCACAGCGTGTTGACCGAGCACCTGGCCCCGGACGACCAACCTGATCATCCGAGCCAGGTGGCGTTGGCCCGAACCCTCGACTTTCTCGCCGAGCGGCTCACCCCGATCTAGGCGCCAAGCAGGAGGAAGAGCCCGAGCACGGTGTAGAGGATCATGACCGCCAGCATCGGATACTGCGACCTGACGGCGAGTCGGTGGTCGTAACGACTGATCGCAACATCATGAGCCGCTGCGACGCCGGCGACGTGACCGATCGCAATCGCCAGGGTCTGCACCCACGCGATCGTGGCCGGCGACACGATCGTCCAGTCGATCGCATAGTCGGCGGTGCCGAACAGATCCCAACCGCGACCGGCGGGATCGCTGATCCGGATGAACATCCGCTGCCCGGTGAGCACGAGGAAGCTGAAGTAGTGAGCGACGGCGTAGGCCGCTGCGATCGGGACGAGCGTCGGCCCGAACACCCGGCTCAACTCGGCCGACTCCTCCCTGGTGATGCTCGCCATCGCCGAAATGGCAACCGAGTACGCCATGGCGACCAAGCCGGTGATGACAAGCAGGCCGATCGTGCTGCTCACCGTGCGGCCCCAGCCGGTCTGTTCACCTGCGATGTCGAGCCAGATCGAACTGCGGGTGAAGCCGTCGAACGTGGTCGAGCCGAGCACCACGAGGATGAACGGCACCGTGCCGGGGATGTTGGGCAAGGTCGACAGCCCGGCGAGTGGCGAACGCAGCCGCAGACGACCGTCGTCGTCACGATGGACCGGCGACATTGCGGCCAACTTCGTGAACAACACGGCGAAGCCATCGGCTCGGCGCACCCAGTCGCGACCTTCCACGACTGCGCCGCCGATCATCGCCACCGAGTAGACGGTGAGAAACACGGCGATCGATCGAGGGCTGTCGGTCGAGTGATAGGCGAGTTCGAACCACAGGTAGGCGAAGATCGCCGCCACGGCCGGCCAAAGGCTGAGCGGCCCCGTCTCCTCGATCGGGGCTGCTTCCTTACCTCGGATCCTGGCTCGAACCCACGCGCCCGAGTCGGCGATCGTGACGTAAGGATTGAACAGTCGCCAGACATCACCGAACAGGAACGACACGAGCTGCAAGCCGACCCAAAACCAGATCAGCAACGCATCACCCGCGATGTTGACCGCCCCGTTCGGGTTGCCCCACCAAGCCGCCCACATGAGCACGCCGAAGAGGAACACACCGATCGACTTGGTGAGGAACTCAAGTCCGCGGATCACCGGACGCTGGGTGTCGACGAGGGTTCGCCCACCATCTGCCGCAGCAACGAGCCGCGGCTGCGACCAGAACGCGCCGAGCGCTACAAAGGAACTCGCAACGGCGAAGCCAGCCGCCCACGCCAACTGCCAGGCCGGCAACGGCAGATCGGTGCGGCCGCCAATGCCGTGGGCACCGGCCGGCGTTGCACCCACCAGCGCCACACCTGCGAGGACGGTGGCGACGCCGAGGCGACGGCGGCGGGTCATGAGATCGTCAGCTCGATGAGGAGCTGACCGGACTGCTCGAGTTCGACCTCGAAGCGCCCGGGGATGAGGGCGTCGAACTCGAGGACGCCGGGACCCTCGGGTTCGATGTAGAGGTCGTAACCGTGGACGTGCACCTGCTCATCGGTGCTCCCTTCGACGATCATGGTGACCTTCGCACCGAGATCGACAGATTCCCGACGAACACCACCGACGAGACCGCCTTCGTCGCCGAACTCAAGGATGATCTCGTCGGCGGACGGCACAGCACCGCCGTCGCCGCTGCACGCAGCCGCGACGGCCACGAGCGCGGCAACGACGAGAAGACGCCTGCGGCTCATGAGGCAACCGTGATCGAGGTTGATGCCTCGATCGGTTCGCCGTCAATGACGTAGGCGCTGTGGTCGTTGGTGAACGCGCCGACCGTGATCTCGACCTCACCGACGGGAAGCGCCGGGATGTGGGTGGCGTTGCCGTAGAGACGGCCAACCTTCTGGCCGTTGACGTACAGGTGCAGGTGGCCCTCGCCATCGACATGATCGCCGTTGACGTTTGCGGCGGAGAGCGTCATGCCGTCGACCGTGATCAGGGCGTTGTAGCCCGACTTCGGATCCTCCACGACCTCGATCGCCATCTGCGGCGCGTCGCCTGCCCACGCAACCTGTCCGGCATCACCATGGCTGTGTGCACCGTGATCGTGCGGAGGCACATCGACGGTCACCATGGCGACGATCGGCTCGCCGTCGACGGCGTAGGTGCGGTGGTCGTTGGCCGAAAGTTCGACCATGACGGTGACCTCGCCTTCGGTCACGCCGGCGAAGTAAATCGCCTCGTTGTAGAAGCGCTGGACCTTTGTGCCGTCGATGTAGAGGTGGAAGTGCCCCTCACCCTCGACGTGCGTCGTGGATGCAGCCTCTGGAGCAACGACGAAGTTGGTCGTGTCGACCGTGATGTTGATGCCGCCGGCCGGGTCGGGCTCGACACGGACGCCAAGGGTCGGGATGTCGGCACCCTCGAAGTCGACGGGCGACCCGTGGTCGTGATCATCGTGATCATCGTGATCCTCATGATCATCGTGATCCTCATGATCATCGTGACCATCGTGATCGTGGCCCTCGTGATCGTCGTGATCGTCGTGGTCGTGATCATCGTCGACGGCCTCCATGTCGGCCATGTCGTCGGGTGGGGTGGCCTCCGTGGCCTCATCGTCGCCACAGGCGGCAGTGAAAATGCAGAGAGCAGTGAGCGCGGCCAGCTGCCGCAGCGCGTTTGTGCGCATGGGTGGTATCTCCTTGATTCGATTCGTGCGGGAAACGGCCGGATGAGATCGCGGCCGCGATGGATCAACGCACGCGAATCGGAGGTCCTCGTCGACCGGTTTCGGCGGGGACGAAGACGAGACGAGGCATGGTCGCCTCGTCAAGCGACCGGCCGGTGACACGGACGATCTCGACGATTACACCAGGCAGCGGACGCAGCGCCGCAGCGACGAGCCGAACCGCGCCTCGGACACGAGCGTCGACGGTAGCGACAAGACGCCGCACGACAAGACCGAGCGCGACACCAACCAGCAAGGCAAGGCTGCCGGCGAGTGCGTCTCGGGGATCGGTGGTGGAGGCGATGTCGCCCAACTGCGCTGCGATCGACACCGAGGCAAACGGGATCGCAAGCAGACCCGCAAGCAGCAGCCCGGTGTGTTGGGGAGCGTTAGGGGTGCGGGTCGCCATGTCTTGAACGATAACAGCTTGATCGAACCGAGTCGGGGTCGGGTTCACCCCAATTCCAGTCCGTCCTGGGTCGACACCGGCGGTGCAGGCGGCAGGTTGGGTTCGTCGCTTCGGTCGACGACCTCGACGTGAAACCGGCGGCAGAGCTCGAGCGAGACGAGGTTGTCGGGCGTGTGGAGGAACACGATCGGGCGACGGCCCTGATCGAGCCAACGCACCACGGTGTCGACCCACTTCGACCAGTAGGGCGGGTTGGCGTCGGCGTCGGTCTGCCCGATGAACCGCACGATCGGTTGCTCCCCCGTCGCCACCGCACGCACCGGGACCCGCGGCTTTTTCTCCCATGCATCGATCTCTTCCGGCGTCTCGCACGGCCCGTCGAAGACAGGGCGGCTGTCGAGCACAACCCGGTCGACAGCCCGTTCGTGGAGAAGGTCGTTGAGCGGCCGTTCGGCGTCGCCCCCGGCATGGAAGGCGAGGTGCCGCACCTCGACCGACCACGCGAACGAGTTGGGGACGGCGTCGAGAAAGGCCCCAAGCACCGGAAGGTCGCCGGGAGTAAACGACGCCGGGAGCTGAATCATCAGCGGACCGAGACGATCTCCGAGGGGTTCGATGCGGCCGAGGAACGCCCGGAGCTGCGCAGTGGCATTGCGCAGACGCCGGTCGTGCGTGATTTCGCGGGGAAGCTTGAAGACGAAACGAAAGCCGGGTGGCGTGGCGGCACGCCACCGGTCGATCGTGGCCGCGTCGGGCGTGGCGTAGAAGGTGGTGTTTCCCTCGACGGCATTGACGACTCTGGCGTAGGCATCGAGCTCGCGTCCGGCGGGTGTGTCGACGGGAAGCGACCGCCCGACCCAGTCCCGGTTCGCCCACATCGGCGCTCCGACGCCGAGACGATGGGGCGCTCCGACGCCGAGACGAGGCTCAGTCAGGGTCGACCTCCGTAGCGAGTGCCTCGGCTCGGGCGTAGACCTGGCGGAGGTCCTCGAGCCCGCCGGGGAGGTCGATCGGCGGGTCGGGCAGGCGTTCGGCACCACGAGCGGCTAGCAGGGCGACCATGGAGTCCTCGTCGTCGGACCAGGATCGAGGGTCACCCATCATCACCTCGTAGAGCTCAGCGCCTTCGGGACCGGCTTCGAACGGGCCGAACGATGCGCCGAGTGGCAATTCGACATGATCGCCGGGCCCGAGGTCGACATCACCACATCGAATCGACCCGCCGAGCACGAGCAGCGTGTGCGGACTGTGGTGGCCGTGGTGACGAACGATCATGCCCGGGTCGTAGCGGGCGAACAGGGCGAGGTAAAGCGGGTCGACGTTAAATGCGACCCACTTCTCCCAGACGTGGACGTCGGTCCCGTCGGCGTTTCGCTGGCTGCGAACCTTGATGTAGGGGATTTCGTCGTCGTCACCTCGGTTGGTGAAGACCGCTTCGAGGCCGGGTTGTCGTGGGGTCGCCATGCCCCTCGTCTTACTCGCCCTCGGTCGATCGCGTCGAACGATGCGACGCCCGAAGGTTCCACTCGACGAGGACGCTTTTCGCTCAGGGGAGCCGTCGAACCTACGATCGGCGCATGACGATGGCGCCCGACAACCTCGACAATCGGCTTGTGCTCAACCACGAGTACGGCGAGCGAAGCTTCCCGTACGAGGAGTGGCGATGGCTTCGGGCCAACGAGCCGGTCCATATGACCGACGCCGACAATGTGCAGCCGTTCTGGGCGATCACGAAGCACCGCTACATTACGGAGATCTCGTCGCAACCGGACGCCTTCTCGAGCGCAGCGGGCAACATCATCCTGTTCCGCAAGGACCAGATGGACGTCATCGCCGACGAGTCGAACCCCTTCAACCAGATGCGCGTGATCATCTCGATGGACCCGCCCGACCATCGCACGTTCCGCAAGGTCGCCAGCGGGTTCTTCACGCCTCGGGGGATCACGCGCCTCGACGAGATCGTCACCGACACGGCCACCTTGATGATGGATCGTCTCGCCGAGCACGGCGACGAGCCGGTCGACTTCGTCGAGCTCGTCGCGCAGCGGCATCCGCTGCGCGTCCTCTGCACGATCCTCGGCGTGCCCGAGGCCGATGAGGATCGCCTGCTTGAACTCACCTCGCAGCTGTTCGCCTTCGATGATCCCGACGTCGGGCGCCCCGGTGAGGACCGGGTCGCCGCCTCGGCGGAACTCGGCATGGAGTTCTTCACCATGTTCAACACGATCATTGAGGACCGGCGCGCCAACCCCCGCGACGACCTCGCTTCGCTGCTCGCCAACGCCACCCTCGAGAACGGCGAACCGATGGGTCTCGTTGAGACGCTCGGCTACTACCTGATCGTGTTCAATGCCGGCCACGACACGACCCGCCACTCGCTCTCCGGCGCGATGGCGGCATTCCTCGATCACCCCGAGGAGTTCGCTCGACTCAAGGCCGACCCGTCGTTGATCAAGACGGCGGTCGAGGAGATCGTG
>Ga0255772_10000444_pt1 | contig 40573 bp, 38 predicted proteins | sample 071ome_34_FD_179970 | JGI IMG/M metagenome (GOLD analysis project Ga0255772, IMG submission 179970) | Coastal salt marsh microbial communities from the Groves Creek Marsh, Skidaway Island, Georgia - 071411BT metaG (version 2) | ecosystem: Environmental > Aquatic > Marine > Intertidal zone >...
AGTCATAAGATACGAAGGACCTAAAGGAGGTCCTGGAATGCCAGAAATGTTAAAACCTACATCAGCCATAATGGGGGCAGGATTAGGAAAAGAAGTTGCATTGATAACTGATGGAAGATTCTCTGGAGGAACGCATGGATTTGTAGTTGGTCATATTGTACCTGAGGCATTTGAAGGTGGAACAATTGCTGTAGTAAAAAATGGTGATATGATCACTATTGATTCTGAAAAAAATAAGATTTTTGTTGACATTTCTGATGAAGAAATTCAAAAGAGAAAAGAAAAGTGGAAACAACCAGATTTAAAAATTAAAAAAGGAATTCTATATAAATATTTAAAGACAGTTTCTAACGCATCTAATGGATGTGTAACTGATGAATAATTAAAATGAAAAATAAAAAAATTAGTGGTGCTGAAGCTGTGATTCATTGTTTATTAAATGAGGGAGTAGACCTTGTTTGGGGGTATCCTGGAGGTGCTATAATGCCTGTATATGACGAATTCTATAAATTCCAAGATAAGTTAAAACATATTCTTGCAAGACATGAGCAAGGAGCTATACATGCTGCCCAGGGATATGCAAGATCCTCTGGAAGAGTTGGAGTAGCAATTGCAACCTCTGGTCCAGGTGCAACTAATCTTGTCACTGGTATTGCAGATGCTCAAATTGATTCAACACCTGTTGTATGTATTACAGGTCAGGTATCATCTCATCTCTTAGGGTCAGATGCTTTTCAAGAAACAGACATTATTGGAATTTCAATGCCTGTTACCAAATGGAATTATCAAATAACTAAGGCATCAGAAATACCTGAGATTTTTGCTAAAGCCTTTTTTATTGCAAAATCTGGTAGACCTGGTCCAGTGTTGATTGATATTACGAAAGATGCACAATTTGAAATTTTTCAATATAATTATAAAAAATGTAATGGAATTAGAAGTTATTCTCCTTATCCTAAGGTTAATGATAATTCAATAAATGAGGCTGTAAAACTTATTAATAATGCTAAGAAGCCTTTAATTGTTTGGGGTCAAGGTGTAATACTTGGAAATGCAGAAGAAGAATTTAAAAATTTTGTTGAAAAAAGCGGAATTCCTGCAGCATGGACAATTCTTGGTTTATCTGCTCTGCCAACTTCACATGATCTAAATGTTGGTATGGTTGGTATGCATGGAAATTATGGCCCAAATATTCTTACAAATAAATGTGATCTATTAATTGCAATAGGAATGAGATTTGATGATCGTGTTACTGGTGACCCTAATAAATATGCTTCTCAGGCTAAGGTTATTCACCTAGAAATTGACCCTGCAGAGGTTGATAAGAATATTAAAGTTGATGTGCCAGTGATTGGTAACTGTAAAGAATCGCTTAAAATGATTACCGACAAAATTAATAAAAGATCTCATGAAAAATGGATTTCAAAATTTGATGATTTAATGAAAATTGAATTTGATAAGGTAATTAAATCAGATTTAAATCCAACTAAAAATGGACTTACTATGGGAGAGTCAATAATTGCTATAAATGAATTTACAAGAGGTGATGCAATAATAGTTACAGATGTTGGCCAGCACCAAATGGTAGCTTGTAGGTATGCAAATTTTATTAAATCAAAGAGTAATATTACTTCAGGAGGTCTTGGGACTATGGGTTTTGCTCTCCCTGCTGCAATGGGAGCTAAAATGGGAGCAATGGAAAGAGAGGTTGTTGCAGTAATTGGTGATGGAGGATATCAAATGACTATTCAAGAACTTGGTACAATTTTTCAACTACAAATTCCAGTTAAAATTGTTATTTTAAATAATGATTTTCTTGGAATGGTTAGACAATGGCAACAATTATTTTTTGATAAAAGGTATGCCTCAACTGAAATGATAAATCCTGACTTTGTTACAATTGCTAAGGGTTATTACATTGATGCTGAAAGAGTTAAAAATAGAAAAGATTTAAAACCCGCTGTTAAAAGAATGATTAAATCAAAAAAACCTTATGTTCTTGAAGTTTGCGTTGAAAAAGAAGATAATGTATTTCCAATGATTCCTTCTGGAGCTTCTGTATCAGATATAAGACTAGATTAAAATGGAAAAAAGAAAAAATTATACTGTATCTGTATACACTGAAAACAATATTGGACTTCTGCATAGAATTTCAGCAATTTTTTTAAAAAGACATATAAACATCGTAAGCTTTACTACATCAGAATCTGAAATAAAAAATGTATATAGATTTATTATAGTTGTAAAAATGACAAAATCTGGTGTAGAAAGAATAATAAAGCAGATTGAGAAACAGGTTGAAGTAATTAAAGCTTTTTATCATAGAGATGATGAAACAATATTTCAAGAATCTGCATTATATAAAATGAAGTCATCTGCATTATTTGAAGAGAGACATATACAAAACATAATAAAAGATTCAAATGCAAGAATTGTTACTGTAAATAAGGAATTTTTTGTGATTGAAAAAACTGGATTTAGAGAAGATACTGAAAAACTATACAATGATCTTGCGCCTTTTGGTCTTCTTCAATTTACTAGATCTGGAAGGATAGCCGTAAGTAAAGAAAAAATGGGAATCTCAGATATTTTAAATAATTTTAAAAACCAAAAATAAAATCATGAAAAATTACTTTAACACTTTAACATTTAGAGAAAAATTAATGCAATTAGGAAAATGTAGATTTATGAGTTCATCTGAATTTAGTGATGGAGTGAATTTTCTTAAAAACAAAAAAATAGCTATTGTTGGTTGTGGTGCTCAAGGTTTACATCAAGGCCTTAATATGAGAGACTCTGGTCTTGATATTTCCTATGCTCTTAGGCAGTCATCTATTGATACAAAAAGACAATCATTTGTTAATGCAACTTCTAACAGTTTTAATGTTGGTAATTTTGAAGAAATAATACCGAATTCTGATCTGGTTATAAATCTGACCCCTGATAAAAATCATACCCCAGTTGTTGAAAGACTTATGCCATTGATGAAAAAAAACTCTATTCTCTCATATTCTCATGGGTTTAACATAGTAGAAGAGGGTATAAAAGTTAGAAAAGATATTACAGTGATAATGGTTGCGCCAAAATCTCCAGGATCTGAGGTAAGAGAAGAATTCTTAAGAGGCTTTGGAGTTCCTACACTTATCGCTGTCCATCCAGAAAATGATATAAATAAAATTGGTTTTGATGCAGCAAAAGCATATGCAGTATCTCTAGGATCTGATAAAGCAGGTGTATTAGAATCATCTTTTGTTGCTGAAGTTAAATCTGATTTAATGGGGGAACAGACAATATTATGTGGAATGCTTCAAACAGGTTCAATTATGTGTTTTAATAAAATGAAAGAACTTGGAATTGAACCAAGCTACTCTGCAAAGCTTATTCAACATGGATGGGAGAAAATTACAGAAGCCCTTAAGCACGGGGGTATAACAAATATGATGGATAGATTATCAAATTCTGCTAAAGTTAAAGCATTTGAATTATCTGAAGAACTTAAAGAAATATTAGCTCCACTATTTATTAAACATATGGATAATATTTTGTCAGGTAATTTTTCTGAGACTATGATGAGAGATTGGGATAATGATGATAAAGAGCTTTTAAGTTGGAGAGAAGAAACAAGTAATACTGACTTTGAAAAGACAAATCCAACTTCTGATGAGATTTCTAATCAAGAGTACTTTGATAATGGAATTTTAATGATAGCACTTGTAAAGGCAGGGGTAGAGCTAGCTTTTGAGACAATGGTTGAAGCAGGTATTAAAGAGGAATCTGCATACTATGAATCTCTCCATGAGCTTCCACTTATAGCTAATCTAGTTTCTAGAAAAAAATTATATGAAATGAATAATATTATTTCTGATACTGCAGAATACGGATGCTATCTTTTTAATAATGAAGCAATTTCACTACTCTCTAAATTCTTTGATAAAGTAGAAACTGATATAATTGGTTCAGACTCAATTAGTAAAAGCACAAACTATGTTGATAATAAAAAGTTAATTGAGATTAACTTAAAAATTAGGTACCACTCAATCGAAATAATTGGTGATGAGCTTAGGCAGTATATGACTTCAATGAAAACTGCTATATAAATGCAATTTACAGATTTAAAAGGAGTTAGAAATGCTTCTGAAATCCTCCAAGGTATATCAACTTTAACCCCTTTAGTTATAAATGAGAGGCTTTCAAATGATTTAAATTGTAAAATTTACTTAAAACGAGAAGATCTTCAGCAAGTTAGATCTTTTAAAATCCGTGGTGCTTTTAATAAAATTAAATCTATTGATTCTGCCTATCTAAATAATAAAACATTAGTTTGTGCAAGTGCTGGTAATCATGCCCAGGGTTTTGCTTATTCCTGTAATAAGCTAAAAATTTATGGAAAAGTTTATATGCCTGTTACAACTCCAAAACAAAAAATAGAAAGGGTTAAAATATTTGGAGGTGAGTATGTAGAAATTATATTAATCGGAGATAATTTTGACGATGCGCAGTATGAAGCTCAAAAGCAAAATACTGATAAAGATTTATTTATCCATGCATTTGATGACATAAAGGTTATTGAAGGTCAGGGAACTATAGGTCTTGAGATTTTGGATCAAGTTGATAACCATCTTGATTATTTGATTGTTCCAATTGGAGGAGGAGGTTTAATTTCAGGAATAATTACTGTCTTTAAAGAATTATCTCCAAGAACAAAGATTATTGGTGTTGAGGCTGATGGAGCTCCTGCAATGAGTAAATCTATAAAAGAAGGCAAAATTATTGAATTAGATTCAATTGATAATTTTGTTGATGGAGTTTCCATAAAAAAAATTGGTAAAATCCCTTTTGAAATTTGTAAAAATTATTTAGATAAAATTTTTTTAGTTCCTGAAGGTAAAATTTGTCAAACTATACTAGATCTTTATAATAAAGATGGAATTGTAGTTGAACCTGCAGGAGCAATAGGAATATCAGCACTTGAATTAAACAGTGAAATGTTTATGAATAAAAATGTTGGTGTTTTAATTTGTGGAGGAAATAATGATTTTTCTAGGATGGCAGAGATAAGAGAGAGGGCATTATTTTATTCTAATCTTAAACATTATTTCATTGTTAAATTTCCTCAAAGAGCAGGAGCACTTAAAGAATTTGTAAACAATGTGGTTGGTATAAACGATGATATTACCTTCTTTGAATATGCCAAAAAGAATAATAAAGAAAATGGAACTGCAATAGTTGGTATTGAGTTAAAATTTTCTAAAGATTTCGATGATTTAATAAAAAAAATGAAAGAAAATGGTTTCTTTGGAGAGTATTTAAACGATAACCCTGAACTTCTTAGCTTTATAATATAAAATAATTATGTCAATTAAAAATTTTACAATAGATCAATTAAACTGCAGGGAATATCTTGTAGGAGGAAAATTAAAAAAATGGAATGGAGATACTTCAGAGGTTTACTCAACAATTAGTTCTGATCCTAGTAAACCTTATTCTCAAACACTTCTTGGTTCAATACCAGATATGGATTCAGAATCTGCTTTAGAAGCATTAGAATCAGCTAAGAAAGCATTTGGTAGAGGTCAAGGTAAATGGCCAACTATGAAGGTTAGAGATAGACTTAAGTGTATGAAAAGGTTTGCAGATAAAATTCAGGAACATAGAGATGTTGTAGTAAATCTTTTAATGTGGGAAATTGGAAAAAATAAAAAAGATTCTGAAAAAGAGTTTGATAGAACTGTAGATTATATATATGACACAATTAATGAATATAAAAAGATTGATAGATCTTCTGCAAGATTTGAGAAAGACTCTGGTATTCACGCACACATCAGAAGAGGTCCTTTAGGTGTAGTTTTATGTTTAGGTCCATACAATTACCCACTTAACGAAACTTTCTGTTTACTAATTCCAGCGATTCTAATGGGTAATACAACTATCTTTAAACCAGCAAAGCATGGAGTCCTTTTAATTGCTCCATTATTAAAAGCCTTTAAAGAATGTTTTCCTCCCGGGGTAGTTAATATATTATTTGGAAGAGGTAGAAAAATATGTCCTCCAATTATGCAGACAGGTTATATTGATGTTCTTGCACTAATCGGGCATAGTTCATCTGCAGTTGCACTTCAAGATCAGCATCCAAATAAAAATAGACTTAGACTTGTTCTAGGACTAGAAGCAAAAAATCCTGGTATTATATTGCCAGATGCGGATCTTGACTTAACTATTCAAGAATGTATTTCAGGTTGTCTTTCATATAATGGTCAAAGATGTACAGCACTTAAAGTTTTATATGTTCATGAATCAATAGTAGATGAATTTAACAAGAAGTTTGCAAAAGCAGTTGATGATTTAAAATTTGGAATGCCTTGGGAAGAAGATTCTTTTTTAACTCCCTTGCCAGAGCCATCTAAACCAAAATATATAAGAGATTTAATTGATGATGCAGTCTCTAAAGGTGCATCAATAGTCAATGAAAAAGGGGGGCAACTAACTGAAAACTATTGTTTTCCTGCTATATTATATCCTGTAAGTCAAAATATGAGGGTCTACGAGGAAGAACAGTTTGGTCCTGTAATCCCAGTAATTTCATTTAACGATATAGATCAACCTCTTGATGATATGGCAAATTCTGAATATGGTCAACAAGTAAGTCTTTTTGGTAGTGATACAAAGCAATTAGGTCCACTTATTGATACTCTTGCAAATTTAGTATGCAGAGTTAATTTAAATAGCTCTTGTCAAAGAGGACCAGATATCTACCCATTTACAGGTAGAAAAAATTCTGCAGTTAGTACTTTGAGTGTTCATGATGCTTTAAGAGCATTTTCTATAAGAACTTTTGTAGCTTCTAAAGATAATGTTCATAACAACAGGATACTTAAAAAGCTTTTAGATTCAAATGATTCTAATTTCATCTCTACTGACTATATACTTTAATTTTTTTCTATATAATCAATTATATAGTCACCAACTTGATTTGTAGTGTATGAACTTTTACCTGAGCTTAAGTCTGGAGTTACGTATTTATTTTTAAGAGAATCTTCAACTGCATTATTAATTATATCTGATTCTTTTTTCAAATTAAATGAATGTTCTAACATCATTGAGAGAGACAAAATCGAAGCAATAGGATTAGCAATATTTTTTCCAGCTGCTTCTGGATAAGAGCCATGAATTGGTTCATATAATGCGTTTTTTGATCCAACTGAAGCAGATGGCATAAGTCCCATTGATCCAGAAATAACTGAAGCCTCATCTGTTAAAATATCACCAAAAAGATTTGAAGTAATCAATACATCATATGAATTTGGCCATTGAACTAATCTCATAGCAACAGCATCTACAAATTCATATGAAACCTTTATATCTGGATAATCTTTCTCCATACTCTGAACTGTTTCTCTCCATAATCTAGATGTTTCAAGAACATTTGCTTTATCAACACAACATAATTTTTTAGTTCTTTTTTGTGCATATTCAAATCCTATTTTTGCAATTCTAACAATTTCATCTCTATGATATTCACACGTATCAAATGCAAAATTATCATTATCTTTTCTACCTCTTTTTCCAAAATAAATACCCCCAGTTAGTTCTCTAACAAAAAGAATATTAGTTCCAGTTATTCTTTCTTCCTTTATTGGTGACATGTCTAATAATGACTTAAATACTTTTGTAGGTCGAAGGTTCGCATATAGTCCAAGTTTTTTTCTCATTTTTAGTAATCCTTGTTCTGGTCTTACCTTAGCTTTTGGATCATTGTCATACTTTGGATCGCCAATCGCACCAAAAAGAATTGCATCTGAATTTTTACATACTTGATGAGTTTCATCTGGATAAGGATCATTGTGTTTATCAATTGCAGCTGCTCCCACTAATGCATTTTCTAGTTCAATTTTATGATTAAACTTTTTACCTATACATTTAATTACTTTAATTGATTGATCAGTCACCTCAGGTCCAATTCCATCTCCAGGTAATACAGCTATTTTTAAAATCATATTTATTCAGTATTTAACATTTTTTCAGTTGCTTTGATAGCAGAAACAGTTTGATCTGTATCAAGTCCCCTTGTCTTAAATTTTTTTGATCCAGTATCCCAAGTAATAGTTGTTTCACAAAATGCGTCTGAATCACTTCCGGGAGGAATACGAACAGCATAATCAATTAATTTTGGAAGTATTTTATTTCTTTTAGAGTATATCTTTTTTAATGCACTCATAAATGCATCGAATTGGCCATCACCCGAACAACTTTCCTGATAAAGTTCATCATTAATAATTAATGAAAGAGAAGCAGATGGCCTAAGGGTCTTTGCATGAGTTAAGACATAAGATTCAATAATTATGTCTTTCTTTTTTGTTGGGTATTCAAGAACATCACTTATAATGTATGGAAGATCTTCAATTGTAACCTTCTCTTTTTTATCTCCTAGTTCAATTACTTTGGAGGTTACTAGACTTAATTCATCATCATTTAGTTTAATACCTAATTCATCTAGGTTCTTTTTTATATTTGCTTTTCCAGAAGTTTTTCCAAGAGCATATTTTCTCTTTCTACCAAATCTATTTGGATTTAAGTTATTGAAGTAAAGATCTTTTTTATTGTCACCATCTGCGTGTACACCAGCAGTTTGGGTAAATACGTTTTCACCAACAATAGGCTTATTAGATGATACACTTTGCCCAGAAAATGTTGAAATTAAATTACTCGCTTTAAATAGATTCTTTTCTTCAACATTTATTTTATATTCTGGCAAGAAGTCTTTAATTGCTGCAATAGCACTTGATAATGGAGTATTACCAGCCCTTTCTCCCATTCCGTTTATTGTGAGGTGGATACCATCGCACCCAGCTCTAATAGCTTCTAAAGAGTTTGCAACACTCAAATCATAGTCATTATGTCCATGAAAGTCTATATGAAAATTTGGATATTTATTCCTTATTTCATTTATGAATTCATAAGTTTCAAAGTGAGTTAATATTCCTAATGTATCAGGAAGTAAGACTCTTTTGATATTTTTTGTTTTTAAAAAATCTAAATAATCAATAACATAATCTTTACTATTCTTCATTCCATTACTCCAATCTTCAAGATATATGTTAGTAGTTATTAAATTTTTTTCTGCAATATCAATGGTTTTGGATATGTCGTTAAAATGTTGATCAGGTGTTTTCTTCAATTGGTGCTTTAAATGATTTAATGAACCCTTAGTTAAAAGATTTTGTACTTTACATCCTGAATCTAATAACCATTGTATAGATTTTCCTTCATCTATAAATGTTAAAACTTCAATACTATCTATTCTACTATTTTTTTCTGCCCAGCTAGATATCTCCTTTACTGAATTAAGTTCTCCCTCAGATACTCTTGCAGACGCAACTTCTATACGGTCTATTTTAAGATCATCCAATAAAAGCTTAGCGATAGTGAGTTTCTCTTTAGGTGAATATGATACTCCTGAGGTCTGTTCTCCATCCCTTAAAGTAGTATCCATTATTTCGATATGTTTGGACATTAGTATGGAGAATTATTGGCAAATTTAGATATTTCTTTCTTTTTGTTTAGAAGGTAATCTATATCATCAAAACCATTTGACATATTACCCTTTTTGTAAGAGCTAATATTAAATTTTTCAGACTTTCCAGTTTCAATAATTTTAAATTCTTGAATTTCTAAGTTTATCTCAAAATTACTTTTTGGATCTGAGTCAATTTGAAAAAAAATATCTGATAAAAATTCCTCAGAGACTTTAACAGGAAGAACACCAATATTCAAACAGTTATTTTTAAATATATCAGCAAAGAAACTAGATACAACAGCTCTAAACCCGTAATCGTATATTGCCCAAACAGCATGCTCTCTTGAAGACCCACATCCAAAATTTTTACCTGCAACAAGTATCTTTCCATTGTAAATCTTATTGTTTAAAGGAAATGAATCAATAGGAGTGTTATCTGAGTTATATCTCCAATCTTTAAATAGATTTTCACCAAATCCTTTTCTTTCCGTTGCTTTTAAAAATCTTGCTGGGATTATTTGATCTGTATCTATATTATCGATATTAAGTGGAACAGCCGAGCTTTTTAGAATGTTAAATTTATCGTAAGCCATTTTAAATAATTTCTCTAGGATCAGTTATTTTTCCAGTTATAGCAGTAGCAGCAGCAACCAATGGGCTTGCAAGTAAAGTCCTGGCCCCTGGTCCTTGTCTTCCTTCAAAATTTCTATTTGTTGTACTTATTGCATATTTTCCCTTAGGTATTTTATCATCATTCATTGCCAAACATGCAGAACAACCAGGTTCTCTTAATTTAAAACCAGATTCAGTTAAGATATCTAAAATCCCTTCATCTTTAATACTCTTAAGAACTTTATGAGAACCTGGAACAAGCCAAGCATTAACATCATCAGATTTTTTTCTACCTTTTATTAAGCTGGCAAATGTTCTAAAATCTTCAATTCTTCCATTTGTACAGCTTCCAAGAAATATATAGTCAATTTTTTTACCAATCATCATTTCACCTTCCTTAAATTCCATGTAATCGAGTGCCTTTTGATATGATAATTCCGAATCTGAACTAGAACTTGGAATTGGTTTAGATATTGGAATAGCCATACCAGGATTAGTTCCATAAGTTATCATAGGTTCAATATCACTTGCGTTAAAGCTAAATTCTTTATCAAAAATTGCATCATTATCTGTCTTTAATGATTTCCAATAGGCTAGGGCTTTTTCCCAATCCTGTCCTTTGGGAGCATATTCTCTACCTTTTATGTATTCAAATGTTTTTTCATCTGGAGCAATCATGCCACCTCTTGCCCCCATTTCAATGCTAAGATTACATACAGTCATTCTACCCTCCATACTCATATTTTTAAAGACTTCTCCAGAATATTCGATAAAAAATCCAGTTGCACCAGAAGAAGAAAGTCTTGATATAATATATATAGCAACATCCTTGGGTGTAACATGAGAATTTAGGGATCCATCAATGTTTATTCTCATTTTTAAAGGTTTTTGTTGCATTATAGATTGACATGCGAGAACCATCTCAACTTCAGAGGTTCCTATTCCAAATGCTATAGCTCCAAATGCACCATGAGTAGATGTATGAGAATCACCACATACAATCGTTAGTCCTGGTTGAGTGATACCATTTTCTGGACCAATGACATGAACTATGCCATTCTTCTTATGTCCAAGTCCCCAAAAATCAATACCATGCTCAAAACAGTTTTTTTCTAAAGCTTTTACCTGCATAGCTGAGAGCTTATCCTTAATTGGAAGATGTTGATTTATAGTTGGTGTATTATGGTCAGCAGTAGCAAAAGTTTTATCAGGAAACATTACTTTAAGACCTCTGTTTTTAAGTCCCACAAATGCTACTGGACTTGTAACTTCATGAATAAAGTGTCTGTCAATAAAAAGAACATCTGGGCCATCTTTTATTTTTTCAATTACATGTGAGTCCCAAACTTTTTCAAATAGTGTTTTAGCCATACTTATTATTTTTATTCTGAAGAATTTTTGGAAAATCTGTATCTGTTACTTCTTTCTTTTTATCTGCTAAAATTAAGAATTCAGTATAAACTTCATCTAGTTCTTTTTTTGTAAGATTAATTCCATATTGTTTCATTCTATATGCCAGTGCAGCTCTACCACTCCTAGCTGTTAATACAATTGACGATTTATCTACACCAACATCAAGTGGGTTAATAATCTCATATGTTTCTCTTTTCTTGATAACACCATCTTGATGAATTCCAGAGCTATGAGCAAATGCATTAGATCCTACAATAGCCTTATTTGGTTGAACAGGCATTCCCATAAGTTCTGATACTTTTTGGCTTGTTTCATTAAGAAGTTTAGAATTAATATTAGTATCTAAGTTCAAATCAGTATGTTGTCTTAAAATCATCACAACTTCTTCTAAAGATGTGTTTCCTGCTCTCTCTCCAATACCATTAATTGTACACTCAATTTGTCTTGCTCCATTAATAACACCATAAATAGAGTTAGCAGTTGCTAGACCAAGATCATTATGACAATGACAAGAAACTGTAACATTTTCAATACCATTCACATTATTCATTAAAAACTTAATTTTATCTCCATATTCACTTGGTAAGCAATAGCCAGTAGTATCAGGTATATTTATCACAGTAGCTCCAGACTTAATAACCTCTTCACATACTTTTGCAAGAAATTCATTATTTGTTCTACCAGCATCTTCTGCATAAAACTCTACATCATCAACATACTTTCTTGCATAAGCAACAGATTTTTTTGCTATTTCAATTATTGAATTTTTATTTGAGTTGAATTTATATTTAATGTGAACTTCAGATGTGCCAATACCGGTATGAATTCTTGGTTTTTTAGCCTTTTTTAAAGACTCAGCAGCAACATCAATATCTTTTTCATTTGCTCTACTTAGTGCACATACGGATGCGTTTTTAATAATTTTGGAGATTTCAACAACCGATTTAAAATCTCCTGGGCTTGAAATAGGAAAACCTGCCTCAATTATATCAACCCCAAGTTGATCAATTTTCTCAGCTAAAATTAATTTACTTTTGGTATCAAGTTTACAACCTGGAACCTGTTCACCATCTCTTAAAGTTGTATCAAAAATTTCTACCTGATTTTTCATTACTTACTAAATTATTACTTAAATGATGATAGTTAAAAAAAAGTATATTAGTTTTACAATACCCGAATATATTTAATTTATTTTAAAATATTTATTATCAATAATTTAACACATATATATATACAATGACTAATGACGTAAAAGACAACCTTTTCGTGCTTATAAAATCCTTGACAAAGTCTGAGAAAAGACAATTTAAACTTTATGTTGGAAGAATGAATTCTAATGAAGATTCAAAGTTTTTAAACTTATTCAATTTTCTAGATAAGATGAGTATATACGATGAAAAAAAGATAATTGAAAATAAAATAGTTACAAAACAGCAACTCTCAAACCTTAAAGCACATTTATATAAACAAATTTTAATTAGTCTTAGATTAAATCCACAACATAAAAATGTTAAGCTTCACATTAGAGGTCAGATTGATTTTGCAACTATTTTATATCAAAAGGGACTTTATAAGCAAAGTTTAAAGATTCTTGATAAAGCAAAGTCATATGCTTTAAAATATGATGAAAACACCTCAGCATATGAAATTGTAGAGTTTGAAAAATTAATTGAGTCTCTTTATATAACGAGAAGTCTTACAAACAGGACTAATGAATTAATTAATCAGACAATTCATCTAAAACAGCTTAATGATGTTTCAAGTTTATTATCAAATATCTCTCTACAGCTATATGAAAAATTAATTAAAGCAGGATATGCAAAAAGTGATTCTGAGTCAAAAGAGATTAAAGCAATATTTGATAAAAAGATTAAATACTATAAACCTGAAAAACTTGGGTTTAGGGAAAAATTAATTTACTATCAATCATGCGTATGGTATAGTCTTTTGGTCCAAGATTTTCTTTCAACTTATAAATATGCATCAAAATGGATCGATACATTTAATAACAAGCCTGAAATGATAAAAATTCATCCAGTATACTATTTAAAGGGTTATAATTTCTTACTTGAGGCATTAGCTCTAATAAAATATCCTTCTAAATTTAAAAATAACTTAGATGATATGATAAAATTTGTCGAAGGTAAAACATTTCCTGTCAACCAGAATTTAAATGCATTAATCTTTTTATATAAATACAATAATCTATTTAATCTACATGTTTTAGAGGCATCATTCAAAGAGTCAATAAAAATTATTCCTGAAGTCCTAGATGGTATTGATAAATATAAAAATTTGATTGATCACCATCATATTATGCTTCTATATTATAAAATTGCTTGTATGTATTTTACAGTTGATGAATTTGACAAATGTATTAGATATACCAATTTAATAATGAGAAATAAAAATATTAAAATGAGGGAAGATCTTCAATGTTTCACTAGGATTCTTAATCTTATTGCTCATTGGGAGGCGGGACTTGATTTTAATTTAGATAAAATTATAAAGGAAACATATAATTACTTAGATAAGCTTAATGATTTACATGAAGTTCAAAAAACAATTTTAAAATATTTGAATGGATTAGAGAATATTTACCCAGGAGAAATAAAAGGTTTTCTAAGAAATCTTTATAATGAACTAAAAAAATATGAAGATGATCCATATGAAAAAAGAGCTTTTCTTTACCTAGATATTATTTCATGGTTAGAAAGTAAAATAAATAGAAAATCTTTACAAGATATCATAAAAGAAAAAGCTATTTTGATTAATAGGAAGGAGAAGCAATCCATAGTCCTGTCATAGGAGTATTAGCTTTTAAAAATATTTTATTTTTCGAAATAGGATGTATAAACTCTAATTCCCTTGAGTGAAGATAAATACAACCATCTTTGTTTGATCTTTTTGAACCATACTTTAAATCTCCAAGAATTGGGTATCCTAATTCTGAAAAACTACATCTAATTTGATGATGTCTTCCAGTTATAAGTTTGACTTCTATTAAACAATAATTATCTAGTGACTTTATTTTTTTATAAGATAAGCGTCCGAATTTAGAGTTTGTCACTTCTGATTTAAAAAAGTAGGATTTATTCTGTTTTGTATTCTTTCTAAACCAACCTTCAATATTTCCCTCATTTGAAACAAATTTATTTGATATAATTAGCCAATAGATTTTTTGTATTTCTCTATTTCTTAGTTTTTCATTCATTCTAGATAAAGCTTTGCTGGTCTTTGCAAAAATTACTATTCCAGAGGTAGGTCTATCAATTCTATTAACTAAGCCTAAAAAAACATTACCTTTTTTATTATACTTATTCTTCAAATAATCTTTAGTGATTTCAATTAATGAAATATCTCCAGTAACATCACCTTGAACAAGTACTCCAGGTTTTTTGTTAATGATTATCAAATGGTTGTCCTCGAATAGTATTTCAGATCTTTTTAATTTTAAATCAGTATTGCTCTTCTTCATTAGGAAAATCTCCACTTTTGATATCAGCAGCGTATTTTTTTACAGCGTTATTTATTAGCGAATCCATATCAAGATATCTTCTTAAGAATCTTGGACTAAAGTCTTTATTCATTCCAAGCATATCTTGTAATACAAGAACCTGACCATCTACATAACTTCCTGCTCCAATTCCAATTATTGGAACTGTTAATTTAGAAGAAACTTCTTTTGAAAGTTTATTTGGTATTTTTTCTAAAAGAACAGAGAAACAACCAATATTTTCAAGCATTAGAGCATCATTTAATAATATATCTGCCTCTTGTTTATCTTTAGCTCTAACTTCATATGTTCCAAATTTGTATATAGATTGAGGAGTTAAGCCTAGATGACCCATCACAGGAATTCCAGCTTGGATAATTCTTTCAATAGACTCTTTAGCTTGATATCCTCCTTCTAATTTGACTGCATGTGCTCCTGATTCCTTCATAATTTTAATTGCAGATCTTAACGCTTCCTTAGAATCGGCTTGATAGGTTCCAAAAGGTAAATCAACAATTACTAAAGCTCTGTTAACAGCCCTTACTACTGAACTTGCGTGGTATATCATTTGATCAAGAGTAATCGGGAGTGTTGTTTCATGACCAGCCATTACATTTGACGCAGAATCACCAACTAAAATTATATCAATACCTGCTTCGTCAATTATTTTTGCAAAAGTGTAATCATAGGCGGTAAGCATTGATATTTTTTCAGATTTACTTTTCATCTGATTAAGAATCTTAATTGTTACTCTTGATTGATTTGAATAATTGGTCATTTTATGATTTTTCACAAAAATAGTATAAATATACTTATCAATATTATGACATAATGTCATATTTTTTAAATTGGCATAATGGTTGACATTAATTAATAAAATTTGAATATTATGAGTAAAATTATTGGAATAGATTTAGGAACTACAAACTCTTGTGTTTCTGTTATGGAGGGAAGTGAGCCAGTTGTTATACCTAATTCTGAAGGAAAAAGAACTACACCATCTGTTATTGCATTTGTTGAAGATGGTGAAATTAAAGTAGGTGATCCTGCTAAAAGACAAGCAGTAACTAATCCTGAAAAAACTATTGCTTCAGTTAAGAGATTTATGGGTAATAAATTCAGTGAATCATCTAATGATATCAAAACTGTTGCATACAAAGTAGTTAAGGGTGATAATGATACACCTAGAGTTGATATTGATGGAAGATTATATACACCACAAGAATTGTCTGCAATGGTTCTTCAAAAAATGAAAAAGACTGCTGAAGATTATTTAGGATCCAGTGTTAAAGATGCTGTAATTACAGTACCTGCCTATTTTAATGATTCTCAAAGACAAGCAACTAAAGAAGCTGGAGAGATTGCAGGTCTCAAAGTACAAAGAATTATTAATGAACCTACTGCCGCTGCTTTAGCCTATGGTATGGATAAAGGAGGTAAAGACAAAAAAATTGCTGTTTATGATTTAGGAGGTGGAACATTTGATATATCTATATTAGAACTTGGTGACGGAGTATTTGAAGTACTTTCTACTAATGGAGATACTCATCTTGGAGGTGATGACTTTGATCAAGTCATTATAGACTTTCTTGCTGAAGAATTCAAGAAAAACGAGCAAATTGACTTAAGGGATGATTCTATGGCGCTTCAAAGGCTGAAAGAAGCTGCAGAAAAAGCCAAAATAGAACTTTCTTCATCTACTCAAACAGAAATTAATTTACCATATGTGACAGCCACTTCATCTGGTCCTAAACACCTAGTTACTTCATTGACAAGAGCTAAGTTTGAACAATTATCTGATGAATTAGTAAAAAGATCTATGGAGCCTGTAAAAAAAGCCTTAAAAGATGCTAATTTAACCAATAAAGATATTGACGAAGTAATTCTAGTTGGAGGTTCAACAAGAATTCCAATCATTCAAAAGGAGGTTGAGTCTCTATTTGGAAAAAAACCATCAAAAGGAGTTAATCCAGACGAAGTTGTTGCAGTAGGTGCTGCAATTCAAGGAGGTGTCCTTTCTGGTGATGTTGAGGATGTATTATTATTAGATGTTACTCCATTATCACTTGGAATAGAGACAATGGGTAATGTAATGACTAAGCTTATTGAGTCAAATACAACAATTCCAACAAAAAAATCTCAAGTTTTCTCAACCGCAGCTGATAATCAACCATCTGTAGAAATTCATGTCCTCCAAGGTGAACGACCAATGGCTAAAGACAATAAAACTATTGGAAGATTTCATCTAGATGGAATACCACCTGCACCAAGAGGTGTTCCTCAAATAGAAGTTACTTTTGATATTGATGCTAATGGAATCATTAATGTAAGCGCATTAGATAAAGCTACTAATAAATCTCAGGATATAAGAATTGAAGCTTCTTCTGGTTTAACAGAAGAGGAGATTGAAAAAATGAAAAAAGATGCTGAGGCGAATGCTGAAGCTGATTCAAAAGCCAAAGAAGAAGTTGATAAACTTAACAGCGCTGATCAAATGATATTCCAAACTGAAAAACAGCTTAAAGAATTTGGTGATAAATTATCTGATGATAAAAAGAAGCCAATTGAGTCTGCTCTTGAGGATTTAAAAAAAGCATATGAATCAAAAGATTTAGCGAAAATTGATGTGACATTAGATGCAATAAATGAAGCTTGGAAAAATGCTTCAGAGGAAATGTATAAAGCACAAGCAGAAGGTGGTGCTGCTCAGCAAGGCGATGGATCTTCTTCAGATAATCAAAATACAAACACCGACTCTAAAGGCGATGATGTTCAGGATGTTGATTTTGAAGAAGTAAAAGAATAATAGATTTTGATTGATAAGAAATTAAAAAAGTTTATTCTTAAAGAAGCAAACGATAGGTGTAAAGGTACTCTTGTTTCTACTCTAGATATAAAATTTACAGATGTTGGAGAAACTTTCTTAGTTGCTGAAATGCAAGTTACTCCAAAGCTTCATCAGCCTGCTGGTGTTCTTCATGGCGGAGCTACTGCTGCGCTAGCAGAAACAGTAGGTAGTTCTGCAGCTGCAATTTTTTCAAAAAAAGAGAACCAGATATTAAGAGGCGTTGAACTGTCAATTAATCATGTTAGGGGTATAAGTGAAGGAACCGTTATTGCAAAAGCCGAACCTGTTCATATGGGAAGAACAATGCAGCTTTGGAAAATATCTATTAAAAACAAAGAAGGTAAAGATATTTCATTTGCAAAACTCACCACGTTAACAATTAATAAGTAAAACCTATAAAAAAACTTTCATATTAATTTGTCAAAATGTAAATTTGGCACTTTAAAAATATTTATATGAAGAGTGTTATTATATGCGACATGGAAGGCTTAATTACAAATATGAACGATGGTGCTGTAAAAATGTTTGGTTATCCTTCTGATGAAATAGTTGGTATTAAAAGAGTTTCAATCTTTTCTCCTGGAGAAATAGTTCTTCAAAACGTTTTAGGTTGGTTAAAAGATGCAAATCAGACTGGTGAACATGTTACCAAAACTAATTTTATAAGAAAAGATGGTTCAAAATTTGCCGCAAAAATTAAAATAACCCCAAATTTTGGTAATGGAAAGAATAATCCACAAACAGGATATTGTGGTATCACTGAAGTAATTGATGAGGAAGTTAATATACCTATTAGCTTTGTCACAAAAATCATAAAAGGTGTAGCTATAACTAGAGTTGGTTTTGCTTCTGCCTCTTTATTCCCAGTTTTTACCATTGGATGTTATTATGCTGGAATTGGAGACAATCTATTTAGCCCTATATCTCTTACTCTTACTACCTTTGGAATATTATTCTTTCATTTATTTTCAAACTTATATAATGACTACTTTGATGTTACGCATGGAACAGATGAGGCTAACACGGAATACTTTAATGCAGGAATGGACTCAACAATTCTTAAGGGTGCTCAGCTATCTGGAGGTAGTAGGGCAGTAGAGCTTGGTCTAATAACTTTAAAGGGCACTAAAAGTCTTGCTAATGTCATGTTTATTTTAGGTCTACTTACTGCTGCTGGAATTTTATATACAAGTTACGTAAATACAGGATCTACATTTAATGCATATTACGCTTCAATAATTGCCTTAATTGGAGTTCTTGTTGGATACTTTTATACTGCTAAACCAATAAGACTTTCTTCTAGATACGGTTTAGGAGAACTATCAATTTTTCTTTCATTTGGACCTTTACTAACATTAGGTACTGGATTTGCTATTTCTAATGAAACAATTCAGCTATTTTCAAATGAATTTTACAATTTGATTTTACTTGGAATCCCAATTGGTCTATTGACAACTAATATTCTTTTTATAAACCAATACCCTGACTATGCATCAGATAAAAAAGTTGGTAAAAATCATTTAATTGTTCTTTTGGGTAAAAAATTATCAAGATGGATTTATGCTCTTAACTTAGCCATAACTGTATGCTCTTTGTACTATATTTCAGAAAATATTCTAAATCAAACTCAAGGATCTTTGTTCTTATATTTGTTAATTCCTGTAACAATCATATATTCATATTACTTAATAGCTGGATTATTTAAGCACTACAACAGTAGGTCTTTGATCAAGTATAACATTCATACTATTTATTTTCATATGATATTTTCCTTTATTTATATGATAATTTTAGGTAATTTTCAATAATGTTTCTTTGGGATAAGTCTTATAAACTAAAAAATTTTTGGTATTATATTTTAGGGTCATTTATACTGATACTATTTTCTACCATAGGACAGCTACCTATTATAGCCTTTTTACCCTCAGAGTTTCCTAGTCCTGATGCTGACCCTATGGATATTTTTAAAACAATTCCATCAAATCTTAGGCTATTTCTCTTACTCTTTAGTTTTGCATTTGTTTTACCAGGTATATGGTTAGTTGTAAAAAAACTGCACGACTTACCTATTATGTCAGTTCTATCTGGTAGAAAAAAAATTGATTTAGAAAGGGTTCTTTATTCTTTTATGCTATGGGGGACGGTTGTTTCTACTTTTATTTTTCTTGAGTACTCTCTTAATCCTGAAAATTATATTTTCAATTTTAAAGTAAAAGAATTTTTAATTTTAGCACTAATTGCAATTTTATTTATACCTATTCAGACAAGTGTTGAGGAAATTGTTTTTCGTGGTTATTTAATGCAAGGTTTTGGTCATTGGTTAAATAGTAGATTTATTGCACTTTTTTTAACATCTACTGTTTTTGGATCATTACATTTAGCTAATCCAGAGATTACAGCACTTGGATACAAATTTGTAATATTATATATAACAGTTGGTTTTGTTTTAGGAATTATGACACTTATGGATGATGGTCTTGAACTTGCTCTAGGTTTTCATGCTGCAAATAATCTTATTGCTGCATTGCTTTTAACAGCAGATTGGACTGTATTTCAGACAGAATCAATTCTAATTGATATCTCTGAGCCAAGTCTTGGTATTACTGATTGGATTACTCCTTTTATTGTTTTCCCTATTCTTCTTTCTGTATTTGCGAGGAAATATTCATGGACTAACTGGAAAGAAAAATTATTTTCTAAAGTTAGATAATTTTAATTCCATCTTTATATCACTCCTTTTGTATGGTGCATCTGGATTATCTTTTTCTTTAAATCCAAATTTATTATAAAGATGAATTGAATTTTTTAAAACGGTATTGGAATAAAGTATTATTGATTGAAAATTATTTTTATTAGAAAAATCAATTATAAATTGTATTAACTGATGTCCTATTCCTTTTCCTCTTAAGTCCTTTTTTACAGCCATTTTATTTAATTCATATTTTCTTTTTTCTCTGAGAATTAATGCCATTGTCCCAACAACTTCAGTTCCATAAAGAGCAAAAAAAATGTATCCACCCTTATCAATTATTTCTTCTTTACAGTTTTTGAGTACCTTTTTATCGTATTCTTCAATATAAAAAAATTCAGTTAACCAATCGTGATTAAGATCATAGAAGAATTTAGAATATTTATCTGAGTAAGATACTATTTTAACCTTCATTGTTTGTCATTCTTTCAGGATTGACATATTTATCAAACTCTTTATCTGATAAATAATTAAGATTAATACATGCTTCTTTAAGTGTAATATCTTCTTTATAAGCTTTATTTGCAATTTCTGCAGCTTTGTAGTATCCAATTTTTGAATTTAAAGAAGTTACTAACATTAAAGAGTCGTTTAAGAACTTTTCTATTTTCTTTTTATTTGGTTTTAGACCTTCAATACAGTTTTTGGAGAAGCTTAAACATGCATCACCAAGTATTTTTGATGACTCTATAATATTGTATGCGAATAGAGGTTTAAATACATTTAATTCAAAGTGACCATTCGCCCCAGCAAAACTTACAGCCATGTCGTTACCTATTATTTGAGCACAAACCATTGAAATTGCCTCACATTGAGTTGGATTAATTTTTCCTGGCATTATAGAACTACCAGGTTCGTTAGCAGGCAAAATTAGTTCACCTAATCCAGACCTTGGTCCAGATCCCATTAGTCTTATATCATTTGATATTTTATAAATTGAAGTAGCAACTGTCTTAAGAGCACCATGCATTTCTACAATGCAATCATGGGACGCAATACCTTCAAATTTATTTGGAGACTCCTTAAATTTGAGACCTGAATTTGTTGAAATATATTCAACAACTTTTTTTGAATAGTCCTTAGGAGTGTTTAACTCAGTTCCTACAGCAGTCCCTCCAATTGGCAATTCAGATAGATGGTCAATTGCATTGTTAATAGATTTAATTCCATTATCAATTTGAGCCACATAACCTGAAAACTCTTGTCCAAGAGTAATAGGAGTTGCATCCATAAGATGAGTTCTTCCGATCTTAACAATTTTGTTAAACTCCTTTGCCTTTTTATTCAAGCTATCCCTTAATTTTTTTAGATTAACTAATGTGTTATCAGTAATTATTTTCATAGCAGCAATATTTATTGCAGTAGGGAAAGTATCATTTGATGATTGTGAAAGATTAACATCATCATTAGGAGATAGGGTTTTCTCTGACTCTCCAAGTTTTTTCCCTTCAATTATATGTGCTCTGTTTGAAATTACTTCATTTACATTCATATTGGTTTGAGTTCCAGAACCTGTCTGCCAAACAACTAGAGGAAAGTGGTCATTATGTTCATTAGAAATAATCTCATCACATACTGCCTGGATAAGTAAAGATTTTTCTTTTGACAACACACCTAATTCTTCATTAGTAGCTGCAGCTGATTTCTTTATAATAGCATAAGCATGAATTATTTCAATTGGCATTGAAGATGGATTACCAATTTTAAAGTTTTTTTTTGATCTCTCAGTTTGAGCTCCCCACAGAGATTCTTTAGGAACCTTTACATCTCCAAGTGTATCTTTTTCAATTCTGTAGTCCATGATCCTTTGTAATTTAGTTAAAAAAAATTACTTTTGTTTATCATTTACAAATATATGGAGTTTCAACAATACCTCGGTTTTTTAGCTTTTTTGGGAATATTTACAATGGGCTTCTGGCTTATGATTTTTTTAGCAATATTAGCACCCTATTGGGCTTCATCTTATGTATTCTTGAAGATAAAAGAATTTATATCTAAGAAATTAAAATCTTAGTTATTAAAGATTGGTCCATCATCACCTCCACTAAAATCTTCTTGTTCTCTTTGAGTTCTTCTCCTTTTTCTATTGTTTTTATCTTCACTAATTATATAAGAAAAGGTAAAGATTAAAGTAGGTTCTCTCCACTGACCTTCAGTTTTTGACCTGAAAGTTTCTCTTGTTGTTGTGGATCTCCATCTACCAGTATTAAATAAATCCGAGTATCTAAGAGATATATTACCTTTTTTGTCAAGAATATTTTTTTGAATGGCTGCTGTTGTAAATCCAAATGACTTACTCTTAGAAAAAGCAGTTTCGCTAGGACCTCTTAGAAATCCAAAGAATTGAATACTATAATCTTTTGGAAGTCTAATAAATCCATTAAATCTAGCACTCCAATTTGTGTCATCCGAGTCAAAGTTTTGGTTTTGATAATTGCCTCTAATTTTAGTAGAATTAAGAGTAAAACTTCCGTTAAGTCTAACTGACCTTGTTGGAGTATATGTGACACTTAGTTCTGATCCGATTTGTTTATTTGTTGATAAGTTAATTGGATAATACTCTAATACAGGAACTTGTAATACAGGATTATCATTACTTGAATCAACAATTAAGTCAACAAGTTGACCAGTTTCTTGTTGAATCCTTTCTACATTTCGATCTGATTGCCTATAAAACAGGGATGTATTGATTGTTATTTTTTTAAATCTTTTTAAATAGTCAATTTCATAAGCAGATGAAAATGTAGGATCTAAAAATGGATTTCCTCGTCTGTAAGATGTTATAGAGTTTCTTCTTGGAAAAGGGTTAATATCCCATCCTCTTGGTCTTCTAATTCTTTTGCTATAACCTAATGTTAGTGATTCAAGCTCAGAAATTTCATAAGCTAAATTTAGAGTTGGAAATAAATCTGAATACTTTTTTATTTCAAACTCTCCAGTAGTTTTTTGATTAATTTCTTGTTTAGAATCTTCGAATCTTAATCCTAGTAAAGCAGAATATTTATTGAACTTTTTACCAAACTGTCCGTAAAGAGAATTAATATTCTCAGTATAGTTAAATACATTTGATAATCCTATATCTGATATGTATGAAGTACCTTGCAAGAATGAAACATCAAAGTCAGTTTCTCTCTCTAAGAAGCTTCCTCTATATCCAAATTCTATTTCTGTATTTTCATCAATAGGGTATACATAATCAACCTGGGCAAGAAGTCTATTCTGAAAATCTATATTAGATGTTTTTTCAAATTCAGATTCAGATATAAAAGGAAGTGTTGAAAAATCTTCAATATTATCAACAGAATTCTCATCAGATTCTTCATATGATATTCTAGCGCTAAGAGTATGCCCTTCCTTATCAAAATCTTTATAAAAATCTAATGCATACTCAAATGATTCTTCGAGCTCCTCTTCATTTGCAACCCTTTCATTAGTAGCTGAGATAATTCCATTGCTTATATCATTCACAATATTTCTTGAGTAGCTAAGTTCATCTCCTTTTCTGTAAAATCCACTTAATGTTAATGAAGTCTTGTCATCAACATAGTATTCTAAACCTAAATTTAGAAAAATGTTTTTTTCATTTCTATTACTTTTGGTTGAGTTCTTTATTTCTAAACTGTTTGTAAAGTATTCTGTTTCAGAAAAAAAGTTTCCTTTGTTATCAGAATCCCTATAAGTAGTAGTATTGAATATGTTTATTTTATTATTTCTAAGGTTGAATGTTCCAGAACCACTAGTATTCTTAGGAGATCCAATACTTCCATTAACATTACCGTTGAATCCAAGTAAATCTTGCTTTTTTAAAATTATATTTAAAATACCTGCAGTACCTTCAGCAGAATATCTAGCAGATGGAGATGTGACAACTTCTACTTTTTCAATAGATTCTGAAGGAATTGATCTAAGTCCTTGTGGACCTGATAGTCCAACTAGACCTGATGGTTTCCCGTTGATTAGAATTTTAACATTATTATTTCCTCTCAATGAGATATTACCATCAAAATCAACATCAATTGATGGTATATTGGCTAACACATCAGATACATTTCCTCCCTTAACAGTAATATCTTGCCCAACATTGTATATTTTTTTATCTAACCTTACTTCAACTTGAGTTCTCTCAGCTCTAACCTCAACTTCCTCAAGAACCGACACATCTAAACTTAGAGAAATAGTACCTAAGTCAATATTTTCTCTAACTAAAAGATTGTTATTAGTATATGATTCAAATGATATATAGTCAATACTAACATCATACATACCAGGTGATACCTCAATAGAAAATTTACCATCCTCTCCAGTTATACCCCCAAAAATATTATCAGGATTTCTTTTATTTTTTAATGTAATTGTTGCATATTCAAGAAATTCATCAGTTTCAGAATCAACTACTAAACCTGAAACATTAAAACGCATGTTTTGAAATTGCTGATAGTTAACCCCTCCAGTTTGCTGAGAAAATAATGATGAGGAAAATAAAATTAAAAATAGTTTAAATAGTTTTTTCATGTAGAATTTTTTTGGCACTGTAAACTTATTTTAAAAAGTATGTTTTTAAAGCCAACGTTTTGTTAAAAAAAAGTTTAATCATTTTTCTTTGACTTCTTTCTTTTTTTCTTGATCAATGCCCTTTGAGTTTCAGTTAGAGAATTGTAGAACTTTTTTCTAATTGTATCAATTCTTTTATGATACTTTTCAATAAGTTCTTTTTGATCAGAAGAAAACGATGGAATAATTTTATTTATTTTTTGATTGTATGATAAAGTGCTATCATCAATCACTTTTTTTTGATCTATTGAAAAAGTTTTTCTTATAGCTTCTCTTTGTTTGATAAGATACTTTCTCTCTTTCTCAATTAATTCTTTCTGATAACTTGATAAGGTCTCAATTAACTCTTGGGAGTATTTATGAGAATGCATTCTTTTTTCTTGACTATATGTTAAGTTATTAGTCAAAATAGTTACTAAAAATATTAATAAGATATTATTTAAACTTTTCATATTCACTTTGAAACAAAATTTTGTAAATAGTTTAATGACCAAAATAAATTTCGTTTAAAACTAATGACTCTGAGTAAAACTCAATTATATATTCATCAGTAATTTCCTCACCTGAAATCAAAGTAGATATTATTGGTGAATTAGAATCTATTTCTATTAAATTTTCATTTATAAATGGAAAATCATAAAGAATCACTGCTCCTATAAATAGAGCAGCCATTGCTAGAAAATAATAGCTGTAATTATTTTTTTTAGATGGTTTTTTCTTTTTAATATTAATTTTATCTAAAATCTCTTCTCTAGATTTTATAAAATAATCTTTTGGAATTTTTAGACCTAATTTTTTATAATGTTGATTCATTTATTTCTTTTTTAATTTTTTTTTCTACTTTATAGTAAACTGATTTAACAGTATTTATATTTATGCCTGTTATTTTTGAAATCTCTTCAAATCTAAGTTCATCAAAATATTTCATGTTAAATATATTTCTCTCTTTAAAAGAAAGTTCTGATAATATTTGATGAAATTTTAATGACAGATTTTCTGCATCAAAAAAAGTGTCTGCAAATAATTTTCTTGAATAATTAACATCTTTTGAATCTAGCTCAACCTTTTTAAATTTTGATTCTTTATTCAAAAAACGAATTGACTCGTTAAAAGCAATTCTGTATATCCAAGTACTTAATTTACTTTCTTCTTTAAAATTATCAATTCCCTTAAAAATTCTAATATAAGTATCTTGTAATACGTCATTAGCTGAATCATGTGATAAAACCATTTTTCTAATCATCCAATAAGTTTTTTCTTGATATAAATCTATAAGAAGTTTGAATCCTTTATTTTTTGAAGTAGGATTCTTTAATAATTTAAGTAAATCACCTTCTTTCAATCTATATTTTTCTTTTTAGACCTAGAAAAAAATAATAAGTTTAGGAAGTAATTCGATATATTATTTAAAAGATTTAACAATTGCTTCAAAAGCATTGGGATTATTCATGGCTAAATCAGCTAAAACTTTTCTATTTAAAGAAATATTATTAGTCTTGAGTTTAAACATAAATTCACTGTAAGTTAGTCCGTGTTGATGAGCAGCTGCATTAATTCTCATAATCCATAAAGATTTAAAATTTCTTTTTTTTGTCTTTCTATCTCTATATGCATATAATAATGCTTTTTCAACAGCATTTTTTGCAACTGTCCAAACATTTTTTCTCCTACCAAAATATCCTTTGGCTTGTTTTAGAATTTTTTTTCTTTTAGCTCTTGAAGCTACTGAATTTACTGATCTAGGCATTGCTAATTATTTTAGTCTTAACTGTCTTTTAATATTATTTTCATCACTTTCATGAACAAGGCCAAAATGAGTAAGCCTTAGTTTTCTTTTTTTTGACTTTTTTGTCAAAATATGATTTTTAAAAGCATGTTTCCTCTTAATTTTTCCTGATCCAGTTATTTTAAATCTTTTCTTAGCACTGGATTTTGTTTTCATTTTTGGCATAGTTCCTCTTTTTTAATTCTTTTTTGGTGTTAAATACATAATCATCCTCTTTCCTTCTAATTGTGGCATCTGCTCAACTTTTCCAATTTCTTCAAGCTCTTGAGCTAGTCTTAATAACAAAATCTGACCTTGTTCCTTAAAAATAATTGATCGTCCTTTAAAAAAAACAAATGCTTTTAACTTTGCACCTTCATTTAAAAATTTCTCTGCATGTTTCTTTTTAAACTGATAATCATGTTCATCTGTTTGCGGTCCAAATCTTATTTCTTTTACAACAATTTTAGTTGCCTTTGATTTAAGTGCTTTATCCCTTTTTTTCTGTTCATATAAGAATTTCTTGTATTCAAGAATTTTACATACAGGTGGAGAAGCTTTTGGAGAAATCTCTACTAAATCTAGTTCTAAATCTCTAGCAATTCTTAATGCCTCACTTGTAGAATATACTCCAACATCTACGTTATCACCAACTAATCTAACTTCACGTGCTATGATCTTTGTGTTGATTTTATGAGGATCTTCTTTGATTACTCTTTGGAATCTCCTATTTGGCTTTCTTCTTCTTATAGCTATAACAAATATATTTAGTTAATATTAAATTTTGGGATACATTCTGAAATCTCTTTATTAATTATATCTACAAATTTTTCAATTCCCATTTCACCTAGATCTTCTGCATGATGTCTTCTTAAAGAGATTGTCTGATTTTTTACTTCATTTTCCCCAATGATAATCATAAAAGGAACCTTATTTATCTCAGATTCTCTAATTTTCTTTCCAACAGTCTCGTTTCTATCATCTAAGTGCGCGCGAATTTCGTGATTTTCTAAGATATTTAAAACTTTTTCACCATAATTTTTAAAGTTTTCACTAACAATTAAAATCATAACCTGTGTTGATGCAAGCCATAGAGGGAACAATCCGCCTGTATGTTCCAAAAGAATTGCAACAAATCTTTCCATACTGCCAAATGGTGCTCTATGAAGCATAACGGGTCTTAGGTCTTCATTATTTTTTCCTTTAAATGTGAGATCGAATCTTTCAGGCAGGTTGTAGTCTACCTGTATAGTACCTAATTGCCAACTTCTTCCTAGTGCATCTTTAACCATAAAATCAAGCTTAGGTCCATAAAAAGCTGCTTCTCCATATTCAACTTTATAATTTAAATCCTTTTCTTTTGCTGAATTTAAAATAGCTTGTTCAGCAATTTCCCAGTTTTCATCTGATCCGATATATTTTTCTGGTTTATTGGGATCTCTTAATGAAACTTGAGCATAAAAATCAGAGAATCCTAGAGATCTAAATACATATAAAACCAAATCAATGGTATTTTTAAATTCTGAATCAACCTGTTCAGTTGTACAAAAAATATGGGCATCATCAACAGTAAATCCTCTTACTCTGCTCAATCCATGCAATTCACCGCTTTGTTCATACCTGTATACTGTTCCAAATTCTGCCATCCGATATGGTAAGTCTCTGTAGCTAAGTGGTTTAGAATTAAATATTTCACAATGATGTGGGCAATTCATTGGTCTAAGCATAAATATTTCACTATCATTTGGAGTAAGTATAGGCTGAAAACTGTCTTCACCATACTTTTCATAATGTCCTGAAGTAACATATAATTCCTTCGATCCTATATGAGGTGACATTACTTTTTTGTAACCAGCTCTTCTTTGAGCGTCTTCTAGGAATCTTTGAAGTCTATCTCTTAATTCTGTGCCTCTAGGAAGCCAAAGAGGTAAACCCTGACCAACCTTTTTTGAGAAAGTGAAGAGTTCTAATTCTTTACCTAATTTTCTATGATCTCTTTCTTTAGCTTTTTCAACAAGTTCAAGATACTCAGTTAGAAGCTTTTGTTTTGGGAAAGATATTCCGTATACTCTTGTTAACTGATTATTTTTTTCATCTCCTCTCCAGTATGCTCCTGCTACATTTAGAAGTTTAACTGCTTTAACTATACCAGTTGAAGGAATATGTCCCCCCTTACATAAATCTGAGAAATTAGAATGATCACAAAATGTAATTGATCCATCGTCAAGACCATTAATTAATTCAATTTTATATTCATTATTCTCTAACTTATAGAAATCTAATGCTTCTTTTTTTGATACAGACTTCATAATAAAACTATGATCTTCTCTTGCTATCTCAATAAATTTTAACTCAATTCTATTGAAATCTTTTTCAGAAAAAACATCATCGCCGAAATCAACATCATAATAGAATCCATTTTCAATCGAAGGGCCTATAGTAAGTTTAGATTTAGGATAAAAAGATTTGATTGTTTGAGCCAGAATATGTGCAGAGGAATGCCAAAAGGCTTGCTTACCCTCATTATCATCCCATGTAAAAAGTTTAATTGAACCATCTTTGTTAATTTGTGATTCTGTTTCAACTATTTTACCATTATATGATGCTGATATAACTTTTCTAGCTAATCCTTCACTTATACTTTTAGCTATATCAATAACTTTAATTCCTTTTTCAAACTTTTTAACTGATTTATCTGGGAAACTAATATTAATCATATTATAGTATCAACTTTCAAAAATAATTTAATTTAATTTATTCTTTGGTCCTAAAGTTCCATTTAATATATTATTTATTCCTCTGTACCCAAAATAAATAGCTAGAATAAGAATAATTACACCAATTATTAAGACAATAATAAAAAGTGGGTGATCTTGATTGTTAAATGATTGAGAAACTAACACAGGTCCAATGAAGCAAAGAGAAATACCTGTAAAAACTTGAATAAAGCCTTTTTTTAGGTATTTATTCATTTTTAAAGTTATCTATTGCTAAACGAATACTTTTGTGTTTTAAGATTAATTCATCAGCTTTAGTTTCATCCACACCTAATTCTTCCATAAGAATTCTTCTAGCACGTTTATTAAGTTTAGCATTAGACATCTGCATGTCAATCATTTTATTACCTCTAACATGACCATCTAATATCATTGAAATAGTAGATATCATATTTAATATTAATTTTTGTGCAGTTCCAGCTTTCAATCTGGAGCTTCCAGTTAAAAACTCCGGACCAACTATTACTTCAATTTTAAAATCTGCATATTTGGATAAAGGAGAGTTTTTATTACAAACTATACATGCGGTAGAAATATTATTTTCTTGACAATTCTTAAGACCACCAACAACATAAGGAGTAGTTCCTGATGCTGCAATCCCAATAACAAAATCATTGGAATTAACTTTATGTTCAGATAAATCTTTCCATGCTTGGTGCATGTCATCTTCAGCAATCTCAATTGAACTATATAAGGCAGGTATACCACCAGCTACTAGTCCAACAACTTTTTCTGGAGGAGTCCCGAATGTTGGGGGACACTCTGAAGCATCTAAGACACCTAATCTACCACTAGTTCCGGCTCCAATATAAAATAATCTTCCTCCTTTTTCAATCTTTGGTGCTATGGCCTCAATAAGTTCAGAAATTTTTGGTAAAACCTTATTAACTGCTTTTAACGCATTATTATCCTCCTCATGCATTGAGTTTACAAGCTCAATTACAGATTTTTTTTCTAAATCTTTATGATTTGATTCTTGCTCAGTTACTTTAATGAATTTCATTATTGAATAGCTAATTTTTTATCCAGATTACTTTTTAATTCGTCTAAGAATTCTTGTGTAGTAAGAAAATTAGAGTCGACCAGATCATCTCTAAAAACTAATAAAGCTAGATCTTTAGTCATTTTCCCATCTTCAACTGTTTCGATACAGACTTCCTCTAAAGTTTTACAAAAATTAATAAGTTTCTCATTATTATCAAGTTTACCTCTGTGCATTAACCCTCTTGTCCATGCAAATATTGAAGCTATTGGGTTTGTAGATGTCTGTTCACCTTTTTGATGTCTTCTAAAGTGTCTGGTTACTGTTCCATGTGCTGCTTCTGCTTCAAGAGTTTTTCCATCAGGTGTTACTAATGTTGAAGTCATTAAACCAAGTGATCCAAAACCTTGAGCAACTACATCTGATTGAACATCACCGTCATAATTCTTACAAGCCCAAACAAATCCACCTTTCCATTTAATAGCAGCAGCTACCATATCATCAATTAGTCTATGTTCATAAGTTATCTTTTCTTTCTGAAATCTTTCTTTAAATTCATTATCGAATACATCCTGAAAAATATCTTTAAACCTACCATCGTATGCTTTAAGTATTGTGTTTTTTGTAGATAAATAGAGTGGCCATCTCTTGGTAAGTGCCATATTCATACATGATCTTGCAAACCCATATATTGATGAGTCAATATTATACATTGACATTGCAATTCCATCCTCTTCAAAATTATATACTTCCCATGTTTTCGATGGTCCACCATCTTTTGGAGTAAATTTCATTTCGAGTTTTCCAGGTCCATGAGTAATTACATCGGTGGCTCTGTACTGATCCCCAAATGCATGTCTACCTATACATATTGGTCTTGACCAACCTTGAACATATCTTGGAATAGATCTACATATTATAGGTTCTCTAAAAACAGTACCTCCAACAATGTTTCTAATTGTTCCATTTGGAGATTTATACATCCTTGATAAGGAGAACTCTTCAACCCTTTGCTCATCTGGTGTAATTGTTGCACATTTTATACCAACATTATACTTTTTAATAGCATTAGCAGCATCAATTGTGATTTGGTCATCAGTTTTATCCCTTGACTCAATTCCTAGATCATAATATACTATTTTAAGATCTAGATAGTCTAGAATTAGTTTTTCTTTTATAAATTTCCAGATAATTCTAGCCATTTCATCTCCATCTATTTCTACTATGGGATTGGCTACCTTAATTTTTGACATAAGATTTATACTTCTTTAATCCTGGCTTTCTTTCCTCTTAATTCTCTGAAGTAATAAATTCTTGATTGTCTAACTTTACCTTTCTTATTGACCTCAATTTTCTTTAGAGCAGGCATGTTAAAAGGAAAAATTCTCTCAACACCAACGGTACCAGACATCTTTCTTATTGTAAAGGTTTTTGATTCACCTCTACCTTTAATTTGTATTACTACACCTTTGAAAGACTGGGTTCTTACTTTATCACCTTCTCTAATTTCATAAAATACAGTGATTGTATCACCAGAAGAAAATGATGGTAAATCATTTGTATTAATAAGTTTTTCTTGAACTAAGTTTATTAAAGAATTCATTGAAATATTTTATTTAAGATTTGAATTAAATCAAATCCGTGCAAAAATAAACCTTTTTATTCATTATCAAAAAGATTTGGCCTAAGTAATTTTGTTCTTTCCAAAGATTTCTCATCATTCCATTTTTGTATTTCACTTTGGTTTCCTGATAAAAGAACTTTTGGTACTTGAAAACCTCTGTAAACTTCAGGTCTAGTATATATAGGTGCAGCTAATAAATTATCTTGAAAAGTATCTGAAAGTGCTGAGGACTCATCACCAATGATACCAGGTAAAACTCTGATTATAGAGTCACAGAGAACTGCAGCAGGAAGTTCACCTCCTGAAACAACATAATTTCCAATGGATATCTCTTTAGTCACAATGTGTTCTCTAACCCTATGATCAATCCCTTTATAATGTCCACAGATAACTATAATATTTTTTAAAGTTGATAGATAATTTGATTCTTTTTGATTTAATAACTCTCCATCTGGAGTTAAATAAATTATTTCATCATAATTATTTTTTTTCTTTAAAGACTCTATGCAATTATCTATTGGTTCAATCTTTATAACCATTCCGGGAAATCCACCATATGGATAATCATCAACTTTTCTAGAATTATCAGCATAGTCTCTTAAATTGTGAGTATTAATCTTTACTTTTTTTGAGTCAATAGCTTTTTTAATAATAGAAAATGAGTTTAAATTATCAAATACGTCAGGAAATAACGTAAGTATATCTATTCTCATTAATTAGAACTTTTCTTGAGAGTTACTGATGTAGTGTTAAGCTTTTTATCTCTAATATATATTACTTTTACTTTATCTCCAGGTCTTTTAGACGACAAATATCCTGATAAATCAGAAAATCTATTAATATTGACATCATCTATCGATTTAATTATATCACCTTTTTGAAGTCCAGCGTTGTCAGCTCCAAATCCAGGTTCTATAACATCAATATAAAAACCTTCTGTTTCTTCAACATTAAGTTGTTTGGAATAAGAAGATCTTAAAGCAACACCTCTGACACCAAGAAGACCCTTTTGAACATCACCGTATTCTATAATATCTTCAAATATTTTTCTAACTGTATTGCTTGGAACTGCAAATGAATAACCAACATAACCTCCAGTCATTGATTGAATAAGAGTATTTATACCAATTAATTCACCTTGAATATTTACAAGGGCACCTCCACTATTTCCGAAGTTAACTGCAGCATCTGTTTGAATAAATGACTGATTCTTTTGATCAAATTCATTCAGGTCTCTAGATTTAGAACTAATAATTCCAGCAGTCACAGTAGAATTTAAGTTGTATGGATTACCTACAGCTAAAACCCACTCTCCAATTAAGGTTGAATCTGAATCGCCAAAGAAAATATATTCAAGATTTGAATCTGTATCTATTTTCAAAACTGCAATATCTGTAACTTCATCAAACCCTATTATTTCTGCCTCATACTCTCTATTGTCATTTGTTGTAATAATAACTTCAGTAGAGTTTTCAATAACATGATAATTTGTAATAATGTATCCATCAGGAGAAATAATTACACCAGAGCCAGTTCCAACTTTTTTTCTAGATTCATCACCATAAAAAAATTGTAAAGCCCATGAATCACTATCCTTAACAATGCTTGTGTTTTTGACATGAACAACTGCGTCGATTGATTTATTTGCAGCAAAAGTTAAATCAGGTAATGAAGAAGTGGCGTATTTATTTTGAATAAAATTAGCAGGAATTGATAGGCTAGAATATTTGTTATCTATTAATTCTGATGTAAATTTAGAATCAGACATATCATCAATTTTATTAAACAAACTAAAAACTAATAGAGATGATATTAAAGATATTACTAGAATTTTAGAATACATTTTCATTTTAATTTTTTCTTAAAAATAATATTTTATAATATTAAAAATTATATTTTAACTATTGTTTAACTAGAACAAGATGAAATTAAGACTTAGAGCTCTTGAACCTACTGATATAGAAATGATGTATGATACAGAGAATGATAAATCATTGTGGGTTTACTCAAACACTTCTTCACCATTTTCTAAACATACTTTAAAAAAATTTATTGAAAATTCTCACCTTGATATTATTGAGCATAAGCAACTTAGACTTGTGATATTTGATGAAGCTAATTCATACGGCTTCATAGATCTTTTCGATTATGACTATGTTAGTCGTAGGGCTGGAGTTGGAATTATTATATTTGAAAAATTTAGATCCCAAGGAATTGGATCTTTAGCTTTAAAATTAATTGAAGAACATGTTTTGAATTATGTTCCAATCCATCAGTTATATGCTAATATCTCTTCAAATAATTTTGATAGCATTTCATTATTCAAAAAAAATGGCTATAATGAGGTTGGTCTAAAAAAAGACTGGGTTTTTTATAATAATAAATTCAATGATGAGATTTTATTTCAAAAAATTTTAAATAAATGAAATATTTAAAAATTTTAATACCGATTTCAATACTGTCATTAATATTTATTGTTGACAACTACAATAAATATTACATGCCAAACACTTCATTTGAAGATGAAAGTGTATTTCTATATGTGATGGAGGATGATAGTCTAGCTTTTAACGATTCAATATCAAAATACATCAAATCTGAAAAGACATTTTATAAAGTTGCAGAAAGACTTGAATACCTTAAGAATAAAAAAACGGGAAGATTTAAAATAGCCAAGGACATAGGTAATAAAGATATTGTTAACTCCTTAAAATTTAACAACACTCCTGTTAATGTTACATTTAACAATCAAGAAAGAGTTGAGAATGTAGCAGGAAGAGTTTCAAAACAAATATATACGGATAGTACATCTTTATTATCAGCATTTAGAAATAAAAAATTTCTTGAAGACAATAATCTTAATGAACAAAATGTTCTTTCAATTTTTATTCCAAACTCTTATAATATTTATTGGAACTCTACTCCTGAAGATTTTAGAGATAGAATGTTAGCTGAGTATAATAAATTCTGGAATAAAGACAGATCTGAAAAAGCTAAAAAAATAGGACTTACTAAATTAGAAGTTATTTCACTTGCATCAATAGTCCAAATTGAAAGTAGAAGAAATGATGAGCGTCCAAGAGTTGCAGGTTTATATATCAATAGACTAAAAAAAAACATGAGGCTACAAGCTGATCCAACAGTGATATATTCAATTAAAGAATATTATAAAAATTTTGATACAATTATTAGAAGGGTGCTTTATCGTGATCTTAATTTAGAATCAGAATTTAATACTTATAGAGTTTATGGTCTTCCACCAGGTCCAATTACTATGCCTGATATATCAGCTATTGATGCTGTTCTAGACTACGAAAAAAATAATTATTTGTTTATGGTTGCTGACCCAAATAATAGAGGGTATCATCTTTTTGCAAGTAACTTGTCTGAACATAATAGAAATAAAAGGGAATATATTCGCTGGATAAACAGCAGGGGGATTTACAGGTAAAAGTTAGTTGGTTAGTTTCTGATTAAGATCCTCAACGTATTTTCTGAATTGTTTATCAGTAAAGCTAAGATTATCAACTGTTTTACATGCATGAAGAACTGTCGCATGATCTCTTCTTCCAATTTGTGAACCTATACTTGCAAGGGAAGCTTTAGTATACTTTTTAGCAAAATACATTGCAATTTGTCTAGCTTGAACAATATGTCTTTTTCTAGTTTTTGATTGAAGTGTCTGAATATCCATCTGGAAGTAGTCTGATACTACTTTTTGTATATAATCAATAGATACTTCTCTTCTGTTATTCTTAACAAATTTATTTATTACTTCTTTGGCTAAATCAACAGTTATTTCTGCTTTATTAAATGAAGACTGAGCAATTAGTGAAATAATAGCCCCTTCAAGCTCTCTTACATTCGAGTTAATATTTTTTGCAACAAACTCAATTACTTCATTTTGAATTTCAACACCGTCTCTGTAGAGCTTATTTTTAAGAATTGAAACTCTAGTTTCGAAATTTGGAGTATGAAGCTCTGCAGATAAGCCCCACTTAAATCTTGATAAAAGTCTTTGCTCGATATCTTGCATGTCAATAGGTGCTTTATCTGAAGTCAAAATGACTTGTTTGCCATTTTGATGAAGATGATTAAATATGTGAAAGAATACATCTTGAGTACCAGACTTTCCTGATAGAAATTGAACATCGTCAACAATTAAAACATCAATAATCTGATAAAAATGTATAAAATCATTTCTTGTGTTTTTTTTGACTGAATCAACATATTGTTGTGTAAACTTCTCTGCTGAGATGTATAAGACAGTTTTATCAGGATATTTCTGTTTTACATCTACTCCAATTGCATGAGCAAGATGTGTTTTGCCAAGTCCAACACCACCATAAATCAGTAATGGATTAAAAGATGTTCCACCAGGTTTATTAGAGACAGCAATTCCAGCTGATCTTGCTAATCTATTTGAATCACCTTCTAGGAAATTTTCAAATGAATAATTAGGATTTAGTTGAGATTCAATTTGAAGATTTCTTATTCCAGGGATTACAAATGGATTTTTTAATTCACTTGCAAAAGTGCTAAAGGGTGATTCAATTGATTGAGTTTTTATGCTATTACTTGAGGAACTTGGAATACTTTCAGTAAATGGTATCTTGTTGCCATATGTATTTTCCATTTTAATAACATATACAAGTCTTGCCTTTGAACCTAACTCTTTGTTAAGCGCAATTCTAAGAATCTTAATATAATGTTCTTCAAGCCATTCATAGAAAAACTTACTAGGAACTTGAATGCTTAAAACATCTTCAGATAATTTAACAGGAATTATTGGTTCGAACCAAGTTTTGTATGCTTGAGGCTGAATATTATCTTTAATGAAATTTAGACAGTTATTCCATACAGATGAGGGTGATTGACTCATTTTTTTTCTTGGCTATAGGTTAATTGAATATATTTAACAATTGATTAAAGTTGATGGCAAATATTAATAAAAAAAAATGAAAAAAAAATAAGCCTACCTATTGATTTTTAATTTTTTTTTATTTAAAATCAAGTATCATAAATTTGTAGGAAAAATAATAAATTCTTTCACATTATATAAAAATGAAATATAAAACTAGTACAATAAAAGTCAGATATAGTGAAACTGATCAAATGGGTATTGTTCATCATAGTAATTATTTAAAATTTTTTGAACTAGCAAGAATTGAATGGCTTGAAAAATTGAAAATGCCTTATCAAAAAATTGAAGAAAGTAATATAGTACTTCCTGTTGTTAGGTGTGATATAAAATTTATTAAATCTCTTTTTTTTGGTGACTTATTTTATATAAATGTATTTTGCAAAAAAAAACCAACTTCTACTATTGAATTTACCTATCAAATTTTTAATCAAAATGATGAGCTGACTACAGAAGGCTCTACAACTTTAGCTTTTTTAAATTCAAAATCTATGAAACCACAGAGGTGTCCTAAAATAATTAGTGATATATTTTAATTTTTAAAAATCTCATAAAACTTGTTATCTCCAATCAATCTAAATTCTAATTTATCAACTTCATATTTTGGAGAAATCACTCCTGTATTAAGATTATTATTAGACTTAAATATTCTAATACAATCCCATATGTCAGCATCTAAGAACTTTTGAATAGTATATGCCCCTCCCTCTACAATCATTGATTGAATCCCGCGCTTGAATAGCGATTCTAGAATCGAATCAAAATCAAATTGATTAATAACCTCATTATCTATATTTAATTCTAAATTTTTTGTTGATGAAAATATAATTGTCTCTGATTTATTAAATAAGACTTTTGAATTTAATGGGATTCTATTATTTGGGTCAAGAATTATTTTTATAGGGCTGTTACCATCAACCATTCTAGTGGTTAATTCTGGATCATCATCAATTACAGTCTGAACTCCAACTAAGATTGAATGTTCTTGACTTCTAAAATAGTGTGACAATTTCTTAGATTCTTCATTTGAAATCCAAAATACCTCTCTTTTATTTCGATCAGATTTCTTTGGACTTATAAATCCATCTTTAGATTCTGCCCATTTTAAAATAATATATGGTCTCTTACGATTATGAAATGTGAAAAATCTTTTATTCAGCTCATCACACTCATTTTTCAAAATACCGAACTCTACATTACAACCATTTGAGACAAGGGTTTTAATTCCATTACCATTTACAACATTGTTTGGATCTTTTGATCCAATTATCACATTCTTAATTTCTTTCTTAAGAATTAACTCTGTACAAGGTGGAGTTTTTCCAAAATGATTACAAGGTTCAAGATTAACATAGAGGGTTGATTCTCTGAGTAAGTCCTTATCAACTACACTATTGATTGCATTAACCTCTGCATGATTACACCCATACTCTTGATGTAAGCCTTCACCAATTATTTTATCATTATGAACAATCACACACCCAACCATAGGATTTGGGTATGTCTTTCCAATCCCTTTGGATGCTAGTTCAATACATCTTTTCATGTATTTAATGTGTATATCCATAATTTGTTTAAAAAATAGAATTGTAAATTTAAGCCAAAAAGGTTATTATGATAATAAGATCTATTAATAAGAGTGATAACAAAAGTCTTTCAATAATTCTTAGGGAAGTTCTTGTTGAAATGGAAATACCAAAAAAAGGCTCCGCATATGAAGATCCAGAGCTTGACAAAATGTTTGAAGCTTATCAAAATCCAAGATCTAAATATTACGTAATTGAGTATAAAAATCAAATACTAGGTGGAGCTGGAATAAGTGAATTAAGAGAAAGCACTGGTGATATATGTGAACTTCAAAAAATGTATTTTCATAAGTCTATTCGTGGAAAAGGTTTTGGAAATAAAATGATAAATAAGTGTTTGACATTTGCAATAAAATCAAATTACAGTAAATGTTATATTGAAACAATGCCTAATATGATCAAAGCTCAAAAATTATATTTAAATAAAGGATTTGAATATATTGATAAACCAATGGGTAATACTGGTCATACTGCCTGTCCTGTTTGGATGCTTAAATATTTAAAATGAATATTATTGAATTTAGGGATTTTTTTAGATCTCAATTAAATGTTTCAAACAAGGAATCTGATTATATTTTTAAAATATTACTTAAAGAGCTATGTAATATTGACCCTTTAAAAATAGCACTAGAACCAAATTTTCTTATAAAACCAGAGAATGATAAGATTTTAATATCAAGTCTGAATAAAATGATTAGAAATTATCCTTTAGATTATATTATAAATAAGAAAAGTTTTTTTGGTAACGATTTTTATGTAAATGAGAGTGTTTTAATACCGAGACCAGAAACAGAGGAATTAGTTCAATGGGTTATTGATGATAATAATACAAATGATAAAAAAAAATTAATTGATTTGGGGGCTGGATCAGGATGTATAGGAATATCAATATCTAAAACATTGATAAATTTTGATGTAACATTAGCAGATGTATCAAAAGAAGCTCTCCAAGTATGTAATATTAATAAAGATAACCTTGACTCAAATGTAAAAATAATAGAGTATGATTTAAACACAGAATTTACTAAAAATCAACTCTTTGATATTATCATCTCAAACCCTCCTTATCTTGATTATTCTAAAAAAGATGAAATAGATAATAATGTAAATTTTGAACCATACATTGCATTATTTGCTCCAATAGACAATCCTCTTCATTTTTATAAACAGATACTTGATTTTGCTATTAAAAATTTAAATAGGGATGGTCAAATATATCTTGAAATAAATCCAGTTTTTATTAAAGAATTTAAGGATTTATTAATCAAATTTAAGCCAAATGATATTAACTTTAGAGAGGATTTTAGAGGAAAAAAAAGACTTGTTAAGCTATCATTTTAAATGAATAAGATTAAACAAAAAATACAGGAATTAAGAGATCTAATTAACCAGCATAATTATTATTATTATGATCTTCATAAAAATATCATATCTGATATTGAGTATGATGAGCTTCTGAAAGATCTAGTACGACTTGAAAATGATTATCCACAATTTAAGGATGAAAATTCTCCTACAAATAGAGTTGGTGGTGGTTTATCTAAAAAATTCGATTCAGAATCTCATATTTTTCCTATGTATTCACTAGATAATACTTATTCTTCTGAAGAACTTGAAGCCTGGTATAATAGGGTAGTAAAAAAAATTGGTACAACAGATTTTGATTTTTGTTGTGAACTTAAATATGATGGTGCATCTGTTAATTTATTTTATGATAAAGGTAAACTTGTAAGGG
>Ga0255772_10000447_pt1 | contig 40462 bp, 43 predicted proteins | sample 071ome_34_FD_179970 | JGI IMG/M metagenome (GOLD analysis project Ga0255772, IMG submission 179970) | Coastal salt marsh microbial communities from the Groves Creek Marsh, Skidaway Island, Georgia - 071411BT metaG (version 2) | ecosystem: Environmental > Aquatic > Marine > Intertidal zone >...
CGAGGTCGTCGAGGTGCAGTGGAGCCGCCGTGAGGATCCGCGCGTTGGCACCGACCCCCTCGGTTTCGGCGACCGCCAGCCACGGAAGACGAGCGATCCCGTCGTCAGGATCGATGGCCACGCCTACCCCCGACGCAAGCAGGAACGACCCGCCGTCGTCTCGACGGCGAGCGATACGGTCGGGAAAGGCGACCGACGTGAGCAAGCCGGTGAGGTCGAGATCGGCCGCAGCGGCGTCGGAAGCACCGAGGCGGCGTTCCCACCGGCGGGCGGCGTCACGGGCGAGCCGCAATGCCTGCGGATCTGTGTCGTCGCGGCGAGTGCCGAGCAGGGCATCGAGCCGAAGTCGGAGATCGACCGGTCGGCGTCGCCCTCGGAGCAGGTCGCGGTCGGCGAGCGCGGCGGCGAGAAGACAGGCGGTTGCGACGGCGCCCGGGTACGCCACTTCGAGTTCGACGCTGCGGGCCAACAGGTGAGCGAGTCGAGGGTCGGCCCCGAGGCGATGGGCGTGTCGACCATGGTCGGTCAGACGATGTTCGGCGTCGAGGAGTTCGAGGTCGGCGAGGAGGACCCGCGCCTGACCGAGTGCCGGCGCCGGGGGTGCATCGAGCCAGGGCAACTCGTGGATGTCGGTTGCGCCCCACGCGGCGACGTCGAGCGCCAGCGAGCTGAGGTCGGCGGTGGTGATCTCCGGCGGTTCGTCGGTCGGACGGTGGGCATTATCGGCGGCATGCCAAAGGCGGATGCAGGTGCCGGGCTGTTGCCGACCGGCACGCCCGGCTCGCTGGTCGGCCGCTGCTCGGCTGGCGGTGACGGTGCGCAGCACACCCATGCCCCGGCCGTGATCGATCTCGGGCCGTCGGCGTTGGCCGGTGTCGATCACCGTGGCCACACCGTCAATCGTCACGCTGGTTTCGGCGAGTGGAGTTGCCAGCACAATCTTGCGCCGGCCGTGCGGGTCGCGTCGGAGCGCCGCGTCCTGGTCATCGCCGCGCAGCGAGCCATGGAGTGGCATCACGACGAGCTCGTCATCGAGACGGCTGCCAAGAGCCCGACGCACGGACCGTTCGACACGAGTAATGGCACCGACCCCCGGGAGGAAGACGAGGAGATCACCGGCGTGGGCATCCGAGCCGACTGCGTCGACAACGGCTACGGCCGCTGCGTCGGTGAGATCCTCGCCCGGCTCGGGCGGGCGATAGCTGATCGTGACCGGGTGACGTTCGGCCTCGACCTTCACGACGGCGTCGGTGCGGAGTCGGGCAGCCAGCGCTTCGGCGTCGAGGGTGGCCGACATGACCACGATCCGCAGATCCGGACGCAGGGCGCCCACGGTCTCGCGAAGGAAGGCCAGGGCGGTGTCGGTGTGTATCGACCGTTCGTGGAACTCGTCGAAGAGCACGACCGCATAGCCCTCGAGTGACGGATCGTCGAGCAGCATGCGCGTGAGCACACCCTCGGTGACGACCTCGACACGGGTGATCGCGGACACCCGTGTGTCGTTGCGGGTGCGCAGGCCGATGGTGTCGCCCACCTGCTCACCGCGTTCTTCGGCCATCCGAGTGGCCGCCGCTCGGGCGGCGACCCGCCGGGGCTCCAGCATGAGCACCCTGCGTTCACCGACCCATGGCTGCTCGATGAGCGACGGTGGGACGCGCGTGGTCTTGCCGGTGCCGGGCGGCGCCTGCACGATGACGAGACGCTGGTGGTCGAGCACAGCGTGAAGCTCGGCAAGCGCGCCATCGACGGGGAGCGGCACGTGGGCGGATTTGCTCAGTTCTCAGCCTCGAGTTTGGCGATCACCGTGGCGACAGCGTCGGCGACCGATTCGGGATGGCTGCGCATCACGAAGTGGCGGGCGCCCTCGACCGTGGTGCGGTGAGCATGCGGGAGCTTGCGCTCGAGGTAGTCGTTGGCACCGAGAAAGGCCCGGTCGCCGTCGCCGATCACGAGGGCGAGCGGCACGGTGAGATCGGCAAGGCGATCCATCACGAGCGAGTCGTGGTGGAACGCAATCGTGGCGGCGGCCTCGCTCACCGTGTATTCCGGGGCGTTGGCCCGCACCCGTTCGTTCCAGGAGTTCATGGCATCGGGGTCGCGGAAGCCGGGTCCGGTCGACACCAGAACCAGCGCGTCGGCCGCTCCTCCGGAGCGGGTCAGCGCGTGGGCCAACCCGAGGTAACCGCCGAGGCTGTGGCCGACCCACACGATGGGCGCGCCAGGCGACTCGGCCCGGATGCGGTCGAGCACGGCATCGATGTCGGTGAGCACCGGTTCTCGGCGGTAGTCGCCCTCGTCGGTGGAGACGGGGGACGCACCATGCCCGAGCAGGTCGACCGCCACACATCGGTGCGACGCCGAGACGAGTTCGATCGCCGGATCCCAGACGGATGCGTCCGAGTCGACGCCGTGAATCCAGACGACGACGGCGTTGCTGTCGCCGGCCGAAGGGCCGCTGACGATCGTGTGGAGTTCGTGGGGCATGAGAGGACCTCGTGGATGGAGTTCAGGCCCCACGAAAGCGGGGCGGACGCTTTTCCGCAAACGAGCGGACGCCCTCGCGGAAGTCGTCCGACGACGAGCAGGCAGCGGCGGCTTCGGCGGCCTCAGGAGCGAGTTCGGAAAGGGGGATGTCGGCGGCCGTGCCATGGGCAATCACGGCATCGACGACGCGCTTCGAGGCTCGATGGGTGAGTGGTGCCCGGTGGGCGATTGTGTCGACCATGGCGGCGACATGGTCGGTGTGGTCGGCAGCAGGGACGACCTCGTCGACCAGGCCGATCCGTTCGGCCCGTAAGGCGTCGATCGCATCGGCGGTGAACAGCAGCCGCTTGGCCTGTGACGGGCCGACGGTGGCGACGAGGCGGCGGGTCGCCTCGGGCGGATAGGAGAGGCCGAGGTTGGCCGGCGGCACCGAGAAGGTGGCGTCATCGGCGGCGATGCGAAGGTCGGCGTGGAGCGCGATGGCGACGCCGCCACCCCGGCACGAGCCGCGAATCGCCGCGATCACCGGCACCGGAATCGACTCGATGGCCTCCCAGGCGGCGTGTTCGGCCCGGTCGTACCCCTCGGCCTCGCCCCCCATTCGGCGGTCCTCGAACTCGGTGATGTCGCTGCCTGCAGAGAACGCAAGGTCACCGGCGCCTCGAAGGACAACGACGCGCAGATCGGACTCGGCGAGGGCGACCGCGCAGGCATCGGGCAGCGCCTGGTACATCGCTGCCGTCATGGCATTGCGACGGTCAGGGTTGTCGATCGTAATGGTGGCGACCGATCCGATCCGTTCGTCGCCGAGGAGAACAGGGTCGATCGTGGTCTGGATGCCGGGCACGGGCGCAGTCTTGCAGCCCGGCCGGTGCAGGTGGTTCAGCGCCAGCCGGTTGCTGCCGGCCGCTCCCCGGTCGAGGGCCCGGCATTCCTGCGCTGGCCGAGACCGGAACCGCTCGCTAGGTTCCGCCCCGTGCCCACCGTCTTCGACAACCCCGACGCCCTGCTCGCCGCCGTCGGCACCGACCTCGGCGCCAGCGAGTGGATCACGATCGAACAGGACCGCATCGACGGTTTCGCAGACGCCACCGGTGATCACCAGTGGATCCATGTCGATCCGGTGAAGGCCGCCGAAGGTCCGTTCGGCGCTCCGATCGCCCACGGCTATCTCACCCTCTCGCTGACGAACCAGTTCCTTCCCGAGATCGTGCGGGTCGACAATGTCTCGATGGGCATCAACTACGGCGTGAACAAGGTGCGGTTCCCGCAACCCGTCGTCGTCGGCTCGAAGGTTCGGGGCACCGCTGTGTTGGCCGATGCGCAGGAGATCAACGGTGGCGTGCAGGCCGTCATCACGATCACGGTCGAGATCGAAGGAGCCGACAAGCCGGCGTGCATCGTCGAGTCGGTCAGCCGCTTCCTGCGATGAGTTCCCGGCAGGCCACGGCGTAGGCTGCGGTATGGCCAAGCGGAAAAAGAAGAACCGAATCGCCGCCGATGTCTCGCCGTCGCTGCCTCCGGTCCAACCCGGTCTGCTGAGCCCGACCCGCCGCGTCCCCGCCGACATCGCGCGACCCCCGTATGCGGTCACCGGCGACCCCGGCCCGTCGACCTCGTCGCTCACCCGCACCCCCGAAGAACTCACCGCCATGCGACGCACCGGTGCAGCGGCAGCCGAAATCCTTCTTCGCGCCGGCGAGATGGTCCGACCCGGTGTCACCACCGACAAGATCGACGAGTTCGTTCATCAGGCGTGCATTGACGCCGGCGGGTATCCGAGTCCGCTCAACTACCGCGGCTACCCGAAGTCGGTGTGCACGTCGGTCAACGAGGTCATCTGCCACGGCATCCCCGACTCGCGGCCCCTCGCCGACGGCGACATCATCAATATCGACGTGACCCTCTACATGCACGGCGTGCACGGCGACACCTCCACCACCTTTCTTGTCGGCGACGTCGACGAGCCATCGTTCCGGCTGGTGAAGGAGACCGCCCGGTCGCTCGACCTCGGCATCGCGGCAGTCCGTCCCGGCGGTGCGGTCAACGAGATCGGGAAGGCGATCGAGAGCCATGCCCGACAACATCGGCTCGGTGTCGTGCGTGAGTTCATCGGTCACGGTGTCGGCACCGAGTTCCACTCCAATCTGCAGATCCCGCACTATTACGAACGTCGCCTCACCACCCGCCTCGAACTCGGAACGACCTTCACCATCGAACCCATGCTCACCCTGGGAGCCCCCGAGGCGGCGCTGTGGGACGACGACTGGACTGCAGTCACGATCGACGGCACCCGAACCGCCCAATTCGAACACACGCTCGTGGTCGGTGACGGCGGTGCCGAGCGACTCACCGTCACGCCGACGGGGGAGTGCGCCCACGATCTCATCGCCGCCATGGCGGGCTGAGCGTTACCGGACGACGGCGTCGCCCTCGCGGGGCATCTCCACCCAGGTGCGCCCGGGAAGGATCTCAATGAAGTTGCCCTGCGCATCCACGTACTCGATCGGCTGATCGATCGCGTCGTCAGCCCGTCGCCAGAAGCCTCGGGTCACCTGTCCGTCGGTGAGGATCCAGGCTTCGCCACGACCGGTGGTGATCGCCTCGGGCGACGCCAAGTCGGCGGGAGACACGGTGTAGTTCGTGATCTGGATGACGACGGTCGTCGGCGAGGTCCGAACCCCGTTGGTGTCGACCGTGGGGGAGTCGTCTTGCGTCCGATCCCAGCCGGTGCCGTTCCAGTCATAGGAGACGGTCGTCTGGCCGTAGTCGATGTCGACCCCGGTGGCCGGCGAAACCCTGCCGTTGATCGGGTCGCCCGGATCGCGGAACCGGAAGATCGGGAGCGGCAATCCGGCGGGGAGCGCCTCGGTCTGGGCGACACTCCAAATGTTGCCCGGGTTGGTGAAGAGGTTGTGCGGCGCCCGGCGCGACGTGCGGAAGTAGAGGTCGCCCATGCTTCCGGCCCCCACATCGACCAAGGTGGACTCCCGCAACAGTTCCCGAGCAGTGCGGTTGCCGCCGGAGTTCGCAAAGAGCGGCGAGTTGAACTGGCCGAGGAGATCAAAGTCGCCGGTGCGCATGGATCGGACCGGACCGACCTGCGCAGGAGTGGTGGAGTGGAAGACCGCCGCAAGTCGAGTGAGGCCACCCTCGACCTCTTCGACATAGACGATGTCGGCTTGGTTGATGCCGGCCTGGGGCCGAGCGGCGGTCACATTGTCGATCTTGATGGCCAAAGCCGGCCGGGCCTGGGAGTCGAAGGTGGTGAGACCGGTGAGCAATGCCGTGTCCTCGAGGGAACGCAGCAGTTCGATGCGGGCGACGGTCTCCTCGAGTTCGAGTGTCAGCTCGGTGCGGCGCTGCCCGAGCTCACTGCGGAGCTGCTCGGCCGCCTGCTGACGTTCGATGACGTCGGCAAGCGTGGCGCGGTCGTCGTCGAGACGGCGGGCAACGTCGCGGATGGAGGCCTCGGCGCGCTCGAGCCGGGTCTGGGCGTCGTCGATCACCGCCGTGTAGAGCTCGCGAGCGCGGGTGTTCTCGTCGGAACCCTGAAGGGCGAGTACCTCGTCGAGCAGTGCGTTCTCTCGTGGGTCGCCCTGGGTGAAGCCGACGATGGCGATCGCAACGCGGGTCGACGCCGGCTCGCGACGGGAATCGACGGCCCGCTCGAGGTCGTCGGCGGTGAGCTCGATCTGGACCTCGGCGGTCACCCGCTCCCGATCGAGCACCTCCAGTTCGGCTTCGGTGAGAGCAAGGTCGGTGTCGATCTGACCGAGTTCGATCCCGATCTCGTCCCGCCGGACCTCCAACGTCTCGATCTCAGCCTCGACCTGACCCGAGGCGGGCGCAGCGGCGAACACACCTGCCAGCACGGCGAGGGCGAGGAGTGTCAGCGAAAGGGAGGTCGTGGTTCGTCGCATCGAGGAAGAGGTCCCGCAGCGGCAACGGTACCGCAGGGCTCGGCTCAGCCCGTGGCGCCTGGTGCTTCGTGCCGAACGGGTCTCCCGGTAGCGTCAGGCGGTGGCCATCACCATCACCGACATCGGGTTCCATCGAGACGAGCACCAACGTGTCGTCGCCGCCATGGAGCAGCTCGAAGAGCGCGGTGACGGGCAGGGCTGGATCAATTTCACGCCGTGCCTCACCGAAGAGGAACACGCTCGTGTTCCCGAACGCTCCGCCCTCGGCGACTTCTTCGCCGGCCGTGGGCCAGCGGTGGCCATGGCGACCTGGACTCCGGCGGCACGGGGCGCGAAGCCGCGACCCGCGCAGATCGGGGTCGAACACGGCACGGGACCAAAGGCGCTCGATCGTCTGGCCGAGGTCGGTGTCAAGCTGCCGCGGGGGTGGGTCAAGCGACAGGATCACGCCAAACACGGCATCGTCGCCGAGCTCCCCGACGGCGAAGATCCCTCCGTGGTGATCACCTGGCTGATCGTGGCGGCGACGCTGCTCCGGACGATTGTCGAGCCGGGCGAGGACTGGATCGCCCTCGTACACGAACCCGACGCCTGAACGCCGCCCGTTCGGGTCAGCGGGTCGAGGTCTGGGGGATCGTGCCGATCAGGCGCCCGAGAGCGTCGGCCTGGCGGCGGGTCAAGGGCTGGCGTCCGGGCCCGGTCACCAGCGAAAAGCCGTCACCGGAACGGTTGACGATGCGTTCGTTCATGATCGATGTCCTTTGTCGAACGAAGCGCCGTTGCTCCGCTCACTCACTCCATCGGTCCTCAAGTCTGGTCGCTCGCAGGGAACCGGCCGTGGATCCCCCGGGGGACTCAGGCTGCGCGAATGCGAATCTCGACCTCGAGGTCGATGGTGCGGTCGCCGAAACCGTCCGATGCCCGAAGGCGGGTGGTGTCCCCGGCGGGGTCGTCGAGCAGCATGCCGGCGGCGCCGACCCATGCATGCACGGCGCCGTCGGCCTCCCACACATTCCAGAGGGTGAGGCGACCGGCCCGGGCGACGATCTCGACCTCATCGGGGGCCGAGTGGCTCCAGAGCACCATGCGGGCGTTGGTCACATCACCCACCATGAGCGACTGGTCGGCATCGAGCGCGAGCCCCTGGGGCCGCTCGTCTGTTGCGTGGAGCCGCCGAACCGTGACGATGCTGTCGACGTTGAGATCGACGGTCACCGCTGCATGGACGGTGTCGCCATCGTGATCGACACTGCTGGTGCGTTCGTCGATCCAGCGTTCGGCGGCAGTCATGCAGAGTCCGCTTCGGTATCGGCGGTGTCGGTGACGGTCGCAAACGGGTCGCGAAGCTCGCCCCTCCAACCGGGCCGAGCAGTGCGAAGGTCGACCACGGCGGTCTCGACCTTGCCGGTCAACGGATTGTGACGTTGGGGCGGTCGGCCGGCTCGCATCCGTTCCTGATTGGCCGGACCCCACATGGGATCACCGGCGTGGTTCTTCCAGACTCGAGCGCGAAGGGTCGCCGCCGTCGGCGGCTTTCCGCTGCGGCTCAGCATCAAGGGGTCGGCGCCGACACTCCAGCGCCCGCGGGGCATCGCCGACTCCACGATGAAGGGCGTGTCGGGGTCGAAGGTGCCGAGCAGCGGTTCGACCCCGGATTCGCTGAACGTGCCGAGCCGGACCGGCTCACGGAGCGACGCCGCCGGCCGGCGTGGGTCGGGCCGGACAAGCTGGTTGTCGGCATCGATCGCCACCGTTTCGTGCGATGTAGTCCAGGTGACTCGAAGACTTGACGTTCCGTACGCATCGCGAAGGGTGGACCGGACGGCAGCGTCGTCCTCGGCCCGCTGTCGGCGACGGGCCTCGAGGCGCTCGGCTCGGGTGCCGTGGTGTTGCTCGGCCTCGGGGACGAACCGGCCTCGGCTCGTATTGCCGAGCCAGTCGAGCACGATCCAGATGGTCCCTGCGATGACCCAGACACTGACAAACGAGAAGACGACTCGATCGCCGGAGAGGATTTCGTCGATGAACTCGCCAATCATCGGGAGGCGTCGAGGGCGACGATCGCATCGACGATCCCGTCGATGACGGCCCGTTCATCGGCGTCGAGAAGGACGCGGGCATTGGCGGGTGCAGGGCCCTCGCCCGCTCGCCCGCCCGGCCGGTCGTCGACGACGGTCATGCCGCGAGTGACCGCGCCTGACAGTTCGACCTCGACAGGACGTTCGACGCCGGTGAAAAGTTCGGGCGCCACGACCGACATCACCGCAGTGGCGTCGTGGATCGGCGCACCGTCGCGCCCGGCGATCTCGTCGGCACGGGCAACGGCGAAGTCGAGAAGGTCGGCGGCGAGGGTGGCGGCCGGGCCGCCTGCTGCTCGCATGCGATCGCGGTCGGTCGCGCCCATCAGGACTCGATGCGTGACGTCCAGTCCGACCATCGTGGTCATCGGGAACTCGCGGAACACGATCGCCGCAGCCTCGGGGTCGGCCCACACGTTGAACTCGGCAACCGCGGTCACGTTGCCGACATGGGCACCGCCACCCATGATCGTGAACCCACCGAGCCGGGTCGGCAGAGAGGGATCGCGGCGCAGCGCCAAGGCGATGTTGGTGAGTGGTCCGACGGCCACCAACTGGAGATCGTCGACCGAACGGGCCATGTCGAGGATGAAGCCCACCGCATCGTCGGAGTCGATGTCACGGTCGAGGTCCGGGATCTCGACCGAGCCGAGGCCGGTCGGGCCGTGAACGTAGGCGGCATCGATCGTCGGGGCGATCAGCGGGCGTGCGGCGCCACGGTGAACCGGGATGTCTCGGCCGCTGACCTGGGCGACAGCGAGCGCGTTGTGGGTCGTGTGCTCGATCCCGACATTGCCGTTCACTGTTGTGATGCCCACAAGGTCGGTGAGCTGGGCGGCGGCCAAGAGCGCGATTGCGTCGTCGAGGCCGGGGTCGCAGTCGATCAGCATTGAGGGGCGTGGCATGGCGACGATGCTACGGGCGAGCACAGCCGGCCGCAGGTCAGTTGCCGATGAGGCGCCCGACCTCGTCTGGGGTCGGCAGCGATGGCTGCGCCCCTGGACGCTGGGTGGTAGCCGCGCCAACCCTGACGGCCCAACGGGTCGCCTCGACCAGATCCAGCCCGCGCACTAGGCCGTCGGCGAGCGCGCCACAGAACGAATCACCCGCCGCCGTGGTGTCGACCGGGCGCACAACGGGAGCGGGCACGTGGGTCGCCTCGCCGTCGAGCACCACGAGGGCACCCTCGGCGCCGAGGGTGACGATCACCGACGGGCTCGGCAGACGGATCGCGAGTTCGGCGGCAGTGGCTCGGTCGACGGGGCCGTCGTGGCCGGCGATGGTGGCGAGTTCCGTCTGGTTGGGCACGAGCACGTCAACGTCGGCGAGCAGCGACATCGGGAGGGGCTCCGGCGGAGCCGGGGCAGGGTTGAGGATCACGGTGCCGCCCGCTCGGGCGGCGGCAGCGGCAACGGCATCGAGCGGCACCTCAAGCTGCAGAAGGGTGACGGCGGCGGTATCGAGGATGGCGCCAGCTGCCTCGATGTCGGCGGGAGCGACCCGGCCATTCGCGCCGGGACTCACCACGATCGCGTTGTCGCCGTCGGCTCCGACCGAGATCAACGCGACACCGTTGGGGACATCGGCGGTGGTGAGGAGATGGCGGGTATCGACGCCGTCACCGTCAAGGGCGGATCGGAGCATGGTGCCGCCCTCGTCATCGCCGAGACGCCCGATCATCGCAACGTGTCGTCCGAGGCGTGCGGCCGCAACGGCCTGGTTGGCGCCCTTGCCGCCGGGGATCCGACGCAGGTCGCCTCCGAGGACGGTTTCCCCGACCAGCGGGATGGTGTCGACCTCGACGACGAGGTCGAGGTTTGCGCTGCCGACGACGGCGATCTCGGTCATCGGATCAGCGGACCACGCCGTCTTCGAGCTCGTACAGGCGCTTGACCGCACCGACGAGGATCTTGCGGGCGAGCTTGGGGCTCTCGTCGAGCAGCGATGAAAACTCGCGCCGGTTGAGGGTCTCGACCACCATCGGGCACTCGGCGGTGACGGTGGCCGTGCGGGGCACGCCGGCGATCACGGCGAGCTCGCCGAAGAAGTCGCCGGGGCCGAGGGTGGCGACAAGGCGCCCATTGCGGCGCACGCTGGCCTCGCCGTCGACGATGATCATGAAGTCACGTCCGGTGGTGCCCTGCACGGTGAGATCTCGACCCTGACGCACATCGGTCGTCGTCATGTACGACGCGACCTTCCTGATCTCTTTGCCGGTGAGCTCTGAGAACAGTTCGATGCTGGCAAGGCGTTCGACCAACGACGACATGTGCATGCACCCCCGAATGAGCGACCGTCCCGGCTCGGGACGATCCCGTGTCTATCAGAAGACGGCGACCGGGCTGACTGGTGCGCCGCAGCCGCCGACGAAGGGCTCGGGGTTCGCTGCGAGGAAGAAGGTGTGGCGGCCCTCCTCGGCGCAGGCGACCGACAACGCCTCGAGATCCCAGATCTGTCCGGTGGTGAGTCCCATGTCGACGATCGCCAGGCAGTGGACCGCAAGCATGTTCTCGGGCTCGGGACCGGGAAAGACCTCGAACGTCATGACGTCGTCGGCGACCGCGGCGACGTCGTTGCGGTGGAACCACCGGCACGCGTCGATGCCCGGCCCGGGGTTCGAGGCATCGCCGGCGGGGCCCATGATGTACGAGAGCCCGCCACCGTCATTGAACGAACGGATTCGGCCCGTGCGGATCAGAACGATGTCGCCGGGCCGCATCTCGACGCCCGCCCACGCAGCCGTCTCGTCAAGCTCGTCACTCGTGATCTCGTGACCGCCGGGGAGTTGGTCGACCCCTCGCATGGCGGCGACATCGAGGAGCACGCCGCGGCCGACGAGCGTGCGCACGTTCTCGATCCCGAGCACGGTCGAGCCGCCGAGCGCAGTGACGGTGTCAGCCGGGACACCGTTGTACAGCGAGCCTGCGTAACTGACATGGCCGAGTGCGTCCCAGTGGGTCGCAGCCTGCAGGCCCATCACGACATGGTCGTCGTTGAAGTGGGGGACCATGGCGTTGCCGTCGGGATCGCCGAGATCTGGGTTGTTGATGTAGTTCATCGCCCGCAGTGGGTTGACCCGGCCGGGTATCGAACCGATCTGGGGTCCGTTCGGCGAGAGATCGATCGCCATCGGGACCCGCCGACCTGAACGGATCGTTGACGCAGCATGGGCAACGGCTTCGTCGGTGAGCAGGTTGAGTGTGCCGAGGCGGTCGTCGTCACCCCACCGGCCCCAGTTACGGACTTCGGTACTGATCTCGTGGAAGCGATCGTTGAACGACATGGGCCACCTTCCTAGTAGCCGGCGTCGATGTCGACCAGCCCGTCGAGGGGTTCACCTGCCCGCCAGGCGAGGTAATTGTGATGGAAGGTCTCGATCATCGTCTCGTACGCGCCCGGGCCCATCCACGAGGTGTGGGGCGTGAGGAGCACCTTGGGGTGGTGGTACATCCAGTGCCCCTCGGGCAGCGGCTCGGGGGTGCAGACGTCGAGCGAGGCCCGGGCGATCGTGTCGTTGTCGAGCGCGGCGCGCAGCGCGTCCTGGTCGACGAGGGCGCCCCGGGCGATGTTGCAGAAGTGCACGCCCGGCTTCATTTTCGCAAAGAGTTCGGTGTCAAACATGCCCTGGGTGTCGGGGGTCGAGGGAGCGGCGACCACGACATGATCGGCTTTTCCGATCACGGTTGTAATGTCGTTCACGACGGTCATTCCCGGATGGGGCGCGTCGGTGCCTCGTCGGCGGACGCCGATGACGTTCATGTCGAGCGCAAGTGAGAGGCGGGCGACCTCGGAACCGATGCCACCCATCCCGAGAATCACGACGGTGGCGCCCCGCAGGGTTCCGACCCGGAAGTCGGGTCGGGACCAATCGGCCGGTGGTTGGTCGAGGAAGACATCGGGGAGTCCCTTGGCTGCTGCGAGCATCTGGGCGAAGACCCACTCGCCGATCAAGTCACCGCTGATGCCGCGTGAGCAGGTGAGTGTCTGTCCCTGAAGGGCGTCGAACGGGAAGCTGTCGACACCGGTGCCGACGGTGTGCACCCACCTCGGACTCCGGGCCAGCAGGTCGGCGAGGTTGGGGCCGCCGTCGGTGCGGGTCAAGACGACCTCGCCGTCGATATCGGGAGAGATCTCGCCTTCGCGTGGACATTCGACGACGCGTATCCCCGGCCACTCATGGACCTGGGGCGGCAGCGGGAACTCGCTGTGATTGATGACGACGGTTTCCGTGGTGTCGGACATGGCGTGGGACCGTACCCGCGGAGACCCCTGCAAGGAATCGGAGTACGGTTGGGCAGGACGGTGATGCGGGTATGACGGCTCTCTATCTTTTCTGTGCGGCGGTCGGCATTCCGTTGCTGCTGTGGTTCTCCTTGGCCGGCGATGCCGATGGTGGCGACGGGTTCGGCGACGCCGATGCCGACGGCCCCCTTGCGTTCTTGTCGTTGTCGACGATGTCGTTCGTGCTGGGGTTCTTCGGCCTGACCGGTCTGTTGCTCGACATCGTCGGCACCGCCGGTCTCCTCACCTTGCTCGTGGCGATCATCACCGCCGTCGCCGCCGGCGCCTTCAACAGCGCGGCCTTTCGTTGGATTCGAAGAAACTCCAACTCCAGTGAGGTCATGGACCACGAACTTGAGGGCATGATCGCCGACGTGGCCCTCCCGATCAGCGGCGAACACCGTGGCAAGATCATCCTCTCAAAGGCCGGAGCCCGCGAACAGATGACCGCGACCCCGGTCGACGGCTCCACGATCGATCCGGGGGAACGCGTCGTGATCGTCCGGGTGGAAGGCGGGGTCGCCCTTGTCGCACCCCTCGGACCCGATCTCGAACTCGGCTGACCCCTACTCGATTACCCGGCTCGCCGGGAACCAACCTCCGGTCCGGCCGGAGACAAATAGGAAAGAGAGACCACTGATGGCTACCGCACTCGCCTTGGCGATCATCGCCGTGCTCGCCGTCCTTTTCGTGATCATGATCGTCAGTTCGCTGATCGTGATCTGTCCCCCCAACAAGGTCGCCGTGATCTCCGGTCGGACGCGCGCCCTGTCGGATGGGCGAACGGTCGGCTATCGCATTCTCAAGGGTGGCCGCACGCTACGAATCCCGATCCTGGAGAAGGTCTCCTGGATGGATCTCAGCACGATTCCGCTCGAGGTCTCGGTCACCAACGCCTACTCGAAGGGCGCCATTCCGCTCAACGTGCAGGGCATCGCCAACGTGAAGGTGTCGAGCGCCGAGGGTCTGCTCGAGAACGCCGCCGAGCGTTTCCTCGACCGCCCCACCGAACAGATCGGCCAGATCGCCAAGGAAACCCTCGAAGCCAACCTGCGCGGTGTGCTCGCCACGCTCTCGCCCGAAGAGGTCAACGAGGACCGGCTGAAGTTCTCTCAACAATTGATCGACGAAGCCGACGACGACATCAAGACGTTGGGCCTCGAACTCGACGTGATGAAGATTCAGAATGTCACCGACGACAACCAGTACCTCGACTCGGTCGGCCGTCGACTCACGGCCGAGGTCGTCAAGCAGGCCCGTGTGGCCGAGGCCGAACGGATGGCCGAGTCCGAGGCGGCCGAGGCGGCCGCCCGCGAGCGAGCCCAGATCGCCACGGTGCAGGCCGACAAGAACATCGTCGAGGAGCAGAACCAGCTCCGTGTCCGCACCGCCGAGCTCGAAGCGATCGCCAAGGCGAAGGAGGAGGAAGCGTCCGTCGCCGGCGACATCGCGCGTGCCACCGCCGAGCAGGAGCTCGAGCAGCAGCGCATCGAGCTGGAGCGCCGGCGCCTCGAGGCCGATGTCGTCACGCCCGCCAAGGCCAACCTCGAAGCCAAGCAGCTCGCCGCTCAGGCGGAGGCCGCCAAGATCATCGAGGACGGCAAGGCCCAGGTCGAGGTGTTCCAGCGCCTGACGGAGCAATACCAGGCCGCCGGCGACGACGGCCAGCGCATCTTCGTGCTCAACATGCTGCCGGAGCTCGTCGACAAGATCGTGTCGACAGTCAACAATATCGACATCGACCGGGTCGCCATCGTCGACAACGGCGGCGGTCAGGGCGGGGGGATTCCCGGCCTCGTGTCGCAGCTGCCGGGTGCGGTCGTCTCGCTCACCGAACAGATCGAGGCCGCCACCGGTGTCGACATCCTCGGCTCGATGCGCAGCGACCAGGCGGGTTCGGAGCCGGATTCGGAGCTTCCTCCTCCTCCGCCGACACCGGAAGCCTGACCAGTCGGCCGGCCGCTGTGTGACCTCGACGTCGGAGGGAAGTGGGCCCGTTGGCGTCTGGACCCCCGAACTCGATTCGCATCGCCGGGGCCGGTTCGTCCAGAGTTGACCGATGGCCGACGAGCCCCGACGCACGCAGGCGCAACAGGAGCGCCGCATCCGAATCCTGGAGACCGCCATGCGCCTAGCGGGCGAGGGCGGGTACGAAGCCGTGCAGATGCGTGCGGTGGCCGAGGAGTCTGGCGTCGCGCTCGGCACGATCTACCGCTACTACTCCGGCAAGGACGAGATGCTCATCGCTGGCCTCGCCGGCTGGCTGCGACGCACCCGTCGCCGGGTCGAGTCCGGTGCGCTCGCCGGCGACACGCCGGGCGACCGACTCGTCTTCCTGCTCGAGCGTTCAGCCGCTCACGCCCAGAACCGGCCCACGCTGATGGGCGCGTTGATCCGGGCGCTCGGCACGACCTCGCCGGCGGCGATCGAGCACAAGCTTGATGTCGACACCCAACTGCGGGCGCTGGTCGTCACGGCGCTTGGTCCTGATCGGGGACTCGATGCCGAGGGCATCGCCCGCGTGATCGGCCATGTGTGGTCTTCGGCGCTCTCTCGGTGGGTCAGCGGCATCGCCCCCGACGAAAGCGTGCAGGCCGAACTCACCCACGCGGCGAGAATGCTCGTCGGGACTCCCGCCCGGGTGTGATCATCGCTTCCTGGGTGCCTCCACCGGTCGAGAGGTTGGGGCGGAGCGGGAACCCCCGGTTAGCATCCGGGCGTCCCACATTCAGGAGCTCGACATGACCGGACATCTCGAAGGCAAAAACATCGCAATCACCGGCGGTGGATCCGGCATCGGCAAGGCGATCGCCCTCGCCTGCGCCGACGAGGGCGCCAACATCGTCGTCGCCGACTACGGCGTGGCGATGGACGGCAGTGATCCGTCGAGCGAGGTCGCCGACGCCGTCGTCGCCGAGATCACGGCCAAGGGCGGCAATGCCGTCGCCGTCGCCGGTGATATCTCCCAATTCGATGTCGGCGAGCAGGTCGTCGCCAGCGCCGTCGACAACTGGGGTTCGATCGACGGTGTCGTCTGCCCGGCGGGCGTGCTGCGTGAGCGCATGCTGTTCAACATGAGCGAAGACGAGTGGGATCACGTCGTCGCGGTGCATCTCAAGGGCCACTTCAACGTGTACCGAGCTGCGTTCGCCCGGATGCGCAAGCAGGAGACAGGCGGCTCGCTCGTGGGCTTCACCTCGGGTGCCTTCACCGCCTCCACGGCACAGGCGAACTACTCGGCGGCAAAGGGTGGCATCGTCAGCCTCACCCGTTCGGCGGCCATGACCGCAGCCAGCCTCCGCATGCGCGGCGGCCCCGCGATCAACGCCAACTGCATTGCGCCGGTTGCCAAGACCCGCATGAGCGAGAACGTCCCGTTCGAGATCGAGACCGGCGAACCCGAGGACATCGCACCGATGGCGATCTACCTGCTCTCCGATGCCGGTCGTGATGTCAACGCCCAGATCTACACCGTTGTCGGTGGGCGCATCAGCGTCTGGAACCAGCCGATGGAGGTCCGCACGATGATGGCGGGCGACGATGGCTGGACCCCGGAGTCGATTGCCGAGCGTTTCGACGAGGTCGGGCAGGAACCCAATCCGTTCATCGCTGACCTTGAACGTCGCATGGCGGAGATGGCCGCCGAGAAGGGCGAGTGATGCCCACCCCGCCGCCCGGTCGCGAGTTGCTCGCCGGCAAGCGGGTGGTCGTCACTGCGGCGGCCGGGACCGGTATCGGCTCTGCCGTTGCGGAACGTTGCCTGCTCGAGGGTGCGCAGGTGTTGATCTCCGACATCCACGAACGTCGACTCGGCGAGACCGCCGACCGTCTCGCCGAGGCCACCGGTGTCCGGCCGCACACGGCGATCTGCAACGTCACGGTCGAGGATGATGTGCAGGCGCTCGTGGCGGCGGCGGTCGAGGCCATGGGCGGCATCGACGTGATGATGAACAATGCCGGGCTCGGCGGACAGGTCAAGCTTGTCGATATGACCGACGAGCAATGGTCGTCGGTGCTCACGGTCACCCTCGATGGCACGATGCGCTGCACCCGAGCCGTCATGCGCCACATGATCGACGCTGGTATCGAGGGCGCAATCGTCAACAACGCATCGGTCGTCGGGTGGCGAGCCCAGGCCGAACAGTGCCATTACGCCGCCGCAAAGGCGGGTGTGATGGCGCTCACCCGGTGCGCCGCGATCGAGGCAGCCGAACACGGCATCAACATCAATGCGGTTGCGCCGAGCATCGCCATGCACGCCTTCCTCGAGAAGGTCTCCGACCCGGGTCTTCTCGACGATCTCGCCGCAGGTGAGGCGTTCGGTCGGGCAGCGGAACCGTGGGAGGTCGCCAACGTGATGGTGTTCCTCGCAAGCGATCTCTCGGGCTATATGACGGGCGAAATCGTGTCGGTCAGCTCTCAGCACCCGTAGGGCCGCTTCCCAACCGAAACCGCAAGTGGTAAACCCTCTGGCGCAGGCGGTGCGAGGCACGGCCTGTATCCATCGACCTTTGGGGGGATTCCGATGCAATCTCGTTTTGCCCGTTCGAGCCTGGCGAGGCTGCTCGCTCTGCTCCTGGCCTTTGTGGTTTTCGCCGCTGCGTGCGGCGGGGGTGACGACGGCGACGACAGCAGTGCCGACACGACGTCGGACAGCGACAGCGACGACACCGGCAGCGACGACTCGTCCGACGACGCTGGCGACGGCGACTCGGTCGTGCCGACCATCACCGAGCCCGCCGAGGAGGAGGTCGCCGAGGAAGAGATCCAGCGCGGTGGCGTCCTTCGAGTCGCGATGGAAGCCGACGGCGACGGTATCAACCCGGTCGCGAACAACTTTGCGAACGCGGCCTACCTGATGGGCCAGTCGATCTTCGATCCGCTGTTCGCGCTCGACGCCGACGGCAACTGGTTCCCGCATCTGGCGGAGTCTGCGAGCCCGGTCGAGGGAACGAACTCGTGGCAGATCACCTTGCGTCAGGGGGTCATGTACCACGACGGTTCGGAGATGACCGCTGACGACATGATCGCGGCCTTCGAGGCGCAGCTCGCCGATCCGATCATCTCGCTCGCCGTGGCGCCGTCGTTCCCGGCGGAGAACCGGGTCGAGAAGATCGACGACTACACGGTGCAGTACAACCTGCTGCGCCAGACCGCCCACTTCCCGGTCAATCTGACGAGCCAGCTCGGCATGGTCCCACCGGCGAGCTACATCGCCGCCGCTGCAGAAGATCCGACGATGGACCAGATGCCGATCGGGCAGGGTCCCTTCAAGATCGTCAGCCGTACCCAGGACGACAAGACGGTCGTCGAGCGCAACGAGGACTACTGGCAGGGTGCCGATGACATCTACCTCGACGGCATCGAATTCCTGCCGATCACCGATACCACCATCGCCTCTGAGCGGGTGGCCGCCGGTGACGTCGACCTCGTGGTGACGTCGAACCCCGATGCGATCCTCACGCTGCGTGACGCCGCAGGCGTCAACACGATCGAGAACATCTACTCGGCAGAGAACGACATCATGATGAACACCCGGGCAGCGCCCTTCGACGACATCCGGGTGCGTCAGGCGCTGACCTACGCAACGGACCGCGAGGGTTACGCGGCGCTCATCACGCAGGGCACGTCGCCGCTGGCCGACTCGATCTTCCACCCGGACCTCATCTGGAACAACCCTGATGTGGTGCAGGAGGGCAACATGCCCGAGCTGGCCGGCCCGCTGGTCGAGTCGTACTGCGCGGATATGCCCGAGAACTGCACCGACGGCAAGGTCAACATGGAGCTCCAGTACTCGGGCCCCTCGGTGACACAGACCCGCGTTGCCGACCTGCTCACCGCCGGGTGGGAGCCGTTCTTCAACGTCACCGAACAGGAACTGTTGCAGGACGCTCACATCCTCGAGGTCGCGATCGGTCAGTTCCAGGTCGTGACGTGGCGCCAGTTCGGTGCGGTTGATCCCGACAACGAGGTGGTCTGGCTTGAGTGCGCCACCGCTGAGGGCTTCATCACCCTCAACTGGGTGCGCTGGTGTAACCCGGAGCGTGACGAGTTGCTCTACGCCCAGCGAGCCACCGACGATCTTGACGCCCGTGTCGAGATGTGGCGGGAGATCCAGGAGGAGATGAACGAGTCCTACGCGTACATCTTCACCACCCACGCCAACTGGACCGTCGGCTACGGCGATCAGGTCAACAACCTGTGCGGCCAGACCGGCCCGGATGGGCAGACCATGTTCTGCAACAACCAGGGACGTCAGTTCTTCCACAACGTCTGGCTCAGCGAGAACTGATCCGAGGAAGCGAATGAAGCGTCACCGTCAGCACATCAGGAGCTAGAGGAGTACCCACGTGGCTCGTTTCATCGCACGACGCGTCGTGCAATTGATCCTGGTGTTGCTGTCGGTGACCTTCGTCGCCTTCGGCGCCTTGAACTTCCTCGGCGACCCGCTCGTCAACATCGTTGGCCCACTCGCAGCCATCGACTACTGCGACGAGGTGGAAGCGGGGCTTCGCGAGGACTCCTATACGTCCATCAACAATGCCAAGGGTGACTGCGAGATCATCGGCGAAGCCAAGGCCGACTTTGGTCTGGATCAGCCTGTCGTTCAGCGCTATTTCACGTGGCTGGGCAACATCATCACCGGAGATCTCGGAACCTCGTTCCAGACTCAATTGCCGGTCAGTGAGATCATCGCCCAGAAACTCCCGAAGTCACTGATGCTGATGGTGATGGCCCAGATCATCGCGCTGGCGGTTGCCATCCCCGTTGGCGTGTATTCGGCCTATCGGGCGGGCAGACCCGTCGACCGAGCGACCTCGGTGGCGTCGTTCGGTCTGCTCTCCATTCCGAACTTTGCGCTGGGCGTCATTGTCCTACAGTTCTTCGCCCTACGAAATCAGTGGTTACCCGCGTCCTTCGACGACACTTCGTTCGGCACGCGGATCCATTCGCTGATCCTCCCGGCGACCGTTCTCGGTCTCGGTATCGCCGCCACGTACCAGCGGCTCCTTCGCACTGACCTGCTCACCACGTTGCAGGAGGACTTCGTGCACATGGCTCGGGCGAAGGGCATGACCGACCGTCACATCATGACCCGGCATGCGCTGCGCCCCTCGCTGTTCTCACTCATCACGGTCTTTGGTGTGAGCACCGGTGCGCTGATCGGCGGCTCGCTCGTCGTCGAAGGCATCTTCTCGATTCCGGGCATCGGTTCGGAGATCGTCACTGCTGTGATCCGTGACGACTTCCCGGTCGTGCTCGGCTCGGTGGTGGTGATTGCGACCGGCTTCGTCGTGATCAACTTCTTCGTCGACCTCTTCTACACCTGGCTCGATCCTCGGGTGCGTGCTTCATGACCACCTCCGTTCCCTCCACCACCGTGGCGGACGACATCGCCGACGACGAGGCGCTCGACAACGCGGTCAAGAAGCGGCTCGGTTTCGGGTTCTGGGTCGCCGTCTTCTGGATCGGGCTCGTCTCGCTCGCGGCGCTCCTCGCTCCGTGGCTGCCGATCCCTGATCCGAATGAGATCGCCAACGGCACGCCACGCGATGGCATCCTCGGCGACAACCTCATGGGCACCGACGCGCTCGGACGCGACGTGTTCGCCCGCACGATCTGGGGTGCTCGGATTTCGCTCGGAGTCGGATTCCTCGGCATTCTTCTCGGCATTGTCGTCGGTGGCGCCCTCGGGATCGCCGCCGGGTACTTCAAGGGCCTCACCGATCAGATCATCAGTTTCTTGGTCTTCAGTCTCCTGTCGTTCCCGTCCCTCGTGCTCGCCCTGCTCATTACCGCCTCGCTCAATCGCAGCTTCCTGACGGTGGCGATGACCCTCGGCATCGTCGGCATCGCCCCGATCAGTCGCCTTGCCCGTGCCACCACGATCCAGTTCGCCGAGCGCGAATTCGTGCAGGCGGCTCGAGTCATCGGCGCCAAGAGCCGGCGCATCATCATCAAGGAGTTGCTGCCCAACGTCTTGGTTCCGATGGGCGCGCTCACGCTGCTCGGCATGGGTATCTCCATCGTCGCCGAGGGCAGCCTCGCCTTCCTTGGCCTCTCGGTCGAGGGCGAGGCGATCTCGTGGGGCAAGTCGATCGTCGACGGTTCCCAAACTCGCGACCTCAACCAGAACTCGCACGTCGCCTTTGTGCCGATCGTCGCCATGTTCTTGACCGTGATGGCGCTGAACTTCGCCGGCGACCGGATCCGTGAATACACCGATGTCAGGGAGACGGCGTTCTGATGGGCGACCCGCAACTCACTGTTGAAGACCTTTACGTTCGCTTCCCGACCTCTCGAGGAACGGTCGAGGCCGTGAACGGCGTCAATTTCACCCTGGAGAAGGGGCAGATGCTCGGCATCGTCGGCGAGTCCGGCTCGGGCAAGTCGGTCACCGCCAAGACGCTCATGAACCTCCTGCCTCGCACCGCCGAGGTCGACGGCAACATCACCTTCGAGGGAGACGATGTCCGAGCCGTCGCCAAGGAGCGCCGCAAGCACTTCTGGGGCGTCAAGATGACGATGGTCTTCCAGGATCCGATGACCTCGCTCAACCCGGTGAAGCGCTGCGGTGAGCAGATCACCGAAACACTCCGCTACCACCTCGGCGATGACAAGGCGACGGCCAGGAAGAAGGCCATCGACCTGCTCGAGCAGGTCGGCGTCCCCGAGCCGGCCAAGCGCGTCGATCAATACCCGCACGAACTCTCCGGCGGCCTGCGCCAACGAGTCGTGATTGCGATGGCGCTCGCCTGCGAGCCGTCGCTGTTGATCGCCGACGAACCCACGACTGCCGTCGACGTGACGGTGCAAAAGCGCCTCCTCGATCTACTCGACGGGCTTCGCCGTGACCGAGGCATGTCGATGATCCTCATCACCCACGACCTCGGTGTCGCCCGGGGCCGCTGCGACGACGTGGCGGTGATGTACGGCGGCCGACTCGTCGAGCGAGCACCAACCGAAACCCTCTTCGCCGACTCCCGGCACCCGTACACCGAGGCGCTGCTGCGCACGATCCCGCGCATCGATCAGCCGAGCCACACTCGACTCGAGCCGATCACCGGACGCCCGCCGGAGCTCATCGACCCGGATGAGGAGTGCGCCTTCGCGCCTCGCTGCCGCTATGCCCAGCCCGATTGCCTCGAGGTAATCCCACCGGTCGGTGGCGTGAGGGGCCAACACGAGTTCGCCTGCTTCCATCCGGCCAACACCGACCGGGGACGACAAGCGCTCGACACGAATCTTGCCGCCGGTCAGACCGTGACCGGACTGCAGATCCAGGCCGATGCGGGAGTGAACTGATGGCCGGCACCGGACACGCGCCGCTGCGTGACGATCGCGACGTCCTCCTGACGGTCCGGGATCTCGAAGTCGAGTTCCCCGTGGGCCGCAACGAGGTGGTGCATGCCGTGAGCGGCATCAGCTTCGATGTTGCCGAAGGCGAGACCCTCGGCATCGTGGGTGAATCGGGTTGTGGCAAGTCCACCGTTGCCAAGTCGATCATTCGCCTCAACGACATCAAGTCCGGAAGCATCGACTACCAGGGCAACGACCTCGCGCACATGGAAGGCGAGGCGCTCCGCCAGATCCGTCCCGATCTGCAGATGATCTTCCAGGACCCGATCTCGTCGCTCAACCCGCGTCGCAAGATCCGCGACGTCATCAGCGAGGGCATCGCGGTGTGGGGCAACACGAAGGGTTCCTGGTCGCAGGAACGCATCGAGGAACTGATGGTCGCAGTCGGGATCGACCCGAAGTTCGGCGAACGCCGCCCGCACCAGTTCTCCGGTGGTCAGTGCCAGCGCATCGGTATCGCTCGTGCGCTCGCTCTCGATCCGAAGGTGTTGATCTGCGACGAGCCGGTGTCCGCACTCGACGTGTCGGTGCAGGCCCAAGTCCTCAACATCCTGGAGGACATGAAGGCCCGCTACGGCCTCACGTTGCTGTTTATCAGCCACGATCTCTCGGTCGTCAAGAACGTGTCCGATCGCATCATCGTGATGTACCTCGGCAAGGTCTGCGAGATCGGCAACGCCGACGAGCTCTACGAACACCCTCGACACCCGTACACCCGTGCGCTGCTGGCGTCGATCCCTGAGCCGGCACCGACGGTCGATGTCAGTGAGGGCGACATCGAGGGTGAGCTTCCCTCGCCGATCCACCCACCCGCAGGATGCCGGTTCAACACCCGGTGCCAGCACGCCACGGACATCTGTTTCACCGACGAACCGGTGATGCAGCAGGTTGGCGACAGCGACCACTACCTCGCCTGCCACCACCCGGTCGAGGTTTCGGTCTCGGTCGGCGAGCGCTGACGCCGAGGCCCGTCAGCGACGAACCCAGACCGTCTTCGACGACACGGTCGAGGCCCCTTCGATTGCCACCTCGACGACATCCTCGTCGAGGAGCTTGCGGAGGTGTGAGAGCACCGAGCGCGCTGCGGGTTTGTGGAGTTCCTTGCGGACATCGGCGTAGAGCACGTCGACGATGTCGCGAGCAGACTTCGGACCCGTGGCGAGTTGGTTCAGGATGCCGGCCTCGCGAGCGAGGCGATGATCGAGGAGTGCCGCCACGAACTCGTGGTGCTCTTCGACCGGAGCACCGTGGGTCGGGTAAAGCCGCCGATCTTGGGGGCGGTCGAGCAGGACGCGCAGCGAGTCCAGATAGGCCCCAACATCGCCGTCGGGTGGCGGAATGATCGTCGTGGACCAGCCCATTACATGGTCGCCGGAGAGCACGGCATGTTCCTCGTGCAATGCGAAGCACAGATGGTTGCTGATGTGCCCGGGGGTGTGCAGCGCCTCGACGGTGTACCCGGGGCCGTCGACGATGTCGCCGTGGGCGAGTGCCGTCTCCGGATCGAAGTCGATGTCGGGTGCGTGCTTCCGTTGGAACTCCGGGTCGTCCTCGATCTGAGGCGCCTGGGTCTCGTCGCTCTCGCCGTCGCCTTCCCCCTCATCGTCGGGGTCGTCGTCGTGATCCTCACCCTCGCCGAGGGCGGTGTCAGGGTGGGGTCCGAACCCGAGCACAGGTGCGCCGGTTGCATCGGATAGTGCTGCTGCTGCAGGGGAGTGGTCGCCGTGAGTGTGGGTGATGAGGATGTGGCGAACGCACTCGCCGTCAAGCGCCTGCAACAACGCCTCGACGTGTTGTTCATCTCGTGGGCCCGGATCAACGACAGCCACGTCACCTCGGCCGATCACATAGGTGCCCGTGCCGTGGAAGGTGAACTTCGACGGGTTGCGACACACCATGCGGCGAAGCAGCGGCGAGACATCGACCATCTCGCCGTAGTGCGGTTCGAAGTCGACGATGAATATGGGTCCGGCCAAGTTCAGGCGCCCCGTGCGTGGCGGGCCTTGACCGTCTCCCGCCAGATGCGAACGGCGATGAAGGTAAGCCCGGCGAAGATCATGAAGGCCGTGAGCAGTTGGGCGTAACCGCCACGGTCGCCCGGATTCTCCGGCTTCGGTCCGGCGGCAGGTGAGCCGATGATGCGGCCAGCGTCGTCGAAGTAGTCGGCGTCGCTCGAGTCCTGGGCGAGTTCGATGACCGTCGAGACCAGGGTCATCGTGGCGCTCATGTCTGGTTGACCTCGCCGGTTGCTGCGTCGAGGTAGGCAGCCCCTTCGCCGCCACCGTCGACGGGGATCGCGCAACCGCTCATCCAGCGAGCGAGCGGTGAGACGCAGAACAGCACCACATCGGCTACGTCGGCGGGGTCGCCCATGCGGCCGAGCGGCAACATCGCGCCGACCGCATCGATGCCAGCCTGGTCGCCGTAGAACAGGTGGGCGTCCTCGGTGACGATCATGCCGACGACCGGGGCGATCACCCGGATCTTCGGACCCCACTCGTGGGCGAGCGTCTCGGTCATATTTATTAGCCCGGCCTTCGCAGCGCCGTAGGCGACGCCCTTGGGGTTGGCCCGGGTGCCCGAGACCGATGCGATATTGACGATGACGCCGCCATCTTCCTGCGCCTGCATGATGTCGTGCACCGCCTGGCTGAAGAGCATCGGGGCCAGCAGGTTGAGGGCGACGATTTTCTCGTTGAAGCGGGGTGAGACCGTGGCGCTCTCGGCCGGTGGCGCGCCACCGGCGTTGTTGACGAGGATGTGGACCCGACCGGTGCGCTCAACCGCGGCGTCGACCACGGCACCGACCTGCTCGGCATCTCGAACATCAGCGGCGACGAAATGGGCCTCGCGTCCGCCGGCGCTCACGGGCGTCTCGGGAGCGTTTCGGGCACAGACGATCACCTCGGCGCCGTGCTCGAGAAGCGTCGTCGCAATGACCCGGCCGAGGCCCTTGGTTCCGCCGGTGACGATCGCCGTGCGGCCGGTCAGATCGAGGGGACTGCTCACGTACACACCTCCGTGATGGTCACGATCGCCTCGGCGAATGCGGCATCGTTCAGCGCCGCGGCGCGAGGATCATCGATGGGAAGGTCGCTTACGACGAAGTCGATCTCGAAGAGCAACGCTTCGAAACCGGCGTAGGCATCGGTCAAGAGCCCGATTGCGTCTGTGGCCTCGTCAGGCGCAAGCGCCGCAGTCTGATCGAGAACATCGACCGTGTCGCCGAGCACCACAATGAATTCCGCCGGCGGCTCTCCGGCCATCGTCGCCAGCATGGTGCGGGTGATGTCGTCGAGCCGCAGGTTGACCTGCTCGACGCCCTCGCAGAACGTCGCTGGCGGCCCGACCGGTTCGGCCGTGGTCGTCGTGCTGGTCGAGCTCGACGTCGTGGTTTCGGCCACGTCTCGCTCGGTGTCGGCGTTGTCACCACATGCCGCTGTCATCCCGGCGATCGAGACGATCAGGGTAATCAGGGCGAACGAGCGACGCATCGGAGGCGAGACTACCGCTCGGGCCGCTGATGTCGCATGGTGGGCTCCTCCCCGGGTACGGTCAGCACTGATCTGACGCATCGTCAGAAACGGGCCCGACCAGAAGGGGAACGGCGTGGCCGACAAGCGCATGACCGAGGACGAGGTCGTCGCCGAGCTCGAGAGCGGGATGACGATCGGGATCGGCGGTTGGGGGTCGCGCCGCAAGCCGATGTCGCTGGTGCGGGCGATCCTCCGGAGCGACCTGACCGACCTTCACATCGTGAGCTATGGCGGTCCCGATGTCGGGATCCTGACCGCCGCCGGGAAGTGCCGCAAGGTCACCTACGGCTTCGTGTCGCTCGACTCGATCCCGCTCGAACCGCACTTCCGGGCAGTGCGCCAGGGCGGTCTGCTGCCCGACTTCATGGAACTCGACGAGGGCGCCTTCTATCTCGGGTTGATGGCCGCTGCCCATCGGGTGCCCTTCTACCCGACTCGGGCCGGCCTCGGTTCGGCCATGCTGAGCGAGAACCCCGAACTTCGCACCGTCACGTCGCCCTATGGCGACGGCGAGGAACTCGTCGCCATCCCCGCCTTCGACATGGATGCCGTGCTTCTCCACATGAACCGTGCCGACGAAAAAGGCAACGGCCAGTTCCTCGGCCCCGACCTCTACTTCGACGATCTGTTCGCGATGGCCGGCACGAAGACCTACATGTCGGCGGAGAAGATCATCGCCACCGAGGACTTTCTCCGTGAGGGCCCGGTCCACACGCTGAAAATCCCCCGCACGCACGTCGACGGCGTCGTCGAGGCTCCAATGGGAGCGCACTTCACAGAGTGCCCGCCCGACTACGGCCGCGATGAGGCGTTCCAGCGCGAGTACGCCGCCACGGCCAAGGATCCCGAGGCGTGGGCGCAGTTCCGAGCCGACTGGCTCGAACTCGAATCACACGAGGCGTACCGAGCCAAGCTCGAGGAAAGGGGGCAGGCGTGAGTGACACCACCGAAGCGACGCTTGCCGAGATCTGCATCGTCGCCCTCGCCGAGGCGTTCCGTGGCGATGGCGAGGTGCTGTGCAACCCGATGGGCCCCGTGCCGGTGATTGCCGGTCGCCTCGCCCGGGCCACGTTCGAACCCGACCTGATGCTCACCGACACGATCGCGTATGCGATCGAGGGAAATCTTCCCCTCGGTGGCGACCCGTCCGATGCCGTCGTCGAGTCGTACATGCCGTTCCGCACGATCTTTGATCAGGTCTGGTCGGGCAAGCGCCATGTCGTCATGGGAGCCCCCCAGATCGATCGCTATGGCAACCAGAACTTCGCAGCCATCGGCGACGACTATCGCAAGCCGAAAGCCCAACTGCTCGGCATGCGCGGCGCACCCGGCAACCTGATCAACCACGCCACCACCTACTGGATCCCCACGCAGGCCCGCGCCTTCGTCGAATCGGTCGATGTCGTCAGCGGCCCGGGCAACGACACGATCGCTTCCTTGCCCGAGGCGACCGGACGGTTCCACGACATTCGCCGGGTCGTCACCGACCTCGGCGCCTACGACTTCGAGACCAGCGACGGCACGATGAGGGTGCGCTCGTTGCACCCGGGTGTCACGCTCGAGCAGGCGCAGGAGGCCTCGGCGTTCGAACTCACCGTGACCGGAGAGGTTCCCGAGAGCCGACTGCCCACCGATGAGGAACGTCACCTCATCCGTGAGGTCTTTGACCCGAACGGCGTCCGAAACGGCGAGTTCCGCTGATGGATCTCAATCTCGCACCGCACTACGTCGCCTTCCGCGACGAATGTCGCCAGTGGCTGTCCGACAATCACCCTGGCCGCATTGCGTCGATGGATACGGCCGTCGGCTTCGAGGAACACCGTGCGTGGGAGAAGGTCCTCTTCGATGCCGGCTGGTCGGTGCCGGCCTGGCCTTCGGTGTACGGCGGCCGCGACTGCGACCTGATCGAGTGGCTGATCTACGAAGAGGAGTACTGGCTGTCGGGCGTGCCCGGTCGGGTCAGTGCCAACGGTGTCAGCCTGCTGGCGCCCACAATCTTCAACTTCGGCACCCAGGAACAGCAGGACTTCTTCCTGCCTCGGATGGCGAGTGGTGAGCACATCTGGGCCCAGGGCTGGAGCGAGCCCGAAGCAGGCTCTGACCTCGCCGGTATCAAGACCAAGGCGATCCTCGACGGTGACGACTTCATCCTTAACGGGCAGAAGACCTGGTGCTCCCGTGGCGCCTTCGCCGACTGGATCTTCTGCATCGTGCGCACCGACCCTGAGGCCGAGCGCCACCAGGGACTCACCTACCTCCTCGTGCCCGCCGAGACACCGGGGATGGAGCGGCGGCCGATCGGTCGCCTCGACGGCGAGCCGGGCTTCGCCGAACTCTTCTTCGACGACGCCCGGGTGAGCGCCGAACACGTGCTTGGTGGTGTCGGTCAGGGATGGGCGGTCGCGATGGCTGCCGCCGGCTCCGAACGAGGCCTCAGCCTGCGCAGTCCCGGCCGGTTCATGGCGGCTGCGGAACGTCTTCGGGCGATGGCCGCCGACGTCACCGACCTTGACCCTCGCCTGCGAGACGAAGTGGTCGATGCCTGGATCAAGGCGCAGGCCTATCGATGGAATACCTATCAGATGGCTGCAGATCTCATGGAAGGCGCCGAGATCGGCCCCGAAGCGAGCGAGGGCAAGGTCTTCTGGTCCGAACTCGACCTCGAACTCCATGCCACGGCCCTTCGGCTGATGGGGCCGATGGGCGAAGTGGCCGATGCCGGAAACGACTGGCTTGACGGCTACGTCTTCGCCCTGTCGGGCCCGATCTACGCCGGTACCAACGAGATCCAGCGCAACATCGTCGCCGAGCGGGTGCTCGGCCTTCCGAGGCGGTGACGATATGAAGTTCAGCTTCACTGACGAACAGGACATGTTCCGCGACACGGTCCGCGAACTCTTCGCCGACCGGTGCCCACCCGATGCGGTCCGTCAGAGCTGGGACAACGACGACGGTCGAGTCCCCGGCCTGTGGGCGGCGCTCGCCGAGATGGGTGTGCTTGCGGTACTGGCACCCGAGGCCGCTGGTGGCCTCGGCATGAACGAGGTCGACCTCGTCCGGATCCTCGAAGAAGCCGGCTACGCAGGTGTTCCCGAGCCGCTCGTCGAACACGTGGCCGTTGCCGTCCCCGCACTGGCCGAAGCAGGTCACGCCGCCCTAGAGGCGGCAATCGCCGGCGACTCGACCGTCACCCTCAACCTTTCGGGTGAGGTCATCGTCGGCGCATCCGCCGACGCCGTGGTTCACCGAAATGGCGACACGCTCCACCTCGTCACCGAGTGGCAGGCCGACGCTGCGACCTCGATCGATCAGTCCCGCCGTCTCGGCGTACTCACCGACATCACCGCTGCCGATCCGCTTGACGGCGCCGACCCCGATCTCGCCTTCGATCGAGCTGCACTCGGCACGGCCGCCCAGTGCATCGGCGTGGCCCGTCGCCTCCTCGAGGCCACGGTCGAGTACGTGGGCGAGCGACACCAGTTCGGCAAACCGGTCGGTTCGTACCAGGCGGTCAAGCACCATCTTGCCAACGTGAAGATCGCCCTCGATTTCGCAGCCCCGCTGGTCTATCGGGCGGCGTGGTCCGTTGCCCACGACGACGATCCGGTCACTCGTGGCCGCGACGTGTCGATGGCGAAGGCGCAGGCGTCCGAGGCGGTCGATCTCGCCGCTCGTCAGGCACTGCAATGCCACGGTGCCATCGGTTACACGTTCGAGTACGACCTTCAGCTGTGGCTGAAAAGAGCGTGGACCCTCGCCGCCACCCACGGCGACGTGCGGTTCCATCGCGACCGTGTCGCTGCGGCCATCGGCGTCTGAGTCAGGATCTGGCCCTCGGCTCTGACCGCCTGCTGCGCGCGATCGGCATCACCACAGGATGGAGATCACCGTGGCGTAGCGGTCGGGTGGCACGCAGCCTGCGCTGACGACGTCGGCGATCGCGTCAACGAGGGGGTCGCCGATGGTGTGCGTCTCATGGGCGACACCCGCCAGGTAGACCCGACCCAGGTCGGCCACGTGCGGCGCCGCACACGCAGCCTCATCGGCGGTGAGGCCGAGGCCGACGAGAAAGTCTCGGTACCACTGAAGGCAATGGTTGGACTCGACCGGTGCCTCGGGGGCGACGTCGGTCGGGGTGACGAATCGATAGAGGAAGGTCGCAGCTTCGGCCCGGGTCATCGAATCCTCGGCGGAGAAGGTCGTTGGGCTGGTGCCGGTGGTGATGCCGTCCTCTGCCATCCAGGAGACGGCGGCCTGCTGATACCCGCGGCGGACGTCGGTGAACGGGTGATCGGTCGATGGTTGTGGTTCGCCGGCGTACCGCCACAGCAAGACGGCGAAATCACCGCGGGTGACGTCGACGTCCGGAGCGAAGGTCGTTGCGCTGGTGCCGGTCGTGATGCCGGCGTCGTAGGCCCAGCCGACCGGTTCGTGCTGGTAGGCGCGCACGACATCGTCGAACGGGTGACCGTTCGTCACGGGCAGATCGCCCTCGGTGCTGGCAAGGCGGTAGAGGAAGGTCACAATCTGGCCACGACTCACCGCTGCGTGCGGCGAAAAGCAGCCGGGTTCGGTGCCGGTGGTGATGCCCTCGGCGGCCATCCAGGAGATGGGTGTGGTGAACCACCGGTCGGCTTCGACGTCGCTGAAGCCGCCGGCAGCTCCAACGGGTGCGGCAGACGTCAGTGTCGTGAGGCCCAACGCAAGGGCAGCGAAGCGCGTGCGGAAATGAGGTCGCATGGTCGGGGGTCGTCCTTGTCCAGAGGGGGCAGGCGGAATCATCGGGGCCGACCGCCGACGTAGGGCGTGATCACGGTCCCGACGAGACCGTGCGGGCAGGGGCGTCAAAATGCTGGAAAGAGACTACTGGACCTGGGTGTGTGATTCGGTCGCGCTGTGACAGGCGTCGCAAAGGAGCGAGACGGCTGCCTAACCTGCCCCGGTGTCCGCGCAACCGCTGGTCGTAATCGTGATGGCCATGGAGGCCGAGGCTGCGCCGCTTCGGGCCGCCCTCGGCGCAGCGCCAGCGGAGCCGCCGGTCTGGGCATCCTCGCTTCCCGTTCGCCTTGCCGTCGCAGATCATGCGGGTGTCGACGTGGTGTTGGTCACCAATGGCACCGATCCCCGCACCGGCGTCGACTGCATCGGATCGACGGCAGCGGCCCTTGCGACCCAGGTCGCGTTTGATCACGCCCGATCCGGGTTTGCTCGACGGCCCGATCTCGTGTTGACCGTCGGCACCGCCGGCGGGTGGCGTCGTGCCGGCGCGTCGATCGGCGACGTCTACCTCGCCTGGGATCGCTTCGTTTGTCACGACCGCCGTATCGATCTTCCCGGTTTCGATGCCCTCGGTCGAGCCGACCTTCCCGCCGCCGACCTGCGCGCTCATGCGGATGCGCTCGGGTGTCGACTCGGGATTGTTACGACCGGCGACAGCCTTGATGAGTCGCCCGAGGATGCAGTTCGAATCCTTGCCTCGGGTGCCGAGGTGAAAGAGATGGAGGCTGCCGCCGTCGCTTGGATCGGCTCGCTGCACGATGTGCCGGTCGGTGCCGTGAAGGCCATCACGGACCTGGTCGACTCGCCGGTCACCACGGCCGAACAGTTCAGCGCCAATCTGGCGACGGCTGCTGATTCGTTGCAGCGCACCACGCTGGCCCTGCTCGCCCGGCTCGGCGAAGAGATCGGCGCTGACGCCTGATGGCGAGTGATGACGCCCTCGCCGACGAACTCCGTTCGCTCGCCCGAACCCTCCACGAGACGGTTGCTGACGACGAGCGTCGGGCCGCCGCCCTTGACCTGCTGCGCGAGGCCAACGCGCTGCTCGCCACCGGTGAACGGCGCCTTCGTTGGTACGAGGTCGAGACCGATGGTGACGGTCGGCGGGCTCGCACCCGCCAACTCTCGGCCTTCTCGGGAACGATCAACGCTGTGGCACCGCCGATGCGGATCGAACAGGGGGAACGAAACGGCTCGCCGTGCCTGCTCGGGCATGTCCGTCTCTCGCGACTGCGGGAGGGGCCTCCCGAAAGCGTTCACGGCGGCGTGATGGCAGGTCTGTTCGACGAGCTGATGGGAGCCGCGCAGAGCCTGACCGGGCGCCCCGGTGGGGTCACGGGTCGTCTGACCATCCGCTATCGCGACCTGACGCCGCTCGACACCGACCTGGTCTTTCGGTGTTGGGTCGAGCGCGATCGGGGGATGCGCGTCGACATGAGAGCCGAGTGTGTGCGTGCCGACACGCTCGACACCGCCGCGCCCGTCCGCACCGCCGAGGCCGAGGCGATCTTCGTGAGGCGCCGATGACGGAACGCCCCATGGTCACCATGGTCTGCACCGGCAACGCCGCCCGGTCCGTGATGGCGGCGCTCTTGTTGCGCGATCGCCTCGGCGACGACGGCCCGGTCGAGGTCGCCAGCGCGGGAACACTCGTGCTGCCCGGCCACCCGATGAGCACCCGCACACGAGCCGCGCTTGCGCGGCATGGTCTCGCCGACCCCCATCACCGATCCCGGCAGCTCGAACTCGCCGATGTGCACCGCAGTTCGTTGCTCCTTGTCATGGAGCCGTCCCACATCCACTGGATGCAACGGCGTCTCCCGGAGGCGTTGCCGATCGCGTGTTCGTTGAAGCGGGCCGTGCAGCAGCTGCCGATCGTGAGCGGTTCGACGCTCGATGAGCGAGTCGCCGCACTCGACCTCGTCTCCCACGAGTTCCAACCATGGGAGGAAGTCATCGACCCGGGTGCCGGCGAGCAACCGGTGTTCGACGCGTGCATCGACGAGCTCAGCGGGCTGATCGACGAACTCGCAGCGATGCTCACGGGCCTTGTCCAGTGAGCACGCACCGTCGAGAGGGGTTCGTCCTCGCCGCAGCGGTCGGGATCGTGGGCGTGACCTTCGGCGTGCTCGCCGATGCCGCCGGTCTGTCGTTGGCGCAGGTTGTCGTCATGTCGGCGCTGGTCTTCACCGGTGCATCCCAGTTCGCCGCCGTGTCGGTCGTCGATACCGGCGGCTCAGGTGTTGCTGCGGTCGGCTCGGCGCTGCTGCTGGCCGCTCGCAATGCGCTCTACGGGCCGGTCGTCGCTCGTGTTCTGCCTGAAGCGTGGATTCCGAGAGCGGGTTCGGCGCAGTTCGTGATCGACGAGACAACCGCCATGGCCTCTGTCCAGGAGACCGACGACGACGCTCGCGATGCGTTCTGGTGGACAGCGATCTGGCTGTGGTCCTTGTGGAACGTCGGATCGATCGGTGGCGCGCTTCTCGGCTCGGTGATCGGAGCGCCGGAGACGTGGGGCCTCGATGCAGCGTTCCCGGCCGCCTTTGTTGCGTTGCTCGCGCCGCATGTCCGAAAACGGCCTGGCCAGGTCGCCGCTGTGGTCGGGGCTGCGCTCGCGGTTGCGTTCACGCCGATCGCACCCGCCGGTGTCCCGCTTCTCGTGGCGGTGCTCGCCGTGATCCCGGGCTGGCTGGTCGGGCGACGGGAGGCGGCCGCATGAGCTGGCCTGCGCTGATCGTCTTGGTCGTGGGTGCCTACGGCCTGAAGGCGTTCGGTGTGCTCGTGCTCGGGCGACCGGACTCGACCCTCGGTGCCCGGCTCGAACCTCTGACCTCCCTGATTCCTGCCGCACTCTTTGCCGCCCTGATCGCCGTGCAGACGGTCGGTGGTGATGAGACCCTCGTGCTCGACGCCCGGGTCTGGGGCGTGGCGGCCGGATCGGTGGCGGTATGGCGGAAGGCTCCATTCGTGGTTGTGGTGCTCATCGCCATGGCTGTGACGGCGTTCGTCCGCTGGCAGACTTAACGCCGATGGAGTCGATCGAACAGATCCGCGTCCGTGGGGGAGGGCCGCTCGAGGGAACCATTCCTGTCGGCGGGGCCAAGAACTCGGTCCTCAAGTTGATGGCGGCGACCTTGCTCGCCGAAGGCACGTATCACCTGCACAACGTGCCTCGCATCACCGACGTCGACCTGATGTCGGATCTGCTGCGCGCCACCGGCTGCAGCGTCGCCCGCGATGGCACGACCTTGCGCATCGGTGTTCCTGCCGAGATCGAACCAGTGGCGCCCTATGAGATCGTCGAGCAGTTCCGCGCTTCGATCGTCGTCATGGGCCCGATGCTCGCCCGCTGTGGCGAGGCCCGCGTGGCCATGCCCGGCGGCGATGATTTCGGTCCCCGCCCGATCGACATGCACGTGCGTGGCCTGCAGGAACTCGGTGCCGAGTTCGACACGGCGCACGGCTACATCCATGCCCGTTCCCAGAATCTGCAGGGCGCTCGCGTGCTGCTTGAGTTCCCATCGGTCGGTGCGACCGAGAACCTCGTGATGGCCGCCGTGCGGGCGAAGGGCACGACCGTCATCGACAACGCTGCTCGCGAGCCCGAGATCGCCGACCTGTGCGAGTTGCTCAACAAGATGGGCGCGCAGATCATCGGTGCTGGCTCATCGACCATCACGATCGATGGGGTGGACTCCCAGGACGCGCTCCACAGCGCAGATCACACCGTCATCCCCGATCGCATCGAGGCCGCCACCTATCTCTGCGCTGTCGGCATCACCGGTGGCGAGATCACCGTCGCCGGCGCCCGTCACGAACACATGTCGATGCTGTGCCAGAAGCTCGGTGAGATGGGGATGCGGATCTCGCATGACCCCGACGGCATCTGGGCGCTCGCCCCACGGCGCATGACCTCAGCCGACTGCCAGTCCTTGCCCTATCCCGGCATTGCCACCGACTTCAAGCCGTTCCTCGTGACCTTGCTCGCCACCGCCGACGGTGTCGGCATCGTCACCGAGAACCTCTTCTCCGGTCGATTCCGCTATGTCGACGAGCTCCGCCGCATGGGTGCCGACATCCGAACCGATGCACACCACGCCGTCATCCGCGGCGTGGAGGGGCTGTCGGGTGCGCCCGTTCGCGCCCACGACATTCGCGCCGGATCAGCGCTCGTGATCGCCGGCCTCGCCGCTGACGGTGAGACGATCGTGGCCGACGCCGACCACATCGCCCGCGGCTACGACGACCTCGCCGGCAAGCTCCGCGGCATCGGCGGCGACGTCATCGCCGAGTAACTCCGACGTGCGGGCGGCCGCAACCGGCCCGCCTCAAGCGGTCAGCCTGTGCTGCCCATCATCGGAGGCGGCCCGGTAGGGCTGTCTTCTTCGGCGTCGCCGGGGGTCGCCTCGGTTGCCACGATGGGCGTGACCTTGGCAGGTGTGGCAGAGGAGTTCGAGGTTGGGGAGGTCGGTGCCGCCACCGTCGAGCCATTCGAGGAGGTGGTGGGCTTGGCAGCGGTCGATGGTGGCGCCGCAGCGGTTGCAGCCTCGGGTGGCGACGATCAAGGCACGCCACTGGGCTTCGGTGGCGAGCCGCTTCCGACGTCCTTGCCAGAGGGTGTGTCCGGCGCCGTCGAAGAGGTGTCCGATGACGTCGGCTGAGGGCCCGAGTTGCATGAGGACGGAGTCGGGGAGGGGTGTGCGGTCGAGCCAGGTGGCTGCTGGTTCGTCAAGGTTCCAGACGATGTGGACCTGGTGCTTGGGGTGTACCGGACCGTCCGTTGACTCTTCGCAGATCAACTCGGCCAAGGCATCGGCCCGGCGTTGGGCATGGGTGCGCACGTCGTCGGGGGAGCCGTTGCGGCCGCCGTCGTCGTGCCACATGCGGTCGGTGCGTCGTCGCCACGCGGCGAGGACCTGTTCGCCGGTGGCGTTGTCGAATCGTGCGTGGATCTCGACCGAGCCGTCGCCATGGGTCGTGTGCCAGCCCGCTCGACGGGTTCGCTGCTTCGCGTGGCGTTCTTCGGCCTCGGCCACCGACGTGTGCTTGCCCACGAACTCGCGAGCCTTACGTGCGAACAGATCGGCCGGCATTGCCTCGGCCGTCTTCACCAACGCCTCTGCGACCTTGGGCGTCACGGGCTCCGCTGCGTCCGCAACGATCGCCGCGTGTTCGACGTTGAGTCGACCCTCTGCTAGCGACTCGGCCAGCGCCGGCATCTCCGCCAGGCCCCGGGCGGTCACCATGTCCTTCTTGGCTTGACGTTCGCTGCGCCGCCCGACAGAACGCCCGACAACCGCAGAGTCAGCCCCCGCATCACCGAGCGAATCCAGCGTGGCCTTGTGCGCCATCAACCGCTCATCCACCCGAGAACGAAGCCGCTCCAGATCGGCGATGCGGTCGTACAGCTCCGGGCGCGATAACGGCTGAGGATCCAACTCCCTCAGCCCGTCATGCATGCCCGCCAGATCGACCATACAGCCACACTACGAAGGGGGTGAGACACTCCCGGATGGGCCTGAGTCGGTCGATTCCTCGGCCTCGGCGTCAGCCAACGTTTGGGCCCGCTTGCGGGCGACGCTCAACAGCCACGCGAAGATCAGCACAGGACCGGCGACCATGAGGATCTCGTCCCACCCGCCTTGGTGAGCCAACGTGAGGCTGTTCACACTGTGATCGTAGGCGTCGGGAATGCCGTTGCCGGTGTCGGCGTTGGCCTCGGCAGATGCCAGACTTGGGCAGTTCCCCGATTGGAGACGATGTGCTCGAACAGGTCGAAAAAGTCATCAAGGCGATTCGTCCGGCCATTCAGGCTGACGAGGGTGACATCGAACTGGTCTCCGTCGATGAGGCGACCGGTGTCGTCACCGTCGAACTGATGGGCGCCTGCGTCACCTGCCCGGCGTCGACACAAACCCTCAAGGCCGGTATCGCGCGGATCATGAAGGATCGGGTCGAGGGCGTCACCGAGGTGCTCGAGGTCAACGCTCTCGGCATGTCGGAGAGTCCTGTCCAGCTGTAGGCCGGGCCGAGCGAGCCCGACGACCAGCACCACGGTCAGGCGTGGGCGGCGAGATGCAGCGCGTTCGAGATGAGCCCGAGGTGGGAGTACGCCTGCGGGTGGTTGCCGAGCGCCCGCCCGGTGGCCGGGTCGACCTCTTCGGTAATCAGGCCGGTCGGTCCGGCGAGATCGACATAGGCACGGAAGAGCTCACGAGCCGAGCCGAGGTCGCCGATCTGTACCTTGGCGTCGATCAGCCATGAGGTCATGAGGTTGAAGCCGCCCTCTTCGCCGGGCAGGCCGTCCTCGTGCTTGTAGCGATAGACGGTGTCGCCGGAGCGCAGCGACGACTCGACGGCGTGGACGGTTGCGATGTAGCGGGGATCATCGTGTTTGAGCATGCCGAACAAGCCGATGGCGAGGACTGAGGCATCGATGTCGGTGCCGTCGTAGGCCGTGGTGAACGAGCCGACCTCGTCGTTCCAGCCGTTGGCGATGATGTCGTCCTTGATCTCTTCGCGGAGGTTGACCCACTCGGGCCGTTCGCGGCCGAACACCTCGTCGGCGATCTGGACGGCCCGGTCGACGGTGACCCAGCACATGACCTTGGAGTTCACGTGATGGCGCGGTGCGGACCGCACCTCCCAGATGCCCTGGTCGGGCTCCGTCCAGCGCTGCTCGACGGCAGCGACGAGATCCTCGACGAGGCGCCAGTGGCGCGCCGACAGCGGAGCATCGATCTCGCCGAGTTGATGGATGAGCTCGAGTACTGGGCCGAAGACGTCGAGCTGGACCTGGTGGTCGGCTGCGTTGCCGACGCGCACCGGACGAGAGCCGGCGTAGCCCGGCAGCTCCTCGATGGTGGCCTCGGGCGGCAGCGCCGTGCCGTTGACGGTGTAGAGCGGCGAGATGCGCTCGGGGCCGACCTCGGAGGCCTCGATGACCCGGAGGAGCCAGTCGAGGAGATCCATCGCCTCGTCGATCGAGCCGAGTTTCACGAGGGCGCCGGCCGAGAGCGAGGCGTCGCGGATCCAGCAGTAGCGGTAGTCCCAGTTGCGGACGCCGCCGATGAACTCGGGAAGGCTTGTCGTGGCCGCAGCGAGGATGGCGCCGGTCGGGCCGTAGCAGAGGGCCTTCAGGGTCAGCGCCGAGCGGCGGATAAGATCGTGATCGACATCGACGAGGGTCTCGGGAAGTTCGAGACGGGCGGCCCAGTCGGACCAGAACGAGTGGGTGGCCGCACGGCGGTCGACCTCGGTCGTGCGATCCGGACGCAGTGACGCCGTGCCGCAGCGGAGTTCGAGCGTGACGGGACCGGCGCTGAGGTCGACCTCGGCGATCGCAGTCTGGTGCACACCGGCGTTCTCAACGGTCCACTCGATGCCGGGGGAGCGGAGCACGACGAGGTCGGCCGCATTCGTGATCTCGAGGCCGCCGTCGCGGCGTTCGAGCTGGGTCGGAAAGCGGCCGAAGTCGAGGCGGGGCGCGAACTCGATGCGAGCGGTGCCGGTGCCCTCGATCACCCGGATCAGGTCGGTGCGGCCTGCGATGCGCTTCGGGCGTCCTTCGGAGCAGTCGAGATAGTCGGTGACGCTCATCGACGGCCACGACGTGCGAAGGATGAGTGAATCGCCGACATAGGCCTGAGACGGCCTCCCGGTCGCGGCATCGTCGGCGGGACCGATCGAGAAGTGGCCGGCTGCAGGCCCGCCGAGGAGTTCGGCGAAGATCGCACCGGAGTCGATGCGGGGAACGCACAGCCAGGTGATGCGAGCATCGGGGGTGATGATCGCTGCAGTGCGTTGATCCGAGAGCATCGAGTGCTCATCGATGGGGGTGACGCCGGCACCGGCGAGCCAGTCAGCCCGCCGGGCGGACAGCGCGGCGAGGAGGATGGCCACCTCCTCGGGTGAGTCGACCCGGAATGGGGCGGCCGTCTCGCCCTCGCCGACCTTTACGCCGACATCGGGACCGTGGAGTGTGCGGAATGCGTCCTCGTCGGTGACATCATCGCCAAGGAAGAGCACGGCGGTGGCGCCCACGGTGGCGCGCACGGTGTTGAGGGCCTTGCCCTTGTCGGTTGGAACGAGCAGCAGCTCGCAGACCTTCTTGCCGTGACGGATGTCGAGCTGCCCGATCGCAAGGTGGATCCGTTCGATCTCGGTGACGACGGTCTCGCTCTCCTCATCGTCGAGTGCGCGGTAATGAACGGCGACCGAGGCCGGTTTCTTCTCGAGCGACAGCTTGGGATGGTCGGCGATGAGTCTTCCAAGGGAGTCAAGGAGCTTCGATCGGCGTTCCTGAAGTGCCGGGTCGAGGTCGAGCGCGAAATCGATGTCGAACTCGCTCCCGTGGGAGCCGACGAGGTGGATCTCGGCCGGGAGGCGGCTGAGCGCAGCGAGGTCTCGCAGCGAGCGGCCGGAGATCACGGCGACGTCGGTCTGAGCCAGTGCAGCGAGTCCTCGCAGCGCCACCGACGTCTCGCGAAGAGGCAGTGCGGTCATCGGGTCGTCGACGAGGGGCGCGATCGTGCCGTCGTAGTCGCAGGCGATCAGCAGGTGAGGCGCGGCGGCGAGCGCCTGGATGCGCCCGTCGAGTTCGGGGTCGTCGAGGAGATGACCGGCCATGGGCGCCGACGCTACTCCGACGGGCGACGAAGGCTGCACCGATTCGGGGAACTACGGTCAGCTTCGTGGGCACGGCCGAGGTCACCAACTGCTACCGGCACAAAGACCGGCGCTCGGGTGTTCTCTGCCAGCGATGCGACCGGCCGATCTGCGGTGCCTGCATGACCCAGGCATCGGTGGGGTTTCACTGCCCGGAGTGCACCATCTCGGGTCGCCAGCAGGTTCACCGAGGTCCGATCGCCGTCGAACCGGTTGCCACCAAGGCGCTACTCGTCGTCAATGTCGCCATCTCGCTGGCCGTCATCATCTCCGGTGGCGGCGCGCTTCCGGCTGCCGTCTTGCTCGACTTCGGTCTCGCCGGTCCGCCCCTCGATGTCAACGGTGAGGCGTATCGCATCCTCACGTCGGGGGTGTTGCACGATGGGCTGTTCCATCTCGGCGTCAACATGTACTCCCTCTGGATCGTCGGCCCGCTCGTCGAGCGGGCGCTGGGCGCGCCGCGGTTCATCGCCCTCTACTTTGCGTCGCTCATCGCCGGGTCCTTCGGCGCACTGCTCGTCGACCCGCTCAGCTTCACCGTTGGCGCGTCAGGGGCGATCTTCGGCCTGTTCGGCGCCGCCACCGTCGTCGCGCTCGCCTCGGGCAACCGTGACATCGGCAATCGACTCGGCGCGATCGTCGGCATCAACCTGGTGCTGACGTTCGCCGTGCCGGTGCTCTCGATCGGTGGTCACGTCGGTGGTCTGCTCGGCGGTGTCGTGCTCGCCGGCGCGTTCGTACCCCAGATCCGGGCGAAGCGGCCGGAGTGGGAGTCGATCGCCGTGGCAATGCTCCTGGTGTCCTTCTTCGCCGCCGGCTCTCTCTGGGCCGGGTCGCAGTGGCCCGACCCGCTCTTCTAGAGGGGGCCGAGCCACCGGACTCACATGTCAGCCGGAAGGGTGCTGATAGACGCTCACATGAACGTCCGATGATGTGGGCGGATGGTCCGGGCCGTTCGGGGGAGAGGGGTTGAACGGGGAGCCGGACCATGTCGCCCACCTGTTCGTCCTAACGAAGCCGACCGCCGCCGCGGATGCATCGAGCTGCTCCGGAGTCAGATAGCGGACGATCCACGGCCGCATCCGGTTCCCGTCGGCTCGCATCTCGATGTGATGCCCTCGGATGATCTGTGCATCGGGGTCGTGTTTCGAGACGGTCAGCACGGCGGCGTCGGCGGTGATGTCGCGCACGGAGACACCGCCGTCGGTCATGCCGTCCTCGGGCGGGACGAATCCCTCGATGACGAGGACCCCGCCCGGCGCGAGAAGATCGAACACGCCTTCCAGACAGCGACGTTGGTCGTCGGGTGTGGCGAGGTTGAAGAAGGTGTTGAAGGCTGCGAACGCGACCGTGT
>Ga0255772_10000450_pt1 | contig 40363 bp, 29 predicted proteins | sample 071ome_34_FD_179970 | JGI IMG/M metagenome (GOLD analysis project Ga0255772, IMG submission 179970) | Coastal salt marsh microbial communities from the Groves Creek Marsh, Skidaway Island, Georgia - 071411BT metaG (version 2) | ecosystem: Environmental > Aquatic > Marine > Intertidal zone >...
CAGATTTAAAAACAAAATTAAATAATATTAATTCAAATGACAATTACAATATATATGAAACATCATACAATGAATTAGATAATGCACCTGGAACTATATTAAGTGATGAACAAACTTTAATAGAGCCTCAAAGTATATATAACCTCAAACAATCTGAATATGATGGGTTCTTTTATAATAATAATAATTTACTCAATATGTTAGAACAAAAATCATATGAAGATTCTACATTCCAATTTTTATCAGATGATCAATATGATAGTGATAGAAAAGAATTATTTACATCATTAAATGCTATACTTGATACATGGATCAATGAATTAGAATCAGGAACATCATCAGGAACATCATCAGGAACATCATCAGGAACATCATCAGGAACATCATCAGGAACATCATCAGGAACATCATCAGGAACATCATCAGGAACATCATCGGGATATTAATAAAACAAACAATTAGTTATATTGTGAAAAAATGATTATTTTAAAACATTGAATATTTCACAATAATATGTAAAAATTAAAATTGAATATAAAATAATTCATAAATCAAAATATTAAAATTAACATTCATTTTACAATATTGTAAAATAAAATGTCAAAATCGATAGAAATAATAAAAACTGAATTAGAAGAAAAGGGATATTCTATAATTCCAAATATTTTAACAGAAAATGAAATAGAAACAGGAAAAGGAATGTTTTATGGATGGAAAAAAGAAGTATCAGATACGATACATTCTAAAATAAATCCACATGGAATATATAAATATCATGAAGTAGGTCACCAAAGACATGCATGGTATATTAGAACAAATCCAAAAGTACAAAAAGTATTTAAAGAATTATGGAAAACAGATGAATTGATAGTATCGTTTGATGGTTCTTGTTATATACCTAAGGAGTGGAATAAAAAAGATAAACACTGGATACATACAGATCAAGCACCTGATACGGAAGGATTACAATGTATTCAAGGTTTTGTATCATTAACAAGTAATAAAGAAAGAACATTTGTTGTGTATGAAAAATCGCATTTATATCATAATAGATATTTTAAAGAAAATGGAATTAAGTCTAAAAAAAATTGGCAGGTAATAGATGAAAAAACGATAGAAAATATGAAGGAAAGTAGACGTATATTAGATGTACCTGAAGGATCTTTGGTAGTATGGGATTCAAGATGTTTTCATTCAAATCGTTATGGGGAACCGAATTCAGAAGAAAGAATAGTTCAATATGTGTGTTATTTACCTAAAAATCATTCAAATAATACAATGACTATGCAAAAGAAGAGATTCAAATACTTTCAGGAAAAAAGAACTACTTCACATTGGCCGGCACCAATACATGTAAATTCGAAACAACCACGAACATATGGAGATAATTCAAAATTAATAGATTATTCAAAATTAAAACAACCTTATTTAGGTGATATGAATATAGAAATAATAAAATTATTATAATAAATTTAGTAAAATGATATATACTTATAAAAAATAAATATAATTATAATTAAAGATAATTATTATTTTGGATATATAATAATTATTTTTTATTATGTATTAATATCATAAATTGTCTCTTTTATATATAATACGATATTGTAATGAAAATTTTGATTATAAATTCAACATTTAAAGATGATATTATATTAAATAAATCATATAAAGATGATGTTGAAATTATATTTACAGACTATTATTCGACACAATTAATAATAGATTATATAGAATCAAATAATATAAATATAAAGAGAAATCCTATTACACATATAGGATTTTTATATCATCAAGACTTTGAGTTTCCGTTTCGTTCGAAAAAATATACAGAATTAAAAAATAAGATAGATGATATAGAATTTTTTTTAAAAGATAAAGAAATTTCAGAATATACAGATAAGGTAAAAGAATTAAATCATTTAAAGAATGAAATAATAGAGATAAATAAAAAGACAACAAATATTTATAATGATAATAGACCATATTTTCATATAGAATTATTTAAACAATTTATATTGTTAAAGGAATATTTGGATACAAATCAAATAGATAGTATTCAAGTAATTATCGATTTTTTAACATGTAATATGCCAACATATGTAGATAATGAATGTATGAAACTACATGAATTTACAGAATTTATAATACGATATTCAACAGATAAAACAGGAAATACAGGAATTTCTAAATTTGCGGACTGGCATATGGAAAAAATGATAATGAATAATAATCTCTCCATAGATACATTAGATAAACAAGTAAATAGAAATATTAAGAATACATATTTTAATGAAACAATACAAAACTGGGATGTAGTTCTTAGTATGGAAACATTTGGTGAGATACATTTTATGAGATTCAGAGATTCAAATAATAATGTAGCTATTCAAGATTGTATAAATGTTAAATCAGAAAATTATAGTTATTCGGATACATATATACTACATCCAAATAGTTTACCGGATTTTTTATCATATGATAAGGGGTCATCAACATATACTCTAATAAAAGATATTACAGATGGAATGGAAGTTAGATTTTATGATAGTGAGAATTCAAACATATCAACAAATCCGGTATATGTTGATAGATATTTATTTGATACAAGTGAAAACATATATGATGAAACAAATATAGTATATACAAGTGATAAAATACGTTATTTAGATTTAAAAAAGGATCCATTTAAATTAAATAAAAGAATATTTGAAATACGTATACCGTATGGTTTCACATTTGATGGTAATAATAAAACAATATATACAAATAATGAAGTGAATTCATTAGAATATGAACAAGTAGGTATGTTTGGATGCTTTGTATCAACTGATATAAATGATAAAAATAAAACATCAAGTAATACATTTAATACATATATAAAAAATATAAATTATAAAAATAGATATGAATCAGATAATGTAAAAAGATATGGATTGATAACATATAATGATAATTATGAAGTAATTATTAGACAAAATAATATTTTTATATCTCGATATGATGCTGTTAATGAAATGTATAATACCGTTAATAATATAGAGAATATAACAATAGATAATGTATCAATACAAGGTAAAACACAGAATATAATAAATTCATCAATAATGTTACCGTCTATGAAGGAATATACGAATATAAATAATATAAATCGTATAATAATAAGACGTTCTGAAATATATTTAACATTAAAAGGAGCAAATATGTCAGGATATATATGTTTGAAGGATCCAAATAATAGTTCAAATGTATCAAATACAATAAATATTCAAATAGAAAAATGTGTATTTGTGGGAGATATAGAAGGAGATTTTTCTACAGCATATTTGAATAGTGTAGTAATACCGGATATAGATAATATATCGTTACCATCAAATGTGAATATATTTCAGTCATATTTTCAGGGAAATATATTAGGGAATGAAAGTGGGGGAATTATAACAAATTGTGAAGGAGGAAAATCAATAAATTCAGTAGATACAGAAGTAATAAATTATATTCGGATAAATGAATGTTTTCAAACATTGGGAAATATAGAAGGGACAAAAAGTGGAGGATTGGTAGGGTCATATAGTAAACGTATTTATGTAAAAGATTCGTATACAACAGGAGATATAATGGGAAATTATTGTGGTGGTATATTAGGATATGATGTAGAAACTATACAGATAGAAGGATGTTATACTTCTGGTGAAATAATAGGTAAATATTCAGGAGGAATTGGAACATATATTTATGGTATATCTGGATTTGATACAATATATGAATCAAAAATTTCAAAATGTTTTACAACAGGAAATTTTTACAATAAATATCAAGGTGGTATTTTAGGATATGCGAAAGATTCATATTATGTAAAAATAGAAAATTGTTATACAATAGGTAGATGGAGTGAAAATAAGGTGGATGAAGTAGTAGATAGAGATAGATATAGATTAAATCATTATACAGGAGGAATAGTAGGTTTATTACCATATAATGTTAATTTAGCGGCTCCAATTGTATATATGAAAATTCATAAATGTTATACGAAAATAATAGGAAATAACAGAAGTATATTTGTTGATTCACAGGATATATATGATATAATAGAACGTGAGGATAATAATTTTAATGAATGGAATGGATATATATATAGTTTAGAAACTCATTCAGAGTATAAAGATAATGATAATAATATTGTATATAAAAATGCGATTGATGAAATTCCATATACATATAAAGATTTTGTTGAAATCGATAAAATATTTTATCATGTGCCTATAGAAAAAGAAACGAATAAAACAAAATTGAAGTCAGTATATAATCTATATAATTATAGTATAAATGAAATATTTTCAAATTTATCGGAAGAATATATGTCTGATAATAATTTAGATAAAGATTATAATGATAATATAAATGAATATCCTTTATTACAATATTTTAGAAATTCATCTATATGGTCTAAATTATTATATCAAAATTATAATGCACATCCAAAATTAATATATTTTATACAACAAAATCCATATAAATATGTAATAACAGGATCAAATCAAATTGATAGTAATTTAGTTGAATTAAATAATTCTAATGTAATATTTGATTATAAAGATGTGAATATTTCATTTGCACAGAATATACCACCACGATTGTTTGAAAGTACAATTATGTGTTTAGAATATACGTCGAGAGTATCTGTTTTAAGTTCTGTGGATACCGAGATAAATAATTCTATTAAAAATAAAATTTATTATTTAAATCAACCTAATGTTGAAATTGGGATTGAAGAATATATTCGTTATGAATTAACATCAGGAGAATATAAACTAACAAATATTCCAAAATCGCATCCGATAGCTATATTAAACAATGGTGCGAATAGTTTGATTGAATATTATGGTAATGAATTAAAGAAAATAACAGATACTATAATATTGGAGGGTGAAATATATACTTATGATTTTTATTATGGTGATATTACGATAAATGTGTATGGTGATTTTGGAACTATGAGTTATTATTGTTTACATCATGGGTATATGGGAGGTAAGAATAAATTCATATATAATTTCAATTGTAAGAATTATTATAATAAATCAAAAATGAATTTAATTATTCAGAAATTATTTCCAGAGAATAGGATATATGATATAACAATTCGAGATCAGATTGAAAAATCAAAGAATGGATTTGTTTTAAAAAGATTTTTTAATTTTATTGAATTATTATATAAAAGACCTAAATATATACAGATTGAGACAATTGAAGTTTTATTAAATACATATGAAATAATAGATGAATTAACGAATGAAAAAGTACAATATATTTTATTAGATATAATATTAGAAGATATACCATATAAATTAAAAGAATTACAATTTACAAGCGAATATATTATAAAACATACACTAACTCAAATATCAAATGTATCACAATATATAATAAGTGATTTAATTTATGTTACAAGTAAACGATATCGAATATCTTATAATTTTAATGTTCCTATTATAGATCTGGATAAAATCACAATAATTGAAGATTTAAATAGTTTTATAATAGATGATATAAGTAATAATATAAATAATATATTTCATGAAAAGGAAATATTATATTATGATAAAGATGATATAAATCAGCGTTTAAATCAAATTGATGGAAATGAATTGAATATAAAATTATGGAAATTATATGAATATATTCGTATAAAAGATTATATTTATTATTTAAAATTATTAGATACAAGACAAATACCAAATATATATAAAATATTATCTCCAAGATTAAATGATACCATGTATAGATATAAAATATCAATAAATAATACTATAACAGGAAATAGTAATATACAAGATAAATTAAATGATTTTAATGCGAATATAATATTTACGAATGAATATAAAAGTTTATTAAAAAATAGAAATGATAGATTAAAATCAACAAAATCTACACTGAAAACTTTAAATAGTACATTTAATTTTAGTTTTAGAAATGATACAATAAAAAATGATATATTATTTGCAGAACATATGATTATATCGAATGATGGAAAATATATTTTGATAAAAGAAGGAATACAAAATATTATAAATTATGATGATTATTTAATTACATTGATAAATTCAGGTAGTGATAGTGAATATATTTTTAAAAATAATAATATAGATATTAATACTTATTATGATGAACAACGAAAAAGTGAAATACATTTTGGACTAAAAATATATAAAATTGAATCAAAAGATGATAAAATATATATTACAGATGAAAACATGGAAGAATTACCATTTAATACTATGATTGGATATTATTTTCAAAACAGTATAATTACCATAAAATCATGTTATACAGAAATAGAAAAAATATTATTATCAGATGACAATAAGTTTATAGTATATAAAAATGATAATTATTCTGATTCTGGATACAATAATAGAACATTTTCTAATTTAAATTTAGAAAAAGACCCATTTAGTGGAAATATAATGTTATTATATACTTTAGAGAATGAAGAATATGATAGAACAATATATTATTTAAATGGAGGTGGTTCATTAGAAACTACAATTATTTCAAATAATATGATAGAGTATGATATTAATACAAATGTTTTTCCTTCAAAAAAATCATTTACTTGTTTAGATATAAATAATATATCTGATTTAAATTGGAATGCTTATCAAGATAGTGAACTGGGAAATACAGATAATTTTAGTCAATATAATAATGATTTTATGATATATATAAAGTTAGATGAGTTTAATAATTCAGATACATATTATACATTTCAAGAATTTGTAGAAAAGGCATTTTTAACAATTGAATGGGTTGGTGATGATGGTAAAATTTATATTACAAAATTTCTTTTGAGTAGTTTCAAAAATATAAAAACAATTATTACAGATACATCATATAATAGATATATATCAGGTCTAATTAGAATGGTTACTACTATAAAAGATGATCAAGATAATTCTATACCTCAAAATAATTGGACTGCTAAAATTGAATATTTAAATGACACAAATCAAATATTTATAACATCAAATAGAGATATAGATAAATATCCAGTATATACATATAATAGTTATAATTCACAATCAAATAGTAAATCATTTATAAAAAGAGATAGTAACCAACCACGATTTAAATTAAATCATAAAATAAATCATATAAAATTAGGTATAAAACAAAATGAAATAAGTGAAAGTGTAATACAAAATGATGGAACAATAAATAAACCATCATTACTTAAGTTTACTACATTTATGATATTAAAAAAATACAAAATAGGTCATGAAAATAGAAATTATGATATAAATTCAATACAAAAAGATGAAAATTTCTTTGTAACACCTGATAGTAGTACAGAAAATGTAGGTAATTTAAGTTTGATAGCATTAGGTCGTTTAGAAATCATTTTATCGTCAAATACATTTAATCAATCACTATATGCATTTCATTTACCAATGATAAATTTTGATGAGGATCCATTAGATAAATTTAATGATATAAATAAAAAAATAGAACAGATTGAATATATTAGTAATGATAATTCTATGAATATTTTTGATAAAGGTATGATTTATGATTTTTCTATTTTAACAAAAAATAATAAAAATTTGGTATTTTCATGTGTAGGAATAAAGAATCATAATAATGTAATTAATAATAATAATATATATGATACTTATGATGATGAAAATCCATGGGGTGTATATGTAAATATATATACGTTGTTTTATAATTTAAATAATATAACAGGAAATAAAACAAAATATTATGCGGATTATTATGAAACAATATCAGGTGAAATAGAAACAAACACGTTTTATTATAGAAAAAAGATTAATATAGATAGTATTATAGGTTCAAATATAAATACATCATTTGAAGGTATTCAAGTTAAATATGATAGTGTGAATAATACTATTATAATGGTAATATTAGGATTGTCTTTAACCTCATCAGAAGAAAATAAATTATATATATTAAAATTAAATGGATTATTATTAGAAAATTCAAGAACTGAATATAATATTGATTCATTAGATGATATATTCGAAATAAATAATATATTAGATTATATTCAATATTTTAATAAAATTACAAATAATAGTATATCACTAAATACAAGTTCAATTAATCGTTTTGAAAGGCAATCGTTTGTATTATCCGATAATGGAACATGGTTAATATTTATGGATTTCAAAGGAAGTAATAATATAGAACATCCTTTGTATATATATAAAAAAATACATAATAAAAATAATGATGAAATAAAATATATAAAAGTAAAAAATACAGATATTGTATTTAATGATGAAAAATATTTTGAAAATTCTAAATATCCAGGTAAATCTCGTGGAACACATAAAAATAAAATTTTAAATCTATTAAGTATCACAAATATTACAGAAAATGAAAATATTATTGTATTAGCAATAGCAGATAAAGAGTATACAAAAGAAATAAATGGGTTGAATAAAAAAATAGGTAGAATACAAATTTTTTATTTGAATATGAATACTATATTGAATTATAATGATGAAGATGATTTTGGAGACATAACAGAAACTAATGTAGAATTTACTTCATCAAATATAGAAAAATATTATGAAATAGAAGGAGATAATATAGATGAAAATGAATTAGAACATCAAATAAGTATGCCTATTATAAAAACAATAAATGATACTGAAATAAATACTAAACGAATATTAATATCACATAATTCTGAAAATGTAATGAATATAAAAAATAAAACATATAGAAATTCATATTTATATGAATTAAATTTGTAATAATATTGTAGTAATAAAAAATAGTATATTAATACAATAAGAATTGAATAATCAAATATGGAACATACTAAAATATTAATAGTTCATCCACAAATAGCTGATATAGAACAATTAAAACAATCTTTGAATAAAGATGTAAAAATGTATATAACAACATCTATTAAAAATATATCAATATATCGATATATAAAGAATATAGCTTTTTTATATCATAAAGAAATAAAATTTCCTTTTTATTTTGATTCACCTGATGAAATAATAAATAATAATAATTATATGTCTGAAAATGTTAAATCATATTTAGAAAAACATGTTGTAAAAAATAATATTATTATTGATTTTTTAAGTTGTTCTCTTCCAAATTATGCACAAAAAGAACTACTATACTGGGGTAATCAAAATAATATATCTTTACGATTTTCATTAGATAATACTGGTGTGTTACCAGCAAATTGGATTATGGAATCAGGAACATATATGAGTAATCCTGTTGATATAAAATCTATATATTTTAATTCATTAATTTATAGATGGAAGGTGATATTAGATGAACAAAAAATATTTATGAATGATCCAGATGGTAATTTAGAAAAGCACTTTGAAGTTCATCATATAAGTAAAATGGTCATACAGCGTTCGGATGTACCATCATCTGATATTTTTGTAGATATTAATAATGATTATATACATGCGTATATTCAACTAGATGAAGGTTATATTTTTAATGGTAATGGATATTGTGTAGATATATCTGAAATGAAAATATATTTAGAAGATAATAGTACTATTCCATATAATAAATGGAATGGTTTAATACAATGTTGTTCAGACTCAACACTTCCTAATAGAAAAAATATAATTAAGAATATAGGTGTAAAAGGATTATTCGATTATAATCAATTATCTATAAAAGGTGGATATATAATTAGACCTAATAATAATTGTTTTGAAATATATGATTCGTATGCACATGGACGAATAAATCGTGAAGGTGGTGGTATAGTAGGTGGAGGGGCTGGTAATATTGAACCCACTAATACACTGTCAGACAATGAAGAGAATAAAATTCAAAATTCAATTTACATATACAGTTGTTATCATAAAGGAATAAAAGAACAATGGTCAGGTGGAATAGTAGGTTCAAGTTCGGGTCAACATATGGATATAATTATTCAAAGTTGTTATTCAATGGGTGATATAAATATGTATGCAGGTGGTATCATAGGAGGTGTTAGTAGTATAATAGATGGATCTGATGTTTCATATAATAACAAAACACATATTGTGCAAAATTGTTATTCTACAGATATAGATGATGGAAATAATCTGAATATAGTAGGAGGTGGTGGTATTGTAGGTATTATAAATGTTTATAATTATAAAATGAATGTAGAGAATTCATATTCGACAGGAGATATATCATTTGTATCAGATGGTAATAGTTATGTTATAGGGGGGGGTATATATTCATATGTAAATAATGATATTAGTACTAATTTTGTAAATATAAATACATATACAAAGGATTGGAATTATAATGATATAGAAATAGATTCATCAAATATACGATTAGGTAAATATAATTTAGAACTGATTAAAACGAATAGTGACAAAATTATTGATAATAATGAGTTAATACATTATAATTTAAATGATGGATTTAAAGGATATGATATGTGTGGAAATTATACAACTGATATGTATCCAAAATTATTATCATTTATAAATAAATATAATGATTATAGACAATATTATATATTCAAAAAACTAGATACAAATATATTACAAAGAGGATATTCACCATGGATATATCCAGTTCTTGATGTAGAAAATTCATATAAAATTCATAGAAATGAGAATTTGAATGAGACTGGAACTGGAACTGGAATGAACAAGAAAATGACAATAATATCTGAATCATATACCAAACATAATGATATACCATTGTATGTTAATACAGAAATATTACATTTAGGATTTTATATGGATATGATGTATCAAATATATAAAGATCGTGACTCAAGTTTAAATGATATTTCTGCGAATATACACGAATATCCAGATGAAAAATTAAGAACATACTTAAATTCAAATAATGATTTAAATTCTTCTAATCCTTTAGAAAATTTTGATAAATATGTAGAAAAACGTTATATGATGATAAGAGCAAGAAATTATTTAAAACATATCAGAGAAAATAAAGAACAATTACAAATAAAAGAAGAAATACAACAAATTTTTACGAAAAGAGATAATGTAAATAATTATGATTATAAAATAATGGATGTTGTAATTGGAGATATGACACGTATAAAATATAATGAAGAAATAAAAGATACTGAATATTATGATAATAATTCAATAAAAAATTCAGATTTGAATGTAAAATTACAACATCAAAATAATTTTACGAGAGATATACCAAATACATTATATACAACTGTAAATTCTCAATATTCACAAAAAGATTTATTCTTTTTATCTAATTTTATTGCAAATTTTAATAAATTAACAAGAGTTGATTTAGCTGATGATAGTATATCTGGATTATCAAAAAAGATAGTGAATGATTTTTCATTTAATACAATTAATGATAGTATACGCATTTCTAAAAAATTAAATAGTTATTCAATTTCCGATGAGTTAAAAGACTATGCTAAAAATATATCTGAATATTTTCCTAGTTATTATGGTTATAGAAATATATATGATACAAGTAATTTAGAAGTATATACAGATACAGGTTTTAATGAAAAATATATTAATGCATTTATAGGTGGTGATGATGGTGATGAAAATATTAAATTTAGAAATATGGGAAAACAATCATTATGGAGTATATTTGAATTATTACATATGAAGAAATATAAAAAAGTATTAGAGCAAAATTTAACTCGTATAGTTCCTCCATATAAAAATGTAATAGATATACGTAATCAAAATGTAGAATTTCCACCAGAAAGATTTACATCACTTGAAGATATGAAAAATGTAAGTACAGATAATTTAAATAAAATACAACGATATTTATATAGTGAATTTAGTAATCAATATTATCCATCACATTTATTCTACGACTTATCTTTATCTTCAATATAATATAATTTGTATTACTTATAATACAATTAACATTAATTTAATAAAATTTGAATAAAAATAAATATAAATATAAATGTGATATATATATTTAATAGATGAAAGAAGATAAAATAAATCAAAAAGACATATATACATTAACAGAAAATGGTAAACAAATTAATGTAAATATAGAACCGGTAATTACAAAAAATATAACTAATATTGATGATAATGATCATAAAACACGTGAAACATTAATAAATAATAATAAACGAAATCATAGAATATATATTTATATAGAGGAAACGAAAGAATATATTATGACTATAATTGATGATACAATTGATGTGGATGAACATTTTTTTTATATGTTATTACGAAAGGTAATGGAATACGTGGATAAAAAAAAGAAAGTAGATGGTTCAGAAAAAAAATATATAGTAGAAGTTGTATTAAAACATTTTGTAAATGCTTTAAAGAATGATAATAGAAGAGAAAAATTGAATACATTATTAGATAGTGGTATAATATCAGAAACAATTGATTTAGTAATTGATGCGAGTAAAGGCAAAATGAAATTAAATATAAAAGGTTTACAAAAAATATTCAATTGTTTATTAAATGTATCTTGTAATATAATGAAGAAGAAATAATATAAATAATATAAATAATATCATCTAACTATATATGAATATTCTAAATATATATGAATATATATATAAACATTATGATCTAATATAATGAAGTGTAATACATATTACAATTGATTATATAATGAGTATATCAAATACATCAAAAAAATATATAGTTCAAAATTCAAATTCAGATACACAACAAATAAAGAGGATGGTTGTAGGTGGTATAGCAGGGGTAATTTCCAGAACAATGACAGCACCTATTGAATTATATAAAATACAAAGACAGAATTCATATATGGAAAATGCTACTATAAAAGATGTATTAAAGAATGAAGGAATATGTGGATTATGGAAAGGAAATTTAACAAATATTATTCGTATATTTCCACAAACAGGTATTAATTATATGATATATAAAAGTGTATATGAATCTCAATTATTGAAAAATAAATTTGGTAATCATAATCATATAAATGATCATATAAATGATTCATATAGACAGATGATATCAGGAACAATGGGAGGTATAATATCAACAATATGTATTTATCCACTAGAGACAATTCGTTCAAGATTATCATTACAAACAAATAACAATCATTATAGTGGAATTATGGATGCGTTAAAGAGAATGAAAATAAATGAATTATATAGAGGATTATCAGTTGGATTGTTAGGATTTGTACCATTTAATACATTAAATTTTGTAATTTTTCATGATATGAAGAATAGAATGATGCAAGTAAATAATAGAAAGGAAGAAAATAGAAAAATAAGTAATGTAATTATTTATATGATATCAGGGGGTATAGCTGGAGTGGGTTCAGTGTCTATAACATATCCAACTGATGTAATACGAAGAAGATTACATTTACAGGGTTTTGATAAAAATGTTCCAAAATATGATGGAATAATAGATTGTATTAGAAAGATATATAAAGTAGAAGGAATATATGGATATTACAGAGGATTAGGAGCATGTTATATGAAATTATTTCCTGCAGTATCAATACAATTTACAATAATGGAATATTTAAATGAAAATAAGTATATAGTATAATAAAATATATTATAATAGTATTTACCTAAATTAAAATGGGAAAAACAAAAGAAACTATACCAATATCATTAGAAATTGATGGGACAAAAAGGTCATTAAATGGTTATAATATATCACAAACAAACGTTAAATTAAATAATTACATGGAAGAATTACTAAAAATAATTGAAAAAATAATAGTAGGAGATACAATATTAGATATTCAACAGGAATTATCGGCGTTTCGAAAATTAGATCCTAATGGAAAATTAGATGTATTAACAAATAAATCGTTGGAAGCGTTTGTTGCAAATAAAACCACTCAATTAATAGTAAAAGATTTAGAAAATAATATTTATGAAATTACAAAACGTTTTGAATACGATGAATCCAATCAAATAGCAAATCCAACAATTGAAATTGAGTTAGCACAAGAAGCAGAAGTAAATATGAACTTATTATATAGTTTATATATTGCATATTTTGGACAACCTGAACCAGATGGAACACCTGGAACAATTAATGGTTATAATACTGAAAATTTGAAAATATTAGTAGATGCGTTTGAAACAACAGGTGATCCTGAACTATTAAAATTAGCTGGTTTATTAGATACTATTATAGATAATGATAATGAATCATAACCACATTCATATTCATATTCATAATCATAATCATATATTAAGATATGGATTGATAAAATTCTTTAACAATAGGATTGGAACGGATTTTATGTGGATTGAATGATTCTAAATATAATCCATCTAGAGATTTTACACGAGATAACGCAACATAAGTTTGTCCATATGTAAATATAGAATCACCTAAATTCATTGACGCATTATCTAATGTAATTCCTTGTGACTTATGAATAGTAATTGCCCATGCCAAAATAAGTGGAATTTGTTTAATTTCAAATTGTGGTATATTTGAACTTTCAAATGCATATGGTATTATCTTCTTTTCAATACCATTATTAAATAGAACTTTAACATAATTATTACCTAATTCAGTAATAGTTCCAATTGAACCATTACATATACCATTATCTACATCTAAATTAATAATACACATAACTTTTGAATTTAATTTTAGTTCTAACTTTTCATCAAATCTACTATTTTTAATCATATATTTTTCTTCTTGTTTTAATGTGTATGGGGTAGGATTATCATTATCATTATCATTATCATTATCATTATCATTATCATCTACATTAGTGTTTTTTTTATAGAATATTGAGAATTCCTCTTCTTTAATTGGTTTATTAAATTTAGAAGAATATTTATATACTTTTGTTTCTGATTTTAATGATTTTAAAAATTGTGTATTAATATTATTTGCTTCTTTTGTAGTGGATACTAAACGAATTATGTGTTTATTTTTTAAATTATTCTCTGAGTTATTCTCCGAGGTATTCTCCGAGTTATTTTTATTTATATTTGAAATAAGTCTTTTTTGTATAATATTATAACTATTTTTTGATAGATGTCCTTGTCTTATTTCTTGTAAGATAGAAATATAATTTTCATCATTTTGTCTATAAATTTTATCCAATACAATTTGATGTTCAAATGTTTTTTTCCATAATTCAGATTCAAAACAGAATTGTTTACTTTCTGGAACTAATGCATTACCGATAGGTGATAATTGAAAGAAATCACCACAACATATTAATTGAATACCTCCGAATATTTTATCTGATTTTCTAATACGTCGTGCAATATAATCTAATAATTCGAAAATCTGTTTTGACATCATACTTACTTCATCTATTATTAATATATCTACTTCTTTCCAATTTTTACATATCTTTTTTTGTTTTAATATTCTAAATAAGATATGATCCCTTGAACCCTTTACTGCTCCTATTCCAGACCAACTATGAAGAGTTTTGGAACCCATACCAAGTAATACAGAAGCACAACCAGTTAAAGCACATATTTGTATATTTTTATTTTCGTTTTTAGCATGTGTTTGTAATTTATTGATAAGGAATGATTTACCTGAACCGCCTGGACCAGTAATAAATATATTTTTATTTTTTTTGAAATTGTCTAGACAATATAATTGTTTTGGAGAATAGTTTTGATTGTCGTTGTAACAATCTGTCGCATATTTTGTAGATGTATCATTGGTGAATGTATTTGTATTCATAATAATCGTATGATAAAGTTAATGTATAATCTCTCCATGTATTTATTATTCAATTTTATATTTAATATATTAGTATATTATTAAGTATATGGAATATGTATTTACAAAATAATATATGTATAAGATATAAAAAATAGGAAATAGATATATTTATATTAATAATATTATAAGTATGGATTTTGATTTAGATGTAGAAAATTATTCAATAGATGAATTGAAATTAATAATTCATTTAGATAAAAATGATGATGAAAATAGTATAAATGAAAATGATTTGAATTTTGCGATAACAAAATCATTACAAAAATTAGTTCATATTCAAGAATTAGAACAAGAAGAAAAGAATCAAGTTCAAGAATTTTATTATAATATACGAGATAGATTATTAAAGTTTAGTAGAGAACAACATAAATTAAAAACCGATGTATCTAATTATAAAATACAAAATACATCAACACTTCAACCACATTATGTTCATAAGAATATAGAAACCACAGAAGAAGGAAAACGGAAAGAATTAATTAAAAAATCATTAAATGAAAATAAAAATCCATATGATTATCAATATAAAGGTGGTGTATTTCCACGAAATGTAAATTATGACTTAAATTCTTTTAAAAATGATATAGAAATTGATGGAGGTTTGAATTCAGTAAAGAAGAAATATTTAACTAGATTAATTAACATAGATTCATCATGGAGAGATAACGAAAAAAAATCAGATATTAATAATTTTAATTTTCGTATTTCACCTAATTTAAAAAATGTATTATCTATTCGTCTGATGTCTTTAGAATTACCTATATCTTGGTATACATTTTCTAGTAAATTAAAAAATAATTCATTTATTATAAAAGTATATAATTATCCAACGGAAGATAATTATATGAATATAAATAATGTTAATGAAAATGAAAATAATGAAATCATAGAAAAAGAAGAATTTAATATAACTATTGATGACGGTAATTATACAATAAATGAACTTATCGATTTATTGAATTATAAAATGAATTATTATAATGATGAAGATAAATATACACCTTTACGATTATTTGAATGGATATATGATATTACTAAAAATAAGATTGTATTCGTAATTAAAAATACGTATACCATAGAAAATACATCAATAACAGTTATTGATAAATTAAATGATACATTTTCATATGAATTATTATTTACGAATAAAAGAGAAACATTAGAAAGAAAAGCTGGTTGGATATTAGGATTTAGAAAGTCATCTTATCATGTAAAAAAAAACAATATATATAAAAGTATTGCTGCAAATGGTAATATTAATTATTGGTCTATAATTACAGAATCATTTTATAATCCAACTATCTATTCTTATATATATGTATGTATTGAAGATTATATTCAAAATAAATATGATACGATAACAAGTAATATAGAAAAGAATAATATAGATAATATTGCTTTAGTTAGAATTTCTATGTCAAATACATCATCAATATCATCACCTCAATATCATTTATCATCACCTCATAATTCATCATATTTACAATACGTTCAATTTAATACAAATGAGCATATACCCTTTTGTATCAAACGAGAATATTTTGGACCAATTACATTAGACAAATTAAAAATCTCGATTAGAGATCAATATGGAAATATTATACCTTTACAACAAGATTTTTCTTTGGCTATACAATGTGAACTTATGTATTCATAGATACATTTAGGCATTATTGAATGAATGATTATTACCATTAACATTACCATTAACATTACCATTACCATTACCATTACCATTACCATTACCATTACCATTAACACTCACACCGCCTTTTTTACCACCTTTTTTTCTTGATAAACGTCTTTTCTTTGGAGAACCTCTTTTCTTTGTAGAACCTCTTTTCTTTGTAGATCTTCTTACTGATTTTTTATGTGGTTTTTTTGAGGATGATTTATTATGTGATTTACGATTCCCCTTTCCTTTTCCACCTGATTTAACAGATACCATATTTAGTTATATAGTTTAATCAGAAAAAAAATAAAATAAAAATTGTATATATTATTTAAATCCTATATTCGTAGAACCAAATCCACCTTCTCCTCTTTCTGTATTATATTTAGAAATCATAGGGTCATATTTATCTACAAGTATAACTTGTTTAAATGGTGTAAGTGTTGGAGAACACAATTGAAATAAACGCATATTTTTTTTAACATGATAAAATTCGTTTTTTTCCTTTATATTAATATTATTCACATTATTTTCCTTAATTTGTTTTTTATTTTTATCTTCTATATCATTGTATGGAAAATTATATGTATGAACATCAACCTTTGCCATGATATGACCTCTATAACCAGAATCTATTATTCCAACTGAATTAGCCATTCGTAATGGTGTTTTACTAATACTTGAACGTGGATATAAATAATAAGCAGATGGTATATATTCATCATTATTATCTAAAACGTATGATTTATTTTTTATATAACAACAAGCACGAATATAGTGATTAATAGTACACTGAGTATATTTTCTCATAAAATGTTCAATAGCAATAAATAAATCAAATCCACTATCCATGTATTTATTCTCTTTACATTTATCATTATAATCTGTAATAGCATCTTTATATATTTCAATCAATTCATTCTCTCTTGATATATCATCTGGAAAATCCACAGCTATATATAATATATATTCATCAGACATATTTTCTATATCTATTACAAATATAATTCAATTAATGTTTAATCTTTAATTCAATTTAAAATATATTAAAATATATATTTTAATATATTTTATATAAAATAAATAATTTTAATTATTACCGCATAAAGCCTGTCTTGCTTTCATTAATGCGATTCTATCACTTCTTGTAGAAGCCGATATTACAGAACTATGTGTTATATTAAATTTATTTGTAATAACTTTTGGAGTTCCATCACTATTTGTACATTTTGCATTTGCTGTGCTACAAGGATATTTTATTGATGTTTTTGGCATTTTAAATCTATTATATTATAAAAATATATTTTTAAGATAATTTTCTAATATATAATTTAATTCTAATTCTGTTTCATTTTGAAAATCATTATTCATTATATGACTTAAATTATATTTATTTATAGTATCATTATAATCATTTTTTCCTTTCGTTTTTTGTATCATATATTTAATTTTATCTTTACAATATTTATATATTGATTTTATATATCTATCTTCTATTGTTATCTTTCTATTTTTCTCCATATCAATCTCTGTATTATCGTCATCTTCTTCTTCATCTCCTTTGTCTTCATCTCCTTCGTCTTCTTGTTCTTCTTCATCTCCTTTGTCTTCATCTCCTTCGTCTTCTTGTTCTTGTTCTTGTTCTTGTTCTTGTTCTGTTTCATCTGAATCTCCTTCTCGTTCTGTTTCACTTTCATCTGAATCTCCTTCTTGTTCTGTTTCACTTTCATCTGAATCTCCTTCGTCTTTATCTCCTTCTTGTTCTGTTTCACTTTCATCTGAATCTGAATCGCCTCCAAATAAAAATAATCCACCATTTTTTATTGTAGATTTATTAGAATAATCACGTATATTTTCGTTTAAATATTGATACATAATATCAAAAATAATTTTTTTGAAAATATGAATACCAAATTGTAATTCTATTTTTATAGATATTATATTATCATTATCATTATCGTTTGTATTGTTGTCAGAATCTATATTTGAAACATATTTAAAGACATAATTATTTGAATCATATACAATAGATTTATTAAAAAAAGAATTTATATATATAGTAACATATTGTATACATATATCAGGTAATTCTAATTTATTTTCATTATTCTTTAAAAAATCACTCAACAAAATACTCATATTCAAATGTATATATTTTATATATTATATATATCTGAATATTTCATTCCTTTATTAACGAACATTTAAAATATTTTGGAAAATCATATATAATATATATATCTTCCTTCTGATGAATTAACCTATTTAATATATACATATTTAATGTATGTGAATTATTCATATCCAAATAAATAAATGCAGAATGACTATTATACCTTTTATGTTTTATTATACGAATTTTATTAATTTCTCCTATCTTTAACTTTTCAATAATCTCTTTTAACTCACTTTCCCTCAGATCACTTGGATACGTTGTAATACATAACCCTATACGTTTTTTATTCATTATATTTTTTATGTGCATATATGCTTTATATTGTTTCAATTTTTTTTTAATCAGATTTCTGTATAATTATTCTATAGAATTCAATAATTAATTCCAAATTTTATATAGCTGTTAGAAATCTTGGACATATTTTATTAAAAATACATATTTACCGTATGTATAATTCTTTAAATTGTTTTATATATAAATATCAAATATTAGAAGTTGAAAAAGTAAAATTGAATATAAGATATGATATATATGGATGAGTATAAAATTCAAAAAGATATGTATTCAAGAACAAGATTGAATTACGGAAACAATATGAATAAAAGATCATCATTTCAAGTGAAAAATTCTTTCACAATGTTTAATCAAATAGAAAATGAAACGAAAAGTACAAAGAAAAATGTAAATATTCCTAAACGATTGACAAAAAATGAATGTAGACGTTATCAAGAAAAGGTTAGTAAATTAAATTATGATAAAATTAAACCGAATTTACCTATTAAAATGAAATGGACTACACCAAAACATAAACAATATATTTATAAATCAAATAATATAGCACCAATAACAAGATATAATCATAATAAAAATGAAAATGAATATAATTATAATAATGATTTAATATGGTGTTTAGAAAAAGATAAAAGTTGGGCTGATGAAATGGATGATTATGTAGATGAACAGGATGATTATGTAGATGAAATGGATGATTATGTAGATGAAATGGATGATTATGTAGATGAAATGGATGATTATGTAGATGAACAGGATGATTTGTACTAACTTTAATTTAATTATAATATAATATAAATAAAAATAAATAAAAAGAGGTTTGTAATAATAATAATAATAATAATAATAATAATACTATTTGAATATGACAAAAACAGAAACATACAGTAATTTATGGTTTCATTTTTTTATAAATATTCAAAATATTAAGATCGATAATCATAAACAAAAAGATAATGAAGATGCTTATGTATATATATCATCATTATTTCGTGAAATATTATCATTAATGGAGAAGAGTTACATAAAAATAATAAAAGACGGTATATTTGATTATAAAATATCATATATGAGTGTATATGATAATTATAATTTTTATTTAAGAGATATGATAATAGAAGAAGAATTATATGATGATTTACGATATATTGTATTATATTTAGTGTATATGAGAGATCAGTATTATGGACAAGGTATGAGAACTATATTTTATAAATTATTATCTGTACTATATGATTTTTTTCCGAGTATTTCATATTATATTATATTATCATTAGTATATTCAAATACAGAATATAATTTGAAAGATAAAGTTAAATATCCATATATTAATAAACAATATGGATCATGGAGAGATATATATGGAATAATTAGTGAGACATATAGAATGACTAAAAATAAAAATTCACCAATTATTTATGATTGTATTGAATTATATACATTACAATTATTAGAAGATATAAATAATATTCATTATTCAAATCCTATATCAAATGTTGCTAAATGGATACCAAGAGAAAATAAATTAAAAAAAAATGAAAAATGGATATATCATACATGTAGACATGTTTTTTTCAAAAAAATAAAAAATATGTATTCATATATTAAAAATACAAACAATTATAAAACCGGTTCATCGATAGAATTAATGGATACAGATATATCTTATGATAATTTAAGGGCGAAATATATACGTATTTTTGATACGATATTTCATATAGAAAAGATATATAAGGGTTATAATGAAGAAATAGAAAATAATGAATATCCAAAAAATTCGAATAAATTATTTCGTAGGATAATATCGTATTTGAATCAGTATGGATGTTCCACGATTGAGATATATATGTGTAATCAAAGATGGAATATGATTCAGATAGAAAATGTACGAATACCTACAATATTAAAATATAGTAAATCCTTTTTAGATACAAAAACACGTAATAAGAAGAAATTTAAGTTTACAAAAAAGGTAATTCAATATATACAGAAAAAACATTCATATAATAATTTTAATCATCTCTCCATAAATTATTTAGAAAAACTTGTTAAGAAATCTATACGATTATATAGTTCTGTAAGAACCCATATTGAACGAGTATGGATACATAAATGTTCAGAATATATATTTAATCATAATATAAATGAAGATAAATTTCATAATATATTACCAATATTAAATTTAGAAGAGGGTAATGATGAATTATTATATAAAAATATTTCATTCGCATTATTTATAGCAAAACGAAATGTATATCCATTTAAAAATAGAATATTAATAGTTCATCATAATCCTATATGGATTAATATAGAAAATTGTTATGATTTTACTGAAATGGTTAAATTAATATTATCCTATAAAGATTTATCATATGAATATATACAAGAATATGAAACTCTATTAAATGATAATATGAATATAAATAATTCATTATATAAATCAACAAAATTTACATCAACTATATATTATCTATTTAATACATTACATTCGGTGATTAATATAGATAATAATGATAATAACAATGATAATATAAATAATGATAATAATAACAATAACAATAACAATAACAATGATAATATAAATAATGATAATAATAACAATAACAATGATAATATAAATAATGATAATAATAACAATAACAATAACAATGATTTATTATATAAAAATATTAAATGGGTTATAATAACATCTGAAATTTCTAAACAAGAAATATGTGATATAAATAGTTTTATTCGTGATTATGAAACGTATACAGAAACAACTAATCTATTTCCACATATTATTTTTAATATTACAAATATAAAAAACATTGATTTAACATATGAATTATTTAAAAGAAAAAACATACATATATATTTTAATCAATCTTTATCGTCATTTACATATTTACATAGTATGAAAAAATTATTATTTGTTAATAAAAAGCATAATTCAGATAAATTTATTTATGATGACGTTGAAATTCATGATTCCATCTATTTTTATAAAAAAGCATTAGAACATTCAAGATATAATAAAATTTCAAATAAATGTATTGAAATGGCAATGGAACAATTCCAATTTGTAAACTACATATCCTACAATTACTTAAAACAATAAATATATATTATTATAGAATAATGTATCTGTAACTATGTTTTATTATGGTAATTATGATATATATCAAAATAGTATATATCATAATGAATATAATGAATTACAAAATACATATAATGAGTACGACTATGATTATACAGATGATTCAGATACTGATATTAGTGATTATAATATAAATGATTATGATAATAGAAACAAAAATTATGATTATGATAATATATATATAGATTCTATACAACAAATGACAGATATCAGAAATCCTGATGAACAATTTTCTGATCAATTATTACCATCTACGAATACACAGCAAATACCAATATTAAATTTACCTGAAAATCACCAACAAGTTAATTTATCTATGCAAGGTGGTAATATACAAATATCAGCAGATACAATTAATATGGCTACATTACGTAATTCTATAATTCAATTGAATCATATGAGAGAACAACAACGTTATCAAATGTATAATTTTTCACAGGATTTATCTTCCGTAAATAGAATATTTGTCCAAAATACCGAAAACGATCAAATATATAATCAAGTTATTCAAGGTTCTCAGGATACACTCCAGCCAGTTGAAAAACATATTATTACTGAAGAAGCTAAACAAGAATTATATGAATATATATTTTCTATTACAGATGAAAGGTTTAATGAAGAAAAATATAATAATATATGTCCAATTTCATTAGAAGATTTTAGAGATGGTGATAATATTATAGAAATACCATGTAAACACCGATTTATTAAAGAAAATATATTAACATGGTTAGAAGAACAATCAGCATCTTGTCCTGTATGTCGTTATGAACTTGATTCTAAAAAAATAATTGTAAAAGAATGTAGGTAATTAGTCTGTTTCATCACCTTCATCGTCACCTTCATCGTCACCTTCATCGTCACCTTCATCGTCGATTTCTTCATTAGCATCTTCATCATCACTTTCTTCATCATCATCATTTACCTGTGTTTCTTTATTATCTTCATTAACATCTTCATCATCACTTTCTTCATCATCATCATTTACCTGTGTTTCTTTATTATCTTCATTAGCATCTTCATCATCACTTTCTTCATCATCATCATTTACCTGTGTTTCTTTATTATCTTCATTAACATCTTCATCATCATCTTCATTTTCGAGATTTGGATAAATATTTAATATATCTTCATGAATAATATATTTTAAACATTCATTTTTAATAGTAGATGATGTATTATTTTCATCATTATATTGGTATTTAAATGATTTTGTAATGTGTTGTGTATTTTTGTTTGTATATAAATTATCTATTTCAATATAACTTAAAATTAAATTATAATGGAAAAATCCTAAATCCCAATTTTTCCAAATTGTATTATTTTCTTTAAGTTTATTAAAAAATGTTTTAATACATAAATATAAATCAATTGTGATAGATGTATTTTGATTATCGGTATCTATATTGATTCCAAAAAAGTTATTTAATATATTTTTAATAATTTCTATGTATGCTTCTTGATATTTATTATATGAATTATTTTGATAATGTATATTATATAGGTCATATATATTGTTATCATTATTATCAATATTATTACATAGTAAATACATGAAATAATAGAAATCGATTATTTCATTTCGTTTAAATTGTTCATATTTATTATAATAATCTATATTTTTACTTTTTAATTTAAATATATATTCTGCTAAATCATAATATTGATTTTCTGTATCTGTTAATGTATTTATATCTACATAAAATATTTTATTTAATAAAGTATTAATGATTTTATTTGTATTAAGTTCAAATGTATTTTCTGATGAATTTATTTCATATATTTCATATAAATAGTTAAAAATTTTGTAATATATATTATTATAAAATTTAGGTGGATCAGTAATATATGTTTGTACCATTTCTATTATTATTTTTTTATCATTATCATTATCTAAATTGTAATATAAAAATATCTTCTTTTTTAACTCTTCTTGTTGCTCTATACTCATTGTTGTATCAGTAAAATATATATCATTTAAATATTTTTGTATAATAGTATTATTATTGTCATTAGTTTCATCGAATGGATTTTTCATATACATAGATAATCCAAAGTCAATTAATTTATAATTATTATCATATGGTGTAATTTCATTAAATATATTTCCAAAATGTGTTATATCATTATGTAATATATTATTATCATGTAATAATTTTAGATTATTTCTTATGTGTTGATAAAAGATTTCCATATTAAATTCATAAATTGTATTTTCGTTATAATATTTTCTAAAAATAGAATCAATATCATAACCTATTAATAATTTACCTGTTAACAATTCAAAATAAATATCTTTATCATCTGTGTATTGTGTATTTTTACTTAAAACACTACATTCTTTTAATTCTGGGTGTTCTATATTTATATTTTCCAATTTAATTACACTATTATTTTGTGGATGTTTTTTTTCAAGATAACCAAAATATTGTCCATTCTTATCTATTTCTTTTAATATTTGATTTATAAATTCTTCATTCATATAAGGATAATAGGTAATCTGCATCTTTGTTACATTTTTATCTTTTACAAGAGGACAATTATTTTCATCTCTTTTATAATCTAAATCTAAATCTGGATTAATACATCCGTATGAACCTTCTTTTAATGTTTTTGTTCTATTTTTTTTCTGTATTTTACTATGACTATTTTTATTATTACTACAATTTATAAAATCAATTTTATCATTGTCTTTTTTGTTATTCACATCATTATTTTCTTCGTTATTCAGAGTTGTTTTACTATCACTCATTATATATTATATGTATTCAAATATTATTAAATCTAAAATTGAAATATAATTTAAAATATATTTTAAAATAAATAATATTGATATATAAATTATGCCAAAAATTATTAGAAAAACGAATAAATGTACTATAAAAAAATCGATGGAAGATAAATATATAGATAGTTTAAATGATAAAGAATTGATTGCTCTTAAAATAGCAAGAGAACATTTACAATCATCTTTCAGTTTATCTTCATCTATTGGATATAAAGAATATTTAAAGAATAATAATAATAACTAATGAATATAAGAATATATTTAATATGAAAAATAAACATAATAAAACAAAAAGAAATAATCGTAATAATAATCATAAAAATAAAAATAATAATAATTGTAATACACGTAAAAAAAAATTAAATATATTAAAAAATATAAATATAAGATTATTAGATAATGTACGAAATAATATAAACAATCCTTTTTTTAGAGGAGGTACTGCGACTAATACAAATATAGAAACTACGAGTAACGAATCTACGAATGAAGAAAATGACAAAATTCAAAAATATTATGAATCTATAAAGGATTTAGACATAGTAAAAATAAAAGAAAAATTTAAAGACGTATTTTACAAGGATTTAATAGATGGTTTATCAGAAGTAAAAGAAGAAGATAAGACATTTTTTGAATTATTTATAGATAAATTAATAAAAGAAAACGAAAAAATATTAGAAACTGAACATGATATAATTGAAAATTATATGAATGAACAAATTAAACTTAGTACTGAAAAAACCAATAAGGATAAAGAAAATTTGAAAAAACAATTATTAGATTATTATTTTGGTGTATTAATGATATTATTTATTTCAGACATATATGAATTAGAAATAGATGATAGTGTTTTAGGATTAGATGGAATTGGTGATCCAATACTTATCACAATACCATAATATCATATCATATCATATCATATCATATCATATCATATCATATTATATTATATTATATTATATTATATCATATTATATCATATTATATCATATTATATCATATTATATCATATTATATCATATTATATCATATTAATACTAAACATAAATAATAATTATTTTATAGTTTATACAAATTCATTTTTTTAAATTCGGAAAAGGATATAGTTTTGGGTTTGGGTAAATCTGTTATATCTGTTTTATTATTTGTATTTGTATTTGTATTTGTATTTGAATTTGAATTTGGATTTTCTTGATTTTCTGGATTTTCTGGATTTGTATTTACATTATTTATTGAATTATTTTCTTTATTTATTTTCTTATTATATTCTTCAAAATCTGCTATAGATCCACATTTTTTAAATTGAATTGTTTTATTAATAAAGGTTGTTAATTCATTATCTATAAACATATTATCATCCATGTCAAAATGTATATAATTATATAATGTATTATTGGATAAATCATTCAAATTATTTTTTAAATTATTTTTGTTACTAGTATTCGTTTCATATATATCATTATATTTTTGATTATTTATTTCTTTATTTATTTTGGGTTTTGCTTTTATAAATAGATAATCATTTTCTTTATCTATTTTTATTTTTTTATGTTTTAAATGATGATTACTATCATCATCGTCATCATCATCATCATCTGATCTAAATTCTTCTTCTACTTGTTTATTTAATATTGTTCTTAGATCATTGAAGTTTAGTTTATAAATACATTCTTGATTTTCGGTTATTACATATTTTCTTGCTCCTACTAATAAATATAAAAATGATATGTTTAAATCAGACCAATAATCAAAACGATGGTCATCATAATTATATTTCATATAATAATTAGTTTTTGGTGTTTCTACCTTTATATGATTATGTTTATTATTTTCCGTATAATCTAGTTTTATATATGTATCATAAATTCGATTTGAATGTTGAAACTCATTTGTTATTTTATTAATATCAGGTTTATAAAAGATAGGATATGATTCCATAAAATCTTTTTCTTTTAGTTGTTCTTCTGTAAATTCATTCCTTTTTTTGATAAGAGTATCATATACTTCTTCTTTTTCTTTTTTGGAAAAATCTGGAATAGAAAAATATTTATAAATATATGAACATCCCAAAAAAGAAAATAATGTTCCAAAAAATGTTATTGAGGCACATTTTAAAAAAATTATATATATATTATCTTCCATCACCGTTTTTATTTTATTCATATTAACTATTTTCTATCATTTTGCTTTAATTCATTTTTTCTATATTCTATTAAAATATCCATTTCATCTAATAATATCGGAACTATTATTTTTATATATGAACAATTTCTATTATTTGGATGTAAACATACTAAATACATATCATTAATCTTATAACCATAACGTTTTTCTAAGATATATCTATATAAATTTAATTGTATAGTATAATGCCAATAATTTGTATCCGGTATATGTTCTAATCCAGGTATATTTGAATGTTGCCACATATTTACCTTTTTAATTTCTTTACATCTCTTCCAATCACATATACATAATTTTCCATCTTCATATTTATATAACATATCAATAGATCCTGCAAAATATAATTCTTCATCATATACAGTCATTTCTGTTCTAAATGCTTCCATTTTCATTTGTTCTTTTGTAAAACTATAATTACCTTCTAATCTATCTTTTTCATATTCCTTAAAATATTCATATTCTATACTTTTATTATCATGTACTATTCCATTATAAAAACATTCTATATCATAATGCATTTTTGTACCTGCATTAGCCGCACTAACTCTATTTTGTTCCCATGATAATTTTATTTGTTCTTCTGATAACGTGGAATATTTACTTTGATTCCATTTTTTAGATTTTTTCATATTCTCAATAACTTTATCTGCATTAAATTTATTAAATAATCGACCTATCCATGTAGTCACCGATATATAAGAAACTGGTTTATCATATGATGATGATGACTGATCGGTGATAGTATATTTATGTCCTGTTTCTTCAAATGAAATATATTTATCACGTGGATGTGTATTTTTTTTTGATAAAAGTGTAGGTGTTTTCATATTTTCAATATCCATTATATAATTCTATCTACATTTATACTATTCAATATACAATCAATTTTATATAAATTATAAGTATGGTATAATAAACATGGCATAAAAAATAGTAATTATGAAATATTGTTATTTTCTAATATATTATTTATATGATTTATATTATTTTTTAAATCAATTATTTCATCAGTAAGATTCGAAATAGTTTTATTATTATCTTTTATTATATTTTCTAATTCTGTAATATTTTTATTTTCTAATGTGTCTATTTTTGATGTAACACTTTCAACATCTTTTTTTAAATTTCTTACATTATAATAATGATCTATTTGATATTCTAAATATTGAACATTATCAACTGTATTATAATCATCTAAATCAATAGATTCTGTTGTAAAAAAATCACCATTTTCTTTTAATTTTATCACAAAAGATTCTATTTTTGAATCTTTTTCGCCTTTATATAAAAATCCATGAATGTAGAGTTGATTTAATTTATCTGTTAATATTTTTGTTACTACATAATTATCTATATCAGAATGATCCGACATAATTATTTCTTTCCTTCCAGAACCTATATTTATTTCTGTTTGTTCTGTAAATACAAATGATTTATTATCTATTATATCGTTTCCTTCAGTTGTTCCAGATATATCAAATGGGATACTTGTTTGATCTAATGATTTAACATCTATTGCAAAGGAAGAATCACTCGAAAAATATAAATATTCTACACCATCACCTATATCTATAAAATCTGGTGTATTATTTATATTATAACTAATACTTACATATTCAGATGTAGTAAAAACATTTTTTATTCCAAATGATAAATCTGTATTTCCATCAATATTAAGTGATACATCAAAATGGTATAAACCAATTTCTGAAAAACCTATATTTTCATATTTACTATATGATATATCATTAAAGATTATATTATAACTACCATCGGTAACATCTTGTCTTATTTTAATTGTATTTATACTACCATTAGTATAATCATCTTTTTTCATAAATTGGATGTATGGATTATCAATTACATCAGTATCACCAAAGGATGTATGTGGTTTTCCATTATCATTAAATTTATATAATACAATTTTATTTTCGGATTTATTTGTTATATCGGATACAATTCCTGAAAAATATACATTATCATATACATCTATTTCTATATTCGTAATTAAATCATATCTATCTGTATTTATATATTTATCATCTTGACCTTCAATTGCATTTTTATTATAATCTACATTCAATATTCTACATAATGATGTATCTATATTATTTTCCGTTTTATAATGTATATGTGAATGAATATTATCTGTATCCATATCTACATAATTACCTGATTTATCAACTTTACATATAAATGAGTCACCTATATCTGTATTTTCAGTAGTATTACTTGATGTTGGTAATATAACTCCTGCATAATATACATATTTATCATTACAATTTACTGCTGTAATAACTGCATTATCTATATCTAAATTTCTAATATTTGTATTAAATGATAAATCATCATTCGGTTGACAATCATTAATTTTAAATGCACGTATTCTTGATATTAATGTACTTATACGATTAGAACTTGTTCCAGTATTATCTATATGCATTCCACCAACATAAAAATTTTGTTGTTGATTAACTCCGGCATCCAGAAGTTTAGAATAATATTTTTCAATAGATATATCAAATGGTATTACAAAATTATGTGAAGTATCAATATCAATCGAATTCAATGAAAAATCCAATACAGACTCATCTATATCACAAAAATTATCTGTGAATTTACTTGTTATATCTGATGGTGTAGTACGAACACCGAATATGTTAGATGTAAATAAATCATCTTGTAGTTTAAATGAACGTAAAATTATATTTAATGAAGAATTTTCGGATATAAATAAATTTGTAGTAATGAGTCTATGATAATAATTTGTGGAAGAAATATATCTCTCCACATGTGCCATTTCTAAACTTGATACAATATTTAGTATTTCAGATGGAATATTTAATCCTATTATATCTCTCCATTTGGTTTTATCTAAATAAAAATGGGGAATATAAGATACATCATACATTTCTTGTCCTTCTGAGGTTGGAACTGGATCAACTGATGTAATATTTTCATTTTTAAAATATATATAATTTTCATGTTCTAATTTTGATTCAACTTTTTCATTTAATGCGTTTGGATCAACAACATATAATAAATATGATTCTTTTGTGTCATTCTCATCTAAACTAAAACCTGAACATATCAAACGACCAACACCACTACTATTTTTAATATAAATAATATTATTTGCAAAATAGGAATAAGTATTATCATCATGTTGAATATAATGTGAATTTAAATTATTACGTAATCCTTGTCTATCAGCTGTAATAAATGAAATATTTCCATTTGGATTATTAAAAGAAGTAGTTCCAATAGAATATAAACTTTTACTATGAGATTCAGTATCTTCTTTTGTATTCATGGTTAATCCATAACCAATATAAGAATAATCAAGATTGTTGTTTTTATAAAAATAACGAAGAACTCCATTATTTGCAAATTGATTTAATGTTGCACGTAAAATAGAATTTCCTGAAAATATTGCAAACCGAATTAATGGATTTGAAGAATCAGTTTCACTTGGATTTTTAAACATTATATTAGGTAATTGTATTTCACCACTTGAAGTTGTGTTGATAATAGATACTAAAAAATCATATAATCGTTTTAATATATTTGTTGTTGGAGAGATGGTTGCACCATTACAAATAATCCATCCAGTATTAGGGATACACATAATAGGACCAGTAGCAGTATATTCAATAATCTGAATTTTGTTTCCCATATATAATGTAGTTGAACCTACTTGAAAAAATAAATTCTGTATATCACCTATATGAGGTATATAATTTGGATTATTACGATCAACATTAGTCATAGGATTTAATTTATATAAATGTGTAAAGATATCAACATTTGATTGTATTTGTAGATTTGTATCATCGTTTGATTTTAAATTCTTTGTATGTAGATGTTCAATATTTGTATTAAAGTTTGCGTTTTGATAAATATTTGTTTTAAAATTTGCTTTGTATTTATTTAAAAATAATATTTCTTTATCTGCATCATTATTACTTTCACCATTTCCATCTATGCTTTTACGATGATTTGTTTCTAAAAAACTTAATTTAAATGGATAATTTGTATCACTTTCATTTTGTTTTTCTTTATCATAGGTTGGTATTATTGTAAATGTATCATGATCATAATTATTTTTATTTGTTTCATTTATGTATAAATGTTCTGTTTCATTTACTTTTATATAATCACCTGTATAAGGATTAGTATTTATTGGATCAATGATATTCATTTGAATACCATAACCTTTTGAAGTGTGATCATTTAATTCGATATTATTATTAAATTGATTATTACTTGTATAAGTATTTAAAAAAATACCAATATCATCTTGATTATCTACTTTTATAGGTGTGTTGGTATCATCAGTATAAGATTCATTTCTTTTTGTAAAATTACGAAATAAATTGAGTGATTGTAATTCGTTTTTTTTTACATAAATATGTAAATCATTATCATCATCATTTGTTTGAGTTATTTCCTTTGGTTTTTTCTTTATTTTAGTATCAAAATATTTATAATTTGAAATAGAACTCATATTATATTATATTTCCTTGATATATTATCTAATGAATAAAATTGTTTAATAGTTAGATATGGTTTTAGTATAGGTTTTATTTTTTTAATAAATAATTTTGGAATACTTTTAATAGAATCAAAATAATATTCTTTTCCATATAATGTAATATAAATACCATCTTCATATTTATATTTGATATACAGTATCATATTATAATCCTTATCAATAATAGAAATAAATGGAAATTTTTTTACATCTAAAAAATGATAATTGATAGATTGATCTGGATTCATTAATTCTGTTATATAATAATTCCAAGTATCACTTGTATCTTTATTATAACAACATTCGATATAATATGTACCTTTACGTATAGATTGATGATTATGTAAATTACTATTTGTTTTATCTACTTGTTTTATAGTATGAATATAACAATCGTCTATTTTATTTGAATATATATTTTTGGTAGATACCATACTTTTTTTGTAATCAAAATCTGAATGAATAGAACAGAATAATGGTTTTATAAAATAAAATGCTATATCGATTATGTAAAAATCAGTTGAATTTATGGGAATACATACAGCTACGTGTGATAATGGATATAGTTCAGGTAATTGATACATTTTTGGTATTGTAGCAGGTATAATATAGGAAATAATATGTTTTTTTTTCAATTCCATTTGTAATTTTAAAGATAATGCAACACATGTTCCTGAATTATATTTTTTTAAATTATGAATACTATTTAGTGAATCAATATAATATGGTATGGTAGAGAAAGGAATATGTATATGAATGTCATATATAGTTTCTGTTAATATTTCATCGAGAGATTGTTCAGTCTTATTATGAATACCTTTATTTGAATAATTCTTCTGTGGTTTTAATCGATTACGAATACTTTTTGTATATATATGTTCAGATATACACTCATTATTATTTTCATATTTATATTTATACATGTTATAATTATTATAGTATACAATATACTTGGATAGTATAATATATTAAATAATTTATTCTTTATGATAATTCATTTTTATTTTATGATACTTTATTATGGATTATATATATTTCTTATACATTTATTATATTCATCAATAATCTCTTTACATACATCTCTATTATTATAATTATTATTTACACATTTGAATGTTTTTTCTTGTATATCTGAACATGTAAAGTCATATTTTATATCCTCCAAATTATCTTTATTCATATCTTTATTCATATTATAATCATTAATTATTTTTTTATTATTATCAAATGTGGATGTATTGGATGTATTGGATGTATTGGATGATTGAAACGATGATGAAATATTTTTTACAGTTTCTATAGCTGTTCCAAAACCTATTCCTTGTATAAACGAGTTAGATATTGTTTCTTTAAAATTATTTATATTATTTTTTGATGATGAATTTAATGGTATATGATTCGATTGTTTCTCGTTTAATTTTGATATACACTTATTTTTTCTCATTAGTAATTTAAAATTATATTTTTATTTTTAATATAATTTTAATATACTTATAAGTTATATATAATATGGTTCATCGTAAAGGACACACAGGTTCTACAAAAAGGTATCCAAAAAAGTCTAGAACACATAAAACATCAAAAAGGTCTCCAAGAAGGTCTCCAAGAAGGTCTAGAACACGTAAAACATCAAAAAAGTCTTCTGAAGGTTCTTTTAAAATAAAGACAATTCCTAATCCTAAAAGTGAAACATTCTTTGAATTCATGTCAAGAGTTAGAAGTGATCATGCTGCTGAAGTTAAAAATTTACCTGTTCCAGTAGTTGCGAAAGCCGCTGGTAAGATTTGGAAAAAATATAAATAATAATTGATTAAATAAAATAATAATTGATTAAATAAAATAATTATTATTTTATATTTTATTTATCGTATATATCTCTTAAAGAGTTATATGTATTTGGATTTGCATAATCTTCTAAAATATTATCATTTGTAGAGTAAATTTTATGTTTCAATATATCTTTACTATTTAGATATTCTACTTCAATATTCATAGACCATCCATTATTAAATAATATATCATTACCAAATGGATCTACTATTTTTATGGTTAGTTTTTCTATATCTATTGGTCCTTGATTATATTCTCGTATAAATTGTTTTGTATCTGTATTTAAATTTGTTATATATCGATTACCATCTCTCGATATAGTCTGTGTAGAAATTCTCGCTATAATATTTGATGTATTAAAATTATATCTATTCGTTTTAAATTTCTTCTTTGTATTTTTAATCGCCAATATTTGTTGTGCTTTTATTCTTGATAATCCATTATATGCTCCTGTAGCTTTATCTACTTTTGGAAATATTTCATCTATATTACAATTATAATATGATGGTAAATTAAAAAATGGTTCACCTGTATCCATCGTCACGAATTTTGATATAGTTGATGTATGATGATCATCTAAGAATATATATATATACTTTAATTCGGTATCATATATTTCATTAGGTATTGTTAATTGTAAGTTATTATTAGTACTATCGAATACACCATTTACTTGTGTAGTATTATCTATTTGGGAATAAAAAGTAAGATATTGATGATTTGGATTATATGGATATGAAAATGAATATATACTAGAAGAAATATCATAATGTATATTTGAAATATCTGTTGCTTTAGTATCAAAATTATGTGAAATATCGATTACAAATGATAGGTCATGTATGGTATTAAAATATTGATATGATAAATCATATGATGAAAATGAATCTAATTTTTGTATTGGATCAGTTAATGTAAATTGTCCATTATTACTATTAAATTTTATAGTATCATCACCTAATGAATCTGGTGGTAGATATAAACCGAATGATACATCAAATTTATAATTTGCTTCATTATAAATATTATATTTTTGATTAAAAAAAGATAACATATCAGAATTCATTACAAATTGAAAATGATATTTTCCATTTTTAAAAAAGGTATGTTTATTTATATTAAATGATGAATGAGAAATACCATTTATTATGAGATTATTATCATAATCAAATTCGATTGTATTTATAATTGGTTTAGTTGGATCTATTGTTGGACGGATAGAATGATCTGGAAAAACATCTACAATAAAATCATCATCTTTTCTACAACCTAATAAAAATCCCAGTGAATTAAATTTATGTAATTTTAGTTCGTTATTATAACTTATATCTTTATGTACAAATAAAATATCGTTTTTATCAAAAAATACTATACGTTTGATGTCAGTTCTATTATTACTTATATTAATTTGTATATTATTATCATCTGAATTATATTGAAATACTATATCACATTTTTTTGAACCATCTATATTATCAGAACATAATTCATTTTTTGATAATAATGAAGTGTTAATTGATTTTACAATTTTGTGAATATTATCACTATATGTTGCTTCAATTTTTATTTTTGTGTTTTCTAATACATTTGAAGAATCAATATGAACGTAAAAAAAAAGAGGTTGTGTATTTTGAATAGACCAATTATATCTGGGAATTTCAAAATCAGTAATTTTTATGGAAATAACATTTTTAATTGTATCATTTAAAGTTCCATCAAAGATGGATGGATTAAAATCTGTATCAGAAGTAAAATCATCTTGTAAAGATTTTTCGATGGCATAAATATTTGTATCAATAATGATTTGTTTTTTTAAAATTTTCATATTAGCAGGATTAATATAATCTCTTTCAGCATAGTTATTAAAAACATTTTTTTGTTGTTTTATATAATTATTTATTTTGTCACTTATTTCATTCATAAAATGGTTGATTTCTTTTGCTGTTAAATTCTTATATTTTTTCATAGAACTTAATTCTATAAATTTTTGTCTGTATTGATTTATAGTTCTATGAACTTCAAATTGTTCTAATGGTTCTGATAAATTGAATAATCGAATAATTTGATGTGCTGTATATAATAGTGGATTTTTCAATTTATCAATAACAATATTTATTTGAGAATCATCAATTTCAATTTTTTCATTTTCATTATCGTTGTTATTGTCATTAATTGATTTCGTTCGTAATGTTTGTATAATTTTAGGAATATCATTCATAATAATGAAGAGATCATCAAATAATATAAATTGTTGTTTAGTGGTAGTTATATCATAATGTTCAATCATAAAAAATTCAATAATTTCATAAATAGTATAATTTTCGAAATTAAGATTAACCATATTGTCTATTTTTATATTTTTCTTTAATATATAAATATATCAAAAATACTAAAAATGGTTTATTATTTTCATATATTTGTCTGGGTAATTTAGATATACCTTTTGAACGTTTACAATGTGATTTACCATAAAAGAGTTGTTCTTCTATTTTTGTAATTATAGATAATTGTTTTTCATTAAATGTTTCTCTTGGAAAATAATATTTACTTGAATAAATATATCGATTATAATTATGGTCATGATATATTCGTTTTGATTCAACTGAATATCTATTTCTAATAATACTTATACCTGTAATCATTCCTGGAAAATGTTTTTCATTTGATGACAAATTCAACATTTCTATTACGAATATAACTTGATTTCTTGGAATAGTATGAACTATTGGTGTAGATGTTCCATATACAACTCCATTTATATTATGTTTCTTTTTATAAATCATATTCTGTTTCCACGTATCCGTATTAAATCGTGTGGTTGCTATATAATATGGTATATCTTTGTAGGTAAACATCTCTCCACATAATATTTCAAGAAAAGTATATTTCAATTTTATAAATTATATATATAAATATAAATTGTGTATATAAATAATTATAAAATATACTTATAAAATTGAAATAAAAATATATAATAATATCATCATAAAAATAGTTAATTATCTATAAAAATTATGAATATGGATATGAATATGGATATGAATATGGATAATGATGTAGATAAAATGATGCGACGATTATATGATCCACTATATGGTCTAATTGAAATAACTCCATTAATGCAACAATTTATTTATACAAATGAATTTCAACGATTACGTTATCTAAAACAACTTGGTGCTACTTCTTATATATTTCCAAGTGGTACACATACAAGATTTGAACATTCAATAGGTGTAAGTTATCTTGTTGGAGAGATGATGAGACATATACAATTAAATCAACCTGAATTATCTATTACCAATCGAATGATTGAAATTGTTCGTGTCGCCGGTTTATTACATGATATAGGTCATGGTGCATTCAGTCATTTATATGATGATTATATTATTGAAAATGGTGATAAAAAACATGAGGAAAGAGGTAAAGATATAATACAAAATATGGTAGAAAGGTATTCTATAGATATAACAAATGAGGAATTAAATGATTGTTTGGAGATGATAGATCCATCGGAGGAGTATAAATACAATTGGTTATATCAGATAGTGTCAAATAAATTGAATACGATAGATGTGGATAAATTGGATTACATACGTCGTGATGTATATCATTTGGGATTATCATTTTCTGGTAATTTTGATAGATTATTTAAATATTGTAGAGTAGTATGGTGGAACAAATATCAGGTATTGGCGTGGGATAATAAATTGATATTTGATATTTATTCATTATTTCATACGAGATATAGATTACATAGACAAGTATTGACGCATCATAGAGTAAAGGGTATTGAATATGATATTATAGATATATTAAAATATATGAAATCGGTGAAAGGACATATGATGGATGAGATGGATGATACGATATTAAATTCAGAAGATAGATATGTGAAATATAAGATGAGTAAGATACATACGAGTAGTTCGTGGAAATGTAAAAAGGAATATTGTATAGATTATAGTGGTAAAGAAATAGATGAATTATTAAAAAAATGTAAGATATTTGAAGATGATTATATTATAGATTATGTGGATGTAGGGTATTCACATACAAAGACGAATCCAATATATGAAGTTATTTATTATAATCAAGATGATATAGATAGTGGTTATAAAATTACAAAGGAAGATAATAAAATGGTGGGAATGATAATACCAAAGGATAGTTATAGAGAGATAATACTGAGAATGTATATGAAAAATGTAGATTTAAAATATATGAAGAATGATAGAAAAAAATATATATATGAAAAATGGAATAATTGTATAAAAGATTTGGAGGAATATAAAAATAAAATTGAATAAATCAAATGATAAAAAGAAGTAAATAAAATAGAATAATAAATATGAACCAGTTGGAATTATCTCGTTTTTGGCATTCAAGAATAGAGATACATTATCAAATATTAAAGTTAATATTGTATTCAAGTAATAAAGTAGATGATGAATTATTTACAGAATTATTATTTTGGTTTTCAGAATATCAAGTAAGTTATGGACTTATAGAGACATGGAAATTAGTAAGACAGATATATTCTATAACATTAACATCATTTCATAATATGAAATCATATTTATATTATAAAGATAAGTATGGAAAAATAGTAGATAATGAGATATTATTAAAAAATAATTTAATAGATTGTATAAAAACATTTCAACAATTTACATTATCTACACCTGTATATGTATTAATTCATATTTATCTCTCCGGAGATGATTTAAATGGAAATTGGAATGAATATACAATTTATAATATACATGATAAAACGAAATCAAGAGATATGAATCTTAGACAACATATAGTAGAACTTAGAGGAAATGATATAGATAATATGAATAATGAATATGATATGAATAATGAATATGATATGAATGAAAAAGATACTCAATTAATACAAAAATCTATGGAATGGAATAATCAATTATTGAAATTATTGAATATATATGAAAATACAAACATACATGAAAAACAAAAATATAATATGAATGATGATGATATAGATGATGATGATATAGATGATGAAAATAAAAATGTTAGATATGGAGAGATATTTCAAAGAATGTATCCAAGTAAATTATATTCCTTATATATGTCTTTAGCAATAGGTGATTGGAGGAATGTGTTATTTTATGCCAATCATATGAATCAAATGATGTGGTGTATATGTATACATTTGTATTTGGAATATTATTGTAGTGATATGTATGGATATCAGGAGGAGATGAAGATTTTTAAAGACATGGATAATGAAGTAGAAATGATGGTATTAGATAAAGAATATATGATAGAGAGATGGTCAATATCATTTATACATTTAACAAGACATATACTTGGATATTATGATATATATCAAAAAGATAAGGTTAATGAATGGAAATCAAAAATAGACTATTTACAGAATAAATCAATAATGATTAAAAAATCATCTATTATTGAAAAAAATAAAATGAATACATTTTTGAATTGTAAAATAAATAATATAGAAAATAGTGGTGGAGAGATATATACTATACCAGATGATATTATATATACACGTGCAAATTCTATATTAAATACAGAAAAGATAGAATATTTAAAATCAAATATAAAAGAATATACAAAAGAAGAAAGAGAAATATTAAATGATATTCTTATTGAACATGGTGTAAATTCAAATTATAATTCTAATTCAATAATATCTGATGATAAATATGAACAATTTATAGAAACATATAATAAAAGAGTAGATTACATTAAACAAAGAGAAAATAAACAATTGAATTCAGATAGATTAAAAGATATATATATACCTGACTGGTTACTGGATTACGGAGAAGGAGAAGGACGACAAATATACAATCAAGTAATATTCAATACATTATAATATATCATTAAATACTATACTATACTATACTATACTATACTATACTATACTATACTATACTATACTATACTATACTATTTTCTTACAAATAATCATAAATTAATCATTTTTTCCTTTTCTTTTTCCTTTATTTTTTC
>Ga0255772_10000460_pt1:0-2500 | contig 39951 bp, 35 predicted proteins | sample 071ome_34_FD_179970 | JGI IMG/M metagenome (GOLD analysis project Ga0255772, IMG submission 179970) | Coastal salt marsh microbial communities from the Groves Creek Marsh, Skidaway Island, Georgia - 071411BT metaG (version 2) | ecosystem: Environmental > Aquatic > Marine > Intertidal...
CCGCCAACAACTAATGATTTAGCAGTAATGGACACGGATGCACTGGACAAATTTGAATTACCGTTGATGTCAATCACGTCGCCTGGGACTGATATTCCTCTCCCAGGACTAACAGAGATCTGTCCTCCGCCTCTAATGTCATGAGTGGCATTATTTGTTTCGGAGGCTACAATACTCAAACCCCTAAACACATTTGTTTCCACCTCTGGCTGCAGTATATTTAGATTTCCACCCGCTTGAACATTCAGTCGGGCACCGTTCAAAAACACTAATGTTCCTCTAACGTTTAGAGTTCCCCCCGATCTAACGGTTAGGTCATGACAAATTAATATTGGCCCACCTATGTTACCAGCAGAACTTCCTGGATTGAGGGTTACAGTAACGCTGTTTTGTACCGTTATTTGGGACTGTGAAATATCCTCAGCCTCATATGAAAATTCAGAAATCACGTCAGGACCATTGTTGCTTCCAGCTGGTGGATCAACACTACCGCCATCTTTTTTACCTTTACCACCGCCACCACTGCTAGCTTGTACTTTACCCCCAATAGTCACTTGTGGGTCGCTGTTGCATTGTGGCTCAAGAGCCTTGATGTCTTCCTCCAAAAATTCATACGGATTGGTAATCTGCGGACAACCCGTTTTGGGAACGGAGGAAATTGATGATCCTGATTGCGTGACAACTCCACCATTCACGCACACATCATCTGATATCAAGCGCCCTTCCCCATTAATTACAACAGCACGTTCGTCGCTACTATTAACCTGCACTCCACAGCCTTCTCCCATCACAACGCGGCCATTACCATTTATGCGAAGCCCTTCTCCCATCGGGTCTAGTAAATTTAAGCATGCCGGCGGGTTTATTTCGCCCGCTGTTACTTGCGCTGTTGCAGCAGCCGCAATTCTTGGAGGATTAGATATAAAGCTACCAATAAAAAATGTTTGCGCCGTTGCTTGTACCACCACTCGAATCAGGTCGTCGGCAGGAAAGGTAGTGGTGATTTGAGCGCCGCCACCCGCATTTAAAGTCGCTATATTATTGGCTTCAGTAGAAGCGGAAGCTTGAGACTTGGTCCTCAAAAGTTCAAAGCCGCCCCCCATCGCTCCTGCGTCTGCAGCATTCTGAAGATCTCTTTTTGATGAATACCAAAAGCCTACATCTACAGCCAATCCAGCTCCTGCTATCAAGATAGGAGCCATAATCGCAAATATAGCGGTAAAGGCCCCACTATTACACTTCAGAAAGTTTGTAAGAATATTCATTGATCTCATATCTAAATATTTGTGCATATTTGCATAAGTGGTGAAACCTGAAATGTCTTAAGCGAAATATCAGCAGCGGGAATTACAATGTCAGTTTTTCAAAACCGTTAGCATTATCCTAACATTGATGCCGGCAGTTAAAAAACCTTTTTCCTACCGAGCAACATTCAAACGTAGCAATGAACGCGGCAATTTTATTGGATGGGGTGTTTGGAGGGGCCATTAAAAAAGCCGCTATGTCGTTGACTTAGCGGCTTTAATCTTTGGTTGCGGGGGCAGGATTTGAACCTGCGGCCTTCAGGTTATGAGCCTGACGAGCTACCGGGCTGCTCCACCCCGCGTTGGTGTTATTTGGAGTTTAGTGAGGTCTTCCATTTGGAGGGGCTGGCGGCGCCCTACTCTCCCGCGCCTTAAGACGCAGTACCATCGGCGCAGAGGGGTTTCACGGCCGAGTTCGGGATGGGATCGGGTGTGTCTCCCTCGCCATGACCGCCAACCCGTCCAAAGGGAAGCGTGTCACCGCCCTTGTTAGGGCGAGGAGGAATTGAGAGAGAGGGATCGTATGTTTTCGTACACTGATATTTCAGAGATGCGATACTTTTAATTGTGTGCGTTTGATTTTCGTTAGGATCAATTCCAGAAGATTTCTGGATTTTGATCCGAGGACGAAGCTCTAGCCTATCGAGCGATTAGGACCGGTCAGCTCCATGCATTGCTGCACTTCCACACCCGGCCTATCGACGTGGTGGTCTTCCACGGCTCTCAGGCGAGACCTGATCTTGAGGCTGGTTTCCCGCTTAGATGCTTTCAGCGGTTATCCTTTCCCGACATAGCTACCCGGCTGCGCGGCTGGCGCCACGACCGGTCCACCAGAGGTCAGTCCATCCCGGTCCTCTCGTACTAGGGACAGATCCTCGCAAGTCTCGTACGCCCACGGCAGATAGGGACCGAACTGTCTCACGACGTTCTAAACCCAGCTCACGTACCACTTTAATCGGCGAACAGCCGAACCCTTGGGACCTGCTCCAGCCCCAGGATGTGATGAGCCGACATCGAGGTGCCAAACACCCCCGTCGATGGGGACTCTTGGGGGGTATCAGCCTGTTATCCCCGGAGTACCTTTTATCCGTTGAGCGATGGCCCTTCCACTCGGGACCACCGGATCACTATGACCGACTTTCGTCTCTGCTCGCCCCGTCGGGCTCGCAGTCAGGCGAGCTTGTGCCATTGCGCTC
>Ga0255772_10000460_pt1:7500-39951 | contig 39951 bp, 35 predicted proteins | sample 071ome_34_FD_179970 | JGI IMG/M metagenome (GOLD analysis project Ga0255772, IMG submission 179970) | Coastal salt marsh microbial communities from the Groves Creek Marsh, Skidaway Island, Georgia - 071411BT metaG (version 2) | ecosystem: Environmental > Aquatic > Marine > Intertidal...
TTTCTTTTCCCTGACACCAGAAGCAAACACCTTTAACGACAAATCCAAAGATCACATTGCTGTGATACCACCATCAATCGTCACATTCTTGCCAGTAATGTAGGTTGAGCCTGGACTCATTAAAAAGCAGCATGTTGGCGCCACATCTTCTGGCTCAGCGTAACGGCCTAAAGGAATTCGGGCCATTGTTTGGGCAGCAAATTTTGGCCCACGAATCACTTCTGTCATAGGTGTTGATACGGTCCCAAATGCTACAGAATTCACATTGATACCATAGCGCGCCCACTCTTTGGCTGCGCTCATAGTAATACCGAGAACACCCGCCTTAGCTGCCCCGTAATTTATCTGACCAATAGTTCCAGCAGTGCCCGCAATCGAAGAAACATTCACAATTTGACCGTTACAGGTTTCGTCTGCCTCTGATGATTCAGCCCTGTCTTTCATATGCATCCCAACAGCCTGAAGCGTGAGATAAACTCCAGTCAAATTGACATTAATAACTTCATCCCATGTCTCGCGAGCCATCTTGTGTATCATTGCTGCCCTGACAATACCTGCATTATTGAAGAGGCCGTCGCAGCCCCCCCACTCGCTTGTCATTCGAGAAATAACACTTTCAGTCATCGATTGATCTGTAACCGAACCTGCCTCAATGATGCAGGCATCGCCTAACTCATCTTTTAGAGCGGCAAGACCATCCCCGTTGAGATCAACAGCTGCTACTTTTCCTCCCATAGCAGCAGCTAAACGCGCAACACCACGACCAATTCCCTGAGCTGCACCAGTTACCATAATCCGACGCCCTTCGAGGCTGTATGGATTCTTCATAAAAAATTTCCTTCTATGATATGTCTAATTTAAGCCAAACAGATTGTGACGCCCTTATTCTTCCAACGCTAGCGTCTGTATGCTTATTGTCCACAGGAGACGTGAATGCCCAGCCGCAACATTTTCGATACCGAACATCAAATATTCCGAGAGTCTGTCAGAAAATTCCTTGCTGAAGAAGTCACCCCTTTCCATGACCAATGGGAAAAGGACGGAGTCGTTCCGCGTGAAGTATGGAATAAGGCCGCTAAAGCTGGACTGCTCTTACCTACAATTTCTGTCCAGTATGGAGGATCAGGAGCTGATTTTCGTTTTGGTGCAATCCTTACCGAAGAAATTGGCTATTCAAGTTCATCGGGCCTTGGGATTCCGCTACATAACGACATTGTTGCACCATATATCGAAGCTTACGGATCTGAGGAGCTAAAGCGGAATTGGCTTCCCAAAATGGCTTCGGCCGAAGCCATTGGCGCGATTTGCATGACAGAGCCAGGAACAGGATCAGACCTTCAAGGCGTGAAGACTTCAGCCCAGGAGGACGGAGATCATTTCATAATCAACGGACAAAAAACGTTTATTACAAATGGTCAAAACGCTGACATTATGATCGTAGTTGCCAAAACAGACCCTAAAAAGGGAGCTAGGGGCACATCTTTGATACTTGTTGAATCCACCCGAGAAGGTTTCAGCAGAGGGCGTAACCTCGATAAAATTGGGTTAAAGGCTCAAGATACGTCCGAATTATTCTTTCAAGATGTACGTGTGCCCAAAAGTAATCTTATTGGGGAGGTAAACCAGGGTTTTGTGTATTTAATGGAGCAACTACCGCGCGAGAGATTGCTTTCGGCACTTCGAGCAATGGCAACCGTGGAAGCTGCACTAGAATGGACCGTATCCTACACCAAAGAACGGGAAGCATTCGGTAGTAAAATTTTCGATTTTCAGAATACAAAATTCAAGCTGGCCGAAGTTCGCGCTAATGCTGTTGTGGGCAGGGTTTTTATAGATCGCTGCATCGAGTTATTGTTAGACAACAACCTCGATATAGAGACTGCAGCAATCGCAAAGCTCTGGGCATCGGAAGTACAAGGAAAAGCTGTTGACGAATGCCTTCAACTATTCGGTGGCTATGGCTACATGCGAGAATTTCCCATTGCTCGCCTCTTCACTGACGCCCGTATAAATCGCATCTACGCGGGATCATCAGAAGTGATGAAACTAATTATCTCCCGGCATCTCTGAAATTGTGATTACCAAGAATTTTCACTCTAACAATTTAGGATGATTCCGGGGTCGGAATTCCTATTCACCGGGGCACTGATTTTTGAATAAGCCAACCCCCAATAACCCCACAAAGAATAGCAGCAAAGGCTGCTGTACTCATTTTGGAAATAACTATTACCGTCCAGTCAAGAATAGAAGTTACCCAACCAGTGGCGTCCAATAATTTGCCTTGGAAGGCCTGAACGATCGTCTCACTTAAAGAATAAGCTAGCGCAAATATAATTAAAGCGGCCACTCCAGTTACGGCCCCGGCCCACACCCCAGAAGGTCTAACTACGGCACCAAGAATAAAACCTACAACACCCGTAAGTGGCAAAACTTCCCGCCAAAGCCGAAGACTTTCTGGCGCAACTTCCACAATATGAACAGCACCTGCCGTTAAACCTGCAACGGCAAATATCAAACCGCATCTAATTCGACTGATCTTACTGCGTCTTGCCACTTTAATAATTCAAACCTAGACGGCCGAACGGACTTTCGGGAACACCTCTTCCGCCATAAGTTGAAAAGTCTCTAGTGTCTGACTTTGCGGCATCCCAACGCCCTGTACACTCATTATAATATGATTTACCCCGAGCTCACTGTGATAACGGAGCATTTCCTCGGCCACCTCATCGGGATCACCTACAATAAAACGATCTCGAGCCAGCTCTTCGTAGTCCATGGAGATGTCCTGATCACCCTTTGCCATCGCCCGATCCTGCCCCCACTCCTTATAAAGGTCATACATCGCTTTTATAAAAGGTGCAGCTATGCGAACGGCTTCTTCATGCGTCCTTGCGCAAAAGACCTCACGCCGGATCGGCAATTCTTCAGGGAATGCCTTACCCAATCGATCCAACTCTGACCTATAAATTTCCATTTGACGTCTCAAAGTCTCAAATTTTTGATGGGGATTGAGGTACCAGCAATCAGCAAGGCGAGCCGCCCGCTTTACTGCTTTATCAACATTGGCCCCCATCCATATAGGTGGCCTTGGGGTTTGAACTAAAGGGACTGAAATTCGTGCGCCAGCGAGCTCAAAATGAGAACCGACCATATCGACCGCCTCTCCTGTCCAAAGTTTTTTGATTGCCTCCAAATTTTCCTCAAACCGTTTGACGCCCTCCCCCTTCTTCACGCCAAACCCTCGATACTCAACATCTCTATATCCAAGGGCGCAGCCAAAAATCATTTTGCCACCCGACATTAGATCCATGGTCGCAAAATAGTCTGCCACCTCAAGCGGGTTATGGAGCGATAGCAAAACGATCCCTGCATTTAGACGCAAACTCGGCGCTTCCGCCATTACGCGAGATAAGTAAGGAACCTGCATCATCTCTCGATGCGGATATGTCGAAAAATGTGACCCTTTAGTAATGCTATCGTAGCCTAAACGCTCCAAAACACGCGCCTGTTCCATAAGCTCCTCAAAACGACTTCGCATATCCTCATTCCAAGGAAACACGCCACGCTGCATTACCCCAAACTGTATAGTTTGTGATTGTTTTTCGGAACTAGGCATAGCCGACCTCCATAGCCGTTTAGGCTCACGTTAAACGCCAAAATATGTATAGTGCATCAAACTTTCACGAGGTTTGAAGGAAACATATTTCGACGAGCATCCTCATCCATTTCCATCTTAAAGGAATGAGTATCAACTAACGCTTGGACCCTTAACGCAGCAGGACGAGAAGAAATTTCTTCTACTAATCGCTTAAGATGAGGCATTGCGTCTCTTGCCTGTTCGTCAAGCACATATCCTACTCGTGTGGCCCATCCCCAAACGGCCATATCAATGATCGAATATTGTTCACCAAGCATGTAACTCTGATTTTTCAGTCGGTTGTCAATAATTTGGTAATGCCGCTTTGCTTCGTAACGATAGCGATTAATCGCGTATTCTAGTTTCTCTGGAGCATGATGCTGAAAGTGAACGGATTGGCCAGAATATGGCCCAATACCTGTGGCAACAAACATAAGCCAAGACAACATTTCACCACGTTCTGGACCAGAACCTTCTGGGATAAATTTCCCAGTTTTTTCTGCTAGATAAAGTAAAATTGCATTACTATCGAACAGAGTTACATCGCCGTCTATAAGACTTGGTGCCTTGGCGTTTGGATTGATAGCTAAGTACTCTGGCTTATGCTGATCGCCTAAGCGACCATCAACCGGTATGGCCTGGTATTTCATGCCCACTTCTTCCAGGAGCAGTGCAACCTTCATAGGATTGGGGCCAGTGTTATAATAAAACTTAATCATGGAATTGGTTGTCCTTACTTTCCTTCAATTATTCCGGCTAATTCGTCCGGCTTACTTAGCATCGGGTAATGATCTGTCTCGAGAACATGCCAACGGGCATTAAGAGCATCAGCCGCCCTGCGGATGTGGGCCTCTCCAGGGTTTTCAGCTTCGGTGCAATAGAGCACATCAGCATCCCAAGCTTGATTCCAAAAACTCTCAAGCCTAACAGGTTCATAAAAACATGCCCGAGGGTGCAGAGTGCAGCGATCTGCTGCCCAGTTTCTTGTGGTTTCTGGTAGATCCTTAAAAAGTCGTCCGACCAAATCATCTCTGTCGGGACCAAGGCCGAGCTCATTCTCAATCTTGGAGGGGCGTGTCACAATATCCCGGATACGTTCGCCATCCATTAAAGCGAGGGCATCTGCGAACACAATTCTTGAAATACGTTCTCTTGCGCGCTCCGCAGCAGCGGCCATGACCATCCCTCCCGAAGAGGTCCCTGCCAACACAACATCTTTCAAATCTTCGTAGAACAGGAGATTGGCAATCTCAGCACCATGCGTTTCAGTTGTAATTCCAGGCCGGAGAGCAGAGGCCCGTTCTCCACACCCATCCAAAGTTGGAGCAAGTACATTATGGCCTCGATCGCGAAGTCTGCTCGCTACATCCCTCCAAATCCAACCTCCCTGATACGCACCATGAATTAGCACTATATTCGCCATCAGTTATTCTCCTGAGAAAAATTTTCTACGCATGGTGGGCCATTTAAGTAATAGTGAGAAGAGCATTATTAATAAGAAACAATAATGCTACTCTTTGGCCGATCGGCTCTTACTTTCAAGGTCTGTTTAGATGCTTTTTGACAAGCTAATTCCTACCACCATCGTTGGAAGCTACCCGCAACCTGAATGGCTTGTTGACAAAGGCATCCTGCTTGGATCTGGACCACCGCGTGTCAGAATGAGAGAGGTTTGGCGGCCTGAAGAAAGTCTGCTTGAGGAAGCCCAAAACGACGCAGCTCTCTTAGCGCTGCGCGATATGGAACACGCTGGATTGACTATCGCCGGAGATGGAGAGGTCAGACGGGAGAGTTATTTTAACCACTTCGCCAACGCCTTAGACGGAATTGATATTGATAATCCAGGGCTCGTACCGGGACGCACTGGCAAGCCCACTTCTGTTCCGCGCGTCGTTGCAGAAATTAAAAGAAACAACCCGGTTCAAGTTCAAGAAGTAATCTTTGCCAAGGCAAATACAGACTTGCCTATTAAGGTAACAATTCCAGGTCCATTCACTATGGCCAAGATGGCACTGGATGAATACTACGGAGACCCAGAAGCACTTATCATGGCCTACGCAAATGTCCTGCGAGAAGAAATCTCAGATTTGAAACTTGCAGGGGCGGATGTGATTCAGATCGATGACCCACACTTGCAAGCGCATCCTGACGAAGCCCGACGTTTCGGAGTTTCCGCAATAAATTATGTTTTGAAGAACGTTCAGGGCCCAACGATTGTGCACATGTGTTTTGGATACGCTTACGTCGTTAAAGATAAACCAGAAGGATATTCATTTCTCCCGGAGCTCGATGCATGCGCAGCAACTGCCATATCAATTGAAGCGGCCCAACCGAAGCTCGACCCCAAAATTCTTGAGCAACTGCCAACAAAAATGATTATGTATGGAGTTATAGACCTCGGTAATGGGCTGATTGAAACTCCGGATATTGTGGCTAGTCGGCTTCGGGAAGCATTGAAACATATCCCGGCCTCTCGGCTCATCGCCGCGCCCGATTGCGGAATGAAATACCTCCCACGTCAGGTGGCCTTTCAGAAACTAAAAGCTCTTGCAGATGGAGCAGAAATTGTTCGAAAGGAACTAACCGGCGTCTAGAGAGCTTCCATAGTTAAGGTTGGCTTACAGGATAGAATCTCTAAACAAAGCGTATGTGAGTAAAACACCTTTCAAAATTTCCGATCGTGAGAAGAAATGTTTTGGTTGAGTTCAATCATTTAACCAAAGATACGAAAAAATTCATCTCATTAGTCACAAGGGGCTTGGCGGATCAAGCTAAGCAAGCCTAAGCTTATCTTCCCACAGGAGAGATAGAAAATTATGCAAATTGGATTTATCGGCCTCGGCACTATGGGGGCTAGCTTCGCGAGTAATTTGCAGAGCAAAGGCGGGCACAAGATCATTGTCCATGATATTTCGCAGCAGGCTGCAAAAATGCATTTGGATGCCGGTGCGACATGGGCGGAAACTCCAAAAGCTCTGGGAGCACAATGTGATGTCGTGCTGACGTCACTGCCTGGACCACCCGAAGTTCGCGCCGTGGCAACAGATGAAACTGATGGCCTCCTCGCCGGCATGAAACCTGGATCAGTCTTTTTTGACCTTTCGACAAACTCACCAACAGTTGTGCGAGAAATTCATTCTAAATTTGCAGAAAAAGGTGTCCATATGTTGGATGCGCCTGTTTCTGGCGGGCCCAAAGGGGCAAAATCAGGTCGCTGTGCTATTTGGGTAGGCGGCGATAAAGACGTATTTGAGGCCAACCGCGGGCCTCTTGATACGATGGGTGATGCAGTTCGTTACATTGGCCCAATCGGTGCTGGTTCTATTGCCAAGCTCGTCCATAACTCTGCCGGTTATGCAATTCAGTGCGCAATTGGTGAAATATTTTCTGCAGGCGTTAAAGCTGGGGTTGACCCACTGTCACTATTCGAAGCCATCCGAATGGGTGCCAGAGGCCGCACAAGAACATTCGACAGCCTCGCCGATCATTACTTAATCAATGATTATGATCCACCAGACTTTGCTCTAAAGCTTGCTCATAAGGATGTCAGCCTTGCCGCGGAAATGGCGCGAGATGCTGGTGTTCCAGCTCGTATGATTGAACTGACCCGAGCCGAAATGACTGAAGCATTAAATCGGGACTGGGGACATCGAGACAGTCGTTCTTTCATGCTTCTGCAGCAGGAACGCGCAGGAATTCTGATCGACGTTGATAAGGAAAAAGTAGACGCCGCATTGAAATCTGACTGAGAGTAAGGGAACTGCCGACATGTCCTCTGTTATTTTAGGAACAGGTGATTTTCGCTATCGTGTGCTCGACGGCTGGGGCCAGCTCCCAGACGGTTGGGAACTGATGGACGTGGCGGCAGTCGCTGTCGATCACAAGGATAGAGTCTACGTCTTTAATCGATCAGAACATCCCATGATTGTTTTTGATCGCGATGGAAAATTCTTAAAATCCTGGGGCGAAGGCCTCTTCACGCGCGCTCATGGCCTTCACATCGGTCCCGATGAAATGCTTTATTGCACTGACGATGGAGACCACACTGTTAGAAAATGCACTCTCGATGGAGAAGTAGTTTTAGAAATTGGTGTTCCAGGAACGCCAGCTCCGTTCATGTCGGGAGAGCCCTTCCATCGATGCACCCACACTGCCCTTGCGAGAGACGGACACATTTTTGTTTCTGACGGATATGGGAATGCCCACGTTCACAAGTATGACCCCAATGGAAAGCTCGTTTTGACCTGGGGGGAACCGGGAACCGGTCCAGGGCAGTTCAACCTTGTCCACAACATAGTGTCTGATGACGATGGCTTTGTTTACGTTGCTGACAGAGAAAATCACAGGGTACAGGTCTTTAATGAGGCAGGTAAGTATGAGGGTCAATGGAATAATCTCCATCGACCCTGCGGACTTTTCATGCCGCGTGGCAAGTGTCCTCACTGTTTTGTGGGTGAACTTGGCCCTGGAATGCCAGTGAACAGAGCATATAAAAACCTAGGACCACGCCTCTCTATCTTAGACAATCAGGGCAATCTGCTTTCGCGTCTTGGCGGAGGTGATGGACCAGGAATGGAAATAGGAAAATTCATGGCCCCACATGGGTTAGCCGTCGATAGTCGTGGAGACATTTATGTCGGTGAGGTCGCTTACACTAATTGGCCTTCGAGCTTTGGTGATGAGCCAATGCCACGTCCTCTGCGCTCTTTGCAAAAATTAGAGCGGGTTAGTGACTAATCTTGAAAGAGGGTGAGGTTAAGCAAAGACATCCCGTACAACTAACGTAATAAAGTATTTTGAGAACAGTCAAATGTTGCACGAGAGCCCAATATGGCCAGCACAGTTAGATCATTTTCGAATTGATGCACCCGACCCCTCATCGCTGGCAGAATTTTACTGCAAAGCCATTGGTTATGAAATATCGCTTCTAGAAAATGGTGACCTATTCTTACAAGGCCAGGGCCGAAGACTGATCATTGGCAAAGGTGAAACTCACAAACGGCCGTATCACGCATTCCGATTACAGAGCAGACAACAATTGGACGAAGTTCGGAGCTTTCTCCAGGCACAAGGGATTAATTGTTTAGAGAACCCATCACCATTGTTTGAGAGAGACTCTTTAGCTGTTGTAGATCCTGATGGATGGGTGAGTGTTTTCGGGTTAAGTCGCTCGGACTTACCTTCCCGAAAAGCCTCAAACAACCGTCCTCCCCTTTCCATGCCGGGGCGACTGCAACACATCGTAGTTGCGACAAGTAATTTAGAGGAGATGATTGCGTTCTACGAAAAAACTCTTGCATTTTCTCCTTCAGACTACGTTCTAAAAGACATTAATGACAAAGCGTCAAAACATGTCGCATTTTGGCGAACGGATGAAGAGCATCATAGTTTTGCAGCCTTTGGTGCTTCTTCAAGCCGTCACGATCATCACGCTTACGAAACTTCAGGATGGATGGCGATCCGAGACTGGGCCGACCATTTTGCTAATTTAAATGTTCCCATTTGGTGGGGGCCTGGCCGTCATGGCGCCGGCAATAACCTATTTTTTATGATCGAGGATCCGCTAGGGGACAAAATAGAAATCTCTGCAGAAATTGAGAAACTAGATCGAAGCGTAGGGCCACGGTGGTGGGACGGCAATGATGGAAAAGCTGTCAATTTATGGGGTGCCGGCTGGGCACGGGATTAGGAGTTTTAGCAATGCAAAAAAGAACTGATGCTCTTCAGATCAACCAAAGCGTTACCTCGATCGATGATTTGCCACCCAAAATTGAAGGCCCCTCTGCATGGCTCGGGAGTGAATTGGCTCAGAAGAATAACTGGCTCGAACTACTATCCTCAGCTGAAATAAATGAAATAGGTGAAGCCGCCAGAAAAGCTTTGGAAGCCTCTGGAGGCAATATCGCAAAAATAACACCAGCAATATTTCCATTACCAACGTTCTCAAAAAGACTTTCAAATATTGAAAGAGATATCATGTATGGGCGTGGATTTGCCCTTTTGAGGGGCTTGCCAGTAGATGAATGGGGAACGGAGATATCTGCTGCTGCCTTCTATGGTCTTGGCTCCCATCTGGGACCTGCACGATCCCAAAACGCGAAGGGACATATCTTAGGCCACGTCCGGGATTTAGGCCGTGACCCAGATGACCCAAATGCGAGGATTTATCAAACTACGGCCCGCCAAACATTTCATACAGACTCTACAGACATTGTCGGGCTTCTCTGCCTAAAAACAGCAAAATCTGGTGGAGAGTCGATGCTCGTAAGTGCCATGACAATCTACAATCGTATGAGAGAAGAAGCACCTGAGTTAGCGTTAGAGCTGTTTCAACCAAATGCAATCGATCGACGCGGGGAAGTTCCAGTTGGGATGAAAGGCTATTACATGCTGCCTCCCCTAACTTGGCATGAGGAAAATATTACCATTCACTATCAACGCCGATACATCGATAGTGCTCAACGTTTTGAAGACGCTCCGCGCCTTAGCCAACAACGCATTCAAGCTTTGGATATGTTTGATCGTTTAGCAAACGACCCAGACCTCAAATTAGACATGGAGTTCCATCCTGGAGATGTGCAGCTTGTACACAATCACACCCTCCTACATGACCGTTTAGGGTTTGAAGATTGGCCAGAAAACAGCAAGCGTCGCCACCTATTAAGACTTTGGCTTGCCTCTAAAAATGGGCGACCTTTACCGGAACCATTTGCCCAAAGATTTGGTTCAGTGACGATTGGTGACAGAGGTGGAGTTATAACACCAAATACCATCGCGCTTAATGCGCCTTTGGAGGCGATTTGAATGCCTAAAAGTAACCTAGACATTTCTAGGCTAAAAGAGCGTTATCATACGATGCTGCGGATCCGAGCATTTGAAGAATTTGCCATCAAAGCAGCAGACGAAAAGCTTGTACTTGGGGCAATTCATCCATCGATAGGACAAGAAGCCTGCGCCGTGGGAGTTTGCGCGGCGCTCAGGCAGGACGATTTTTTACTTTCCACCCATCGGGGACACGGCCACACACTAGCAAAAGGAGCGGACGCCCTAGCAATGATGCGTGAGTTATTTGGGCGCGAGGGGGGTATCTGCGGAGGTAAAGGTGGCTCAATGCATATTGCTGATTTTTCTGTTGGAATGCTGGGCGCAAATGGCGTCGTAGCAGCAAACATTAATATAGCTGCAGGCGCTGCCCACGCTGCAAAACTTCTTGGCCAAGACAAAATTGCAGTCTGTATATTCGGGGATGGCGCAATAAACCGAGGCCCGTTTCTCGAAGGCCTAAACTGGGCATCCGCATTCAATCTACCTGTCCTATTCATCTGCGAAGACAATCAATGGGCCTCTACCACGCGGTCAAAAGACGTGACGGGTGGAGATGATCCTGTGAAGCGAGCCAATTCCCTGGGTATAAAAGGCGAAAGCGTCGACGGAAACGATGTCATGGCAGTAGAGGAAGTCACAACTAGAATGGTTACTGAAATTCGAGCTGGAGCTGGACCTCGCCTTCTACACGCTAAAACGTACCGTCTTCTTGGACACACAAGTGTAGATAAAGCTGCATACCGACCGGATGGCGAAGCAGATGGCAAATGGGCTGAATGCCCTATTTCAAGAACAAAGGATCTTCTAATACGCGCCGGCGTAAGTGAAAGCGAAATAAGTAAGCTGAAAGCTGATGCAGCTGCAGAAATGAACGCTGCCTTTGAAGAAGCAAAAGTCTCTCCCTGGCCAGCTATATCGGATGCTTACTCAGACGTGCAGGACATCGGCTCTATAAAGCCTATGGATACGTAAACCTATGCCAACAATTACCTATCGAGAAGCCGGAAAACTCGCTGTTCAGGAAGCAATGCAGGCAGACCCGTCCGTGTGGTGCCTTGGCGAAGACCTTGGTCGTGGAGGCGTTTTTGGTCAGTACGCTGGTTTAGAAACTGAATTTGGCGATGATCGTATTTGCTCAACCCCTATTTCTGAAGCTGCGATAATGGGTGCGGCTGTAGGCGCAGCAATGGCTGGAACCCGGCCAATTGTAGAAATGCGTTTTGCTGACTTTGCTCTTTGCGCCATCGATGAATTGGTAAACCAAGCTGCCAAAGCGCGGTATATGTTTGGTGGCCAAGTTAAAGTTCCGATCACAGTTCGTGAGCCTATGGGTATGTGGCGCTCTTCAGCAGCGCAGCATTCTCAGTCTTTAGAGGCTTGGTACACTCATATCCCCGGACTTGTTGTTGTGGCTCCATCAACCCCTGCTGACAATTACGGTCTATTGTCTACCTCAATTAAATCCGACGACCCCGTAGTCTATATGGAGCATAAAAATTTATGGGATGTTAGTGGCGATGTAACTCTTGGCCAGACATTACCATTGGGAAAAGCTCACATAGCCAAACATGGAGGCGACGTCAGCGTAGTTACCTGGTCAGCTCAAGTTCACACTGCTTTGGAAGCGGCTGAAATATTGGCAACAGAAGGAATTGAAATTGAAGTAATTGATCTGAGAAGCCTGTGGCCTTGGGACGAGGACACGGTTGCTAAATCTTTAGCTAAAACTGGTAGGCTTGTTGTTTGCCATGAGGCTGTGGGCGTCAGCGGATTTGGCGCAGAAATCCTTGCAACTATCTCCGAGCGTTATTTTGGCTTGCTAAAACGGCCACCAATTCGGGTTACCGCTCCACGTATTCCAATCTCTTATGCCCCGAACCTTGAAAACGAAGTGAAGGTTACAGCCAAAGATATCTCAAATGCTATCAGGCAGATGGATTAATGTCCTTAAACAACACCCGCATCGCATCTATTCGAACACATGTTCTCTCCGCCCCTCTATCGAAGCCTTTTTTATGGTCATTCAATAGAGCTGATAAAAGAGAGGGATGTATCGTTGAGATAACTGATGAGTCAGGCGCGACAGGCTGGGGAGAATGCTTCGGACCGGCAAAACTAAATGCAGCTGTTATCGAGGCGTTTACCCCACATTTAATCGGTAAAGATGGTTTTGCAATCGATGCGATTTGGCAGCACTTATACAACCAATTTCTTGATCAGGGCCAAAAAGGTCTAGTCATCACCGCCCTATCTGGGATCGATATAGCTCTTTGGGACCTTAAAGGACGACGCTTAAATGAACCAGTTCATCGTCTTTTGGGTGGCCCTATCCGCTCGGAAGTTAAAGCCTATGCGACGGGGACTTATCGTCTCGATGAAGGCAACCCGCTGGAGTATGTCATTAGGGAAGTCAAAGGCTACGTCGATGAAGGCTTTCATGCTGTAAAAATTAAAATTGGTTTCGACGTATCCTCAGATTTAGAGTTGATAAGAGCTGTTCGCTCTGCGGTAGGCCCAGACATTGAACTGATGATAGATGCAAACCATGGTTACGATGCTTTAGAGGCAATTAGATTGGGCCAGGCGATTGCTGATTTAGATATTCGTTGGTTCGAAGAACCTGTTACGCCAGACAATCTAGGAGCCTATGAAGAAGTTCGTCGAGGCCAACCAATCCCTGTTGCTGGCGGAGAGTGTGACTTCACCCGATGGGGTTTCAGAGAAATACTTCAGCGGCGAGCAATTGATATAATTCAGCCAGATACAGCAGCGGCTGGAGGAATTTCTGAGTGCAAGAAAATTGCCGATATGGCTGCTTCTTTTGGCGTGCGCTACTTACCGCATGTTTGGGGAACGGGCATTGGTTTAGCTGCTGCATTACAACTGATAGCTGTCCTCCCGGACACCCCACCCAGCTATAATCCAAAGGCACCTATTCTTGAATTTGACCGCAGCGAACATCCATTCAGACAGGCTGTACTCGAGACCCCTATCGAGCACGGTGGCGGCGTGGTAGCCGTTCCGTCCGCTCCTGGTCTAGGAATTGAAATAAATCGCAATGCACTCGATCAATTCAGAATTTCTTAACTAAGCGATACGCAAGAGGGAAAAGTTTCAAGCAGTATCCGCTAGATATCTCATCGCTGCATCCACTCCCCCAGACTGATGCGGTACGTTAGCAAGACGTAAACCAGTCTCAACTGCAGCAAGCGTGCCAAGCAGCATCGGTTCATTGAAATCACCAAGATGGCCAATCCGAAAGACTTTGCCTTTGACCTTGCCAAGCCCGTTACCTAGTGAAACATCGAAATTCTTTAAAATCACAGCCCGAACGTGATCAGCATCGCAGCCGTCAGGTACTCGCACGGCTGTCAACACATTTGACCGCTCGTCCGCAACTTCAATTTGCATCTCCAAACCCCAAGCTTGAACCGCTTGTCGAGCTGCCGAAGCAAGACGTTCATGCCTTACAAAAGTGTTTTCCAAGCCTTCTTCGTTCAGCATATCAATTGCTTCGCGCAGCCCATAAAGCAGGTTTGTAGCGGGTGTGTAAGGAAAATAACCACCCGAATTGAGTTCAAGCATTGCAGCCCAATCCCAGTATGAGCGCCTTACACCTCCAGCCTGAGACACTTGCAGCGCCTTTGGTCCGATAACATTCATTCCGAGGCCCGGCGGGGTCATTAATCCTTTTTGAGAACCACCAATTGTTACATCAACTCCCCATTCATCATGACGGTAATCCGCACATCCAATACCGGAGATTGAATCCACCAAAAAGAGGGCATCGTGACCAGCTGCATCAATAGCTTTCCGCACATCAAAAACTCTGCTGGTGGCACCAGTAGAAGTTTCATTGTGAACCATGCAAATGCCTTTAATCGTCTTCCCACTATCTGCTTTTAACTTCTCTTCAACTTCCTCTGGCTGAACTCCTCTGCGCCAGTCACCCGAGATGAATTCCACATCCAATCCTAACCTTAGGGCGAGATCTTGCCAGAGAGTTGCAAATTGACCCGTTTCGATCATGAGGAGCCTATCCCCAGGCTGAAACAAATTAACTAAAGCAGCTTCCCAGGCTCCAGTTCCAGAAGATGGATAAATTATAACAGGCTGCTTTGTCCGAAAAATCCCTCGGATATCGTTCAGTAATTTTTTTCCAAAAATACCAAAATCAGGGCCCCGATGATCCATCGTCGGTTTTGCCATAGCCGCTAAAATTCGATCAGGCGAGTTGCTAGGACCAGGAATTTGCAAAAAATGACGGCCAGGGCGGGAAGACATTGGTTACTCCTCAAAACAATGAAAATGTTCTATGCCATGTCAGATCATGACCTGAAAGAGATTTAATCGTATTAATCAATATAAAGATCGCTTTACAACGGTCTGAAACGGTTTGGAGCGCCTTCATGCCAAATTCTGGCACCCGTCCGAAAGTAGTTGTAACTCGAAAGCTACCAGAGCCGATAGAAACTCGGATGATGGAACTTTTCGATGCATCACTTGCTGAATGCGACCAGCCTATGTCGAGAGAACAACTGAAAGTCGCAGTTTCGAGCGCAGATGTTCTGTCTCCTACCGTAACTGACAAGATAGATGCAGGTATTATTGAGGCGGCAGGCCCACAACTAAAACTGATCGCCAATTACGGAGCTGGTGTAGATCATATTGACCTGGAAGCAGCTCATGCCAAGGGGTTAATTGTAACCAACACTCCCGGAGTCCTGACGGAAGATACAGCTGACATAGCGATGGCACTCATCTTAGCCGTAGTTCGACGTATCGGCGAAGGACAGAGGCTTGTTCGTGCGCAACATTGGGAAGGCTGGGCGCCAACTGGACTCATGGGTAAAACCGTCCGGGGCAAACGCCTGGGAATAGTTGGCATGGGGCGTATTGGGGCAGCCCTGGCACGACGTGCCAGGGCTTTCGGACTATCAATACACTATCACAACCGCCGTCGGGTCGCTGATACAATTGAAGAAGAGCTGGAAGCTACATATTGGGAGAGTCTAAACCAGATGCTCTCCAGAATGGACATTATCTCCGTGAACTGTCCTAGAACTCCGGGCACATTTCATTTGCTAAATGCACCTAGGCTGAGTGTGATGAAGGAAGGCGCTGTAATCATCAACACTTCACGCGGTGACGTTATCGATGAAAGTGCACTCGTACGTGGTCTTTCCTCAGGAAGAATAGGTGGTGCTGGGCTGGACGTATTTGAGCACGAGCCAGTTGTGACACCTAAGCTCCTTAAGATGGAGAATGTCGTTCTAACTCCTCACATCGCTTCTGCTACAATCGAAGCCCGGATAGCAATGGGCGAAAAGCTTATTGCTAATATCAAGGCATTTACGGATCACCACGTCCCACCGGACCGCGTACTTAAGAGTATGTTTTAGCCAAAAGATTTTTTGCTCGTCTTTTCCCCCCAAAAGTCCTAAAGGAATTAGGCTGCCGGATGACCGACGACGGCTTAATCAACCGGTCATCTGGGGTAGATGCTGTGAGAGAACAGTTATCCGAAGAAGTAGTGGAACGTCCAGGTCAAGCGATTGGCATGTTTCTACTCGCGATGTTTGTATTCACAACCATGGACGGCTTTTCCAAATACGTTACCAACAGCGGATTAGCTCCCGAAGTCGTAACTATGCTTCGTTATACGATTGCTACGAGTATCCTGTTGCCTGTAGTGCTCTTACGTTGGGAAAAGCGTCCACTCTCCACCTCACAACCATTCCTTCACGTCTTGCGCGGCCTTTTACTCATCGGATCAGCAACTATTTTTGTTTACGCGCTTCAGTCACTTCCACTTGAAACAGCTACAGCGATTAGCTTCGTTTCTCCAATGTTTGTAACGATTTTTTCTATCATCTTCTTATCAGAAAAGGTGGGGATACGACGTTGGGCCGCAATCGTTATTGGGTTCTCTGGAGTTGTTGCAATTCTTCGACCTGGCACAGAAGCATTTTCCGCTGCGATGATTTTACCAATTTTATCTTCTTGCTGCTGGGCTGGCGGGCTTATTATCACCCGTAAAATGCGCGGCAGGGAAAAGCCTTTTACCGTGCTGGTCTGGACAACCGTGATCGGCCTTTTATTTGTCACACCTCTCGGCATTCGATCCTGGCATATGCCAACTTCTGAGCAATGGGTCGCCCTATTAGCAATCGCCTGTTGTCATATGGCGGGCCAGATCCTCACTATCAGGGCTTTTATGCTTGGATCTGCCTCGGTTCTAGCCCCATTTTCCTACACTACGATAATTTGGGCAACACTCATTGGTTTTTTCGCTTTCGGTTCACTCCCTGACTTTTACACGGGCGTTGGAACAACAATTCTTGCAGCTGCTGGTTTATACGTTTGGCATCGAGAACGTATACGGCAAACGGTGCTAACAACCCCGGGGGCTTCTATTGCAGCAATTAAATCTAAAATGCATGACGCCCAAAAATGAGCATTCCACCCTCTATTTCTCAAACTTCTGAGAATATTGGCAGAGCAATAACCATTATCTGTGCAGCTGGTTTTACATTCTCGTTAATGTTTGCTGCCGTTAAATTGCTTGATGGTAGGTATTCGCCATTTCAAATACTTCTGCTTCGTTACAGTATAGGGTTTGCACTTAGTTTACCTTACCTCATCCGAATCGGACGACCTGCAATATTCACTCGTCGCCCCTTAGCTCACGCTGTCCGTGCGGCTTACGGCATACTTTCAACGATCAGTCTATTCATTGCAGTGAACCATCTACCTCTCGGTACTGTTACAGCCCTTAGCTACTCGATGCCACTTTTTTTGACATTGTTGTCATGGCCGATGCTCGGAGAAGCTGTTGGATGGCGGCGCGCAACAGCCACTATTGTCGGTTTTATAGGTATTACCATAATAGTAGACCCTAGTAGTGATACAAACTTATATGCGATCGCAGCCGTCGCTAGCGCAGTTTTTTATGCGCTAGCCGCAATCTCAGTACGACAACTTTCTAGGTCTGAAACTACGTCCTGTATTTACGTTCTATATAATCTTGCCAACATAGTTGTGTGCGGCACTCTAATGCCGTGGTTTTGGATTACCCCGACCCTTGAAGACTGGATAATTTTTTTCTGTATTGGATTTTTAGGTGCGGCAGCACAACTTGGGTTCCTGATAGCCTACAGAAGTGCCGCAGCAACTATTATAGCGCCTTTTGATTATCTCCAGATAATCTTTCTAATCTTGATAGGCTATCTGATTTGGAATGAAATACCACGATCACAATCAATTCTTGGCGCCAGCCTTATAGTTTTCTCTGGGTTATATATCTGGGCAAGAGAAAGAAAACTTGCCTCTAAGGTCAACCAGGGCTAAGGCGCCCTAGCCGCTTAGGATCAACATCTGTGTTGGCCACTGGCAAACGACCGTGATCGTGCATATAAACCGCTAAAAGTTCACCGTGGCGGGTCCGGTATGCGGTATTTACCTCAACTCGAAACTGGGTTGCTCCTGCCGGTGGATGCTCAGCTTTCGCCATAACCTCCCCTCTCAATCCATACAGAGAACGACCAGTAGCTGCACCGATAAATACAACTTCCCCCTCATCATTAGAGAGTTCATAAACTCCCAGATTACCAGAAAGTCGCTTGGCCTCAGTTAAAGTCAATGGGCGCCAGGGCTTGGTCATACGCACCGCCATCAGATCAGACTCCCTTAAAATCAGGTGTTCGCTTTTCCAGACGGGCTGCTATGCCCTCTTTTGAGTCTGCACTTGTGCGGGTTGCATTTACCAATTGATCAACATCGCCGTGATAGACACCATCACGGAATGCCATCTCACGAACCAGAAGCGCCTTAATCGCTCGGAGGGAAAGTGGCGCATTTCTTGCAAGACGGTCTATTACTTTTTCAGCTGAAGTCTCTAGATCATGCTTAGGAACAGCTGAATAAATTACACCAAGGTCATAAAGGCGTCTGGAAGGTAAAGGGTCGCCCAACAATAGAACCTCACGAGCACCCACTGGTCCCGCAACTTCCATTAGTTTTTTTGCAAGAAACCATGTCGGCGCTAAACCAATTTGTGCCAAAGACATTCCAAAACGCGCATTTTCCGAAGCCACGACAAAATCACAATGAAGTGCGAGTTCACAGCCACCAGCAATGGCATCACCATGAACGACTGCAACTGCGGGTAAAGGATAGTTTTCAAGTGCGTGTAACATACCCTCGATCGGGCTTTCATTATTTTTAATTGGCTTGGCCAGCCGTTCTTTTAGATCCATACCAGAGCAGAAAGATGGTCCTTCCGCTCTAAGGACTAAAACCCGCTCATCTGTTGCTGGTGTTTCATTCAGAGCAGTAAGCATTTCATCTAACATCGCAAGATTTAATGCATTACGCTTGTCACCACGAGTAAGAGTCATCGTTCGTACAGGACCGGACTTTTCAATTCGAATGTATTCCATCGAATTTTCTCCTAAGGCTGCCCAACTCCAGGAACGGCCACTCTAATTTTTTCTATTCGCCCGTCTCTCCGGGCAGCAGCATGGGTGCCTGAACCGGAGCAAGTGCAAATATATAAAGTTTTTCTATCATCGTCCCCAAGCATACAAGCAAAAGAACCAAAACGACCAGTCGATATCCGCATGGTCACTTCACCACCTTCTAGCACTCGAATGGTTTCATTGTTTCGCGGATCTGCAACCCAGATAGCTCCCTCTGCATCAAGACAGATACCATCCGGAAAATTATCACCTAAACTTGCCCAAACCCTCTTATTTGAAAGTTCACCGCCTGGACCGATATCCATTGCAGTAAGACAGTTGGCACGGGTCTCGCCAACAATAAGGGTTTTTCCGTCAGGAGTGATTACGGACCCATTTGGAAAATGGAACCCTTCAGCAGCAAGCGAAACTTCGCCATCAGGATCAACGCGTATTATGTTAGCTAATCGTTGCTCTGCACCAACGTATGTATCGTAACCGAAATTACCCACATAAGCGCGCCCTTCTTTACTCACGACCATGTCGTTACAGTGGAACGTCGCAAGTTCGGAAAGATTGGCATGTTCAACAAGACTACCGTCTTTCTCCTGGCGCAGCAGACGACGATCCTTCATGGAAACAATGAGCAATCTTCCATCTGGCAACCATCCAAGACCAGAGGGCTGGCTTTCAACTCTTGCCACTGGCTTTAAATCACCGCCTGAGCCCATTCGGAAAACTGTTTGTTGATAAAAGTCAGAAAACCAGAGCGCCCCTTCGTACCAGCGCGGCCCCTCTGGAAAGCCTAGACCCTCAATCACAACATGCTGAGGCGTTGTCATTTTATTCTCCGGACTTCATTTTAAAACAGATTTACTTCACCAGGTCTTTTGTTTAGCCCCCAGTGACTCTACACGCATTATCGGCTTAGATTTCCTCTATGAAAACCTTTAATCGAAGGTAGATATATGCAGCTAACAAAGCTTTCTGGCGCCATGGGAGCGGAAATAGCCGGCTTTAACCTGGCCAAGGACATCAGCAAGAACTTGGCAGCGGAAATCAGTGATGCTCTCGCGGAATATGGTGTTTTGCTATTTAGAGACCAAGACCTGGATGTGGAAGCTCACAAGAATATTGCGCGCCAATTCGGTGATATTTTTATTCACCCAAATTTTAATACCGGCGACCATGACCCAGAAGTTGTCAACATCGTTAGACAACCTGGTGATAGCCGCATAGTTGGAGAGGACTGGCACGCGGACACTACAATGATGGCAGAGCCACCAATGGGTGCTCTTCTGTACGCGCTTGAGACACCTCCTTACGGAGGCGACACCCTTTTCGCAGCACAGTGGCTGGCTTATGAAGCTCTTTCTGACGATATGAAAAAATTCTTAGCTGATCTCAAATGTGTCCATTCAGATATAAAGGTTGCTGGCCCACACAATAAACTGAATTCTAAACGTGCTACGGTGGTCCGCGAAGATGATGGTTGGAAACCGACAGAAAATTCGCACCCAGTAGTTCGCACCCATCCCGTCTCAGGGAAAAAATGCCTTTTTGTCAATCACTCCTATTCCATTCGATTTGAAGGCTGGACAGAAGAAGAGTCTCTACCTTTGTTAAATTGGCTCATGGATTGGGGACACCGACCTGAATTCACCTGTCGTTTACAATGGAGAGACAGGTCTCTGGCTTTTTGGGACAATCGCTCAACTAAGCATCTAGCGGTTAATGATGTCCACGAGCATCGCCGCGTCATGCGCCGCATCCAAATTGCTGGGACGCGTGTGGAATGATGATTGTTATAAAATATTAAAATTCCGTTACGTAATTAATAGCATCAACTGATACTTCATCATGCGACGATGCCTGAGGAGAAAACAATGAGCCGGAAAACACTCGAAGAATTGCGTAGCCAACGCTGGTTTGGTGTCGATAATATGCGTGCGTTTGGCCATAGAAGCCGCACCATGGAAATGGGCTTTAGTCGCGAAGATTTTATGGGAAAACCGGTTATTGGAATCGTGAATACCTGGGCCGACACCAATACGTGTCACAGCCACATGAGACAACGTGCAGAAGAAGTAAAACGTGGCGTTTGGCAAGCAGGAGGGTTTCCTTTGGAAATGCCTGCAATGTCTGTTGGCGAGCAACATACCAAGCCTACTTCAATGCTCTATCGTAATTTTTTGGCAATGGAGACAGAGGAACTTCTACGCTCCCAACCGGTGGATGGCGTGGTGCTGATGGGCGGTTGTGACAAGACAACTCCGGCTTTGCTTATGGGCGCAATATCTATGAATTTGCCGGCGATTTATGTCCCCGCTGGTGCGATGCTTCGGGGACACTGGAGAGGGACAACTCTTGGATCAGGTACTGATGTTTTCAAATATTGGGCAGAAAGACGCGCTGGCAACGTAACGAATGAGCAGTGGAGCGAATTAGAGGAAGGTATAGCTCGTTCAGCCGGGACCTGTATGACAATGGGCACAGCATCCACAATGATGTCGCTTGCCGAGGTTTTGGGCTTTTCTTTACCTGGCGCTTCATCGATCCCAGCAGTGGACTCAACTCACTCGATGATGGCCAGTAGATCCGGACGACGGATTGTAGAAATGGTTTGGAATGATCAAAAACCGTCTGACATCGCGACACACGAGGCATTTCAGGATGCTATAGTCGCTGACATGGCACTGGGTGGGTCGACAAATGCAATCATTCACCTAACTGCAATGGCAGGCCGCGCAGGCATCAAATTGACGTTAGATGATTTTGACGAAGCATCTAAGAAAACACCGATGCTCCTAAATCTAAAGCCTTCCGGAAAATACTTGATGGAAGACTTTTATTATTCAGGAGGATTACGTGCCCTTCTCCGACAGATCTCTGATCTCCTACATCTGGATAGAACTGTATGTAATGGGATGACTTTCGGGGAAAATATTGAAACAGCTGAGATATTTAATGAGGAAGTTATTCGTCCTCGGAGTAATCCCATCTCCGCCACAGGTGGAACAGCTGCGCTAAAGGGCAATCTGGCGCCATATGGCGCAATTATAAAACCCACAGCAGCAGAGCCTCATCTTTTGAAACACACTGGTCCGGCAGTTGCTTTTGAGAATGTCGACGATATGTACGCGCGTATCGATGATCCCGACCTCGATGTGACTAAGGATTCCGTCTTAGTTTTGAAAAATGCTGGCCCTAAAGGCGCCCCGGGGATGCCTGAGTGGGGACAACTTCCGATTCCACAAAAACTTCTGAAACAAGGCGTGCGAGACATGGTCCGAATTTCAGACTGCCGCATGAGCGGGACCAGCTTTGGCGCCTGTGTACTACATGTAGCCCCCGAAGCAGCAGTAGGAGGCAATCTCGCATTGGTGAAAACAGGAGATCTAATTACTTTAGATGTAGAAGCTAGAAAACTTGAACTGCACGTTTCAGACGAAGAACTTGAGATGCGTCGAAATAGTTGGGAGGCTCCAAAAAGTCCCTACACACGCGGATATGGAGCACTTTTTATGCAGCATGTCACACAAGCTCACGAGGGCTGCGACTTTGACTTTTTGCACGCCGGGGACTCCACTCCTGAACCAAAAATTTATTAGACAAGCAGTATCAGCGCTTCATCACACCATTCGGAAACCAAAAATCAATCAAGGAATGAGATTAGTTTGAAAATACGCCTTAAGGCCTATTCACCAAAATCTAATCAAAACTTTGAATTTCTTTATGCTACACGAGTAGGAAAATGGGCATTTAGCTACCATTTCTTAAGTTAAACAATTTCTTCGGATTAAACTTCACAATGCAAAATCATCCAGCCCCTATTGACCCCAAGCTACTTGAGCTCCTCGTATGCCCAATTACCAAAAAGCCATTGATATACGACCAAGAACGGCAGGAATTGATTAGCAAAGAAGCGGGGTTAGCTTATCCGATCGAAGACGGAATTCCTATAATGCTGCCCGAAGACGCACGCCAGCTAGAAGATGAAAATCACGACTCAGGAAATTCATAATGGCTCGCACTTTAGCAGAGATAGATTTAGCCCCAGCACCCCAGCCTAAAGAAATTAGAATAATAAAAGATAAAACCGGCATGACCATCGCATTCGATGATGGAGAAACCTACAATCTATCTGCTGAACTCCTTCGGGTAGAGAGCCCTTCGGCCGAGGTACAGGGACATGGAGCTGGACAAAAACAACTTGTCCCAGGCAAAAGTCAGGTAAGAATTATCTCCGTAACACCAAATGGTAACTATGCAGTTCGATTAGGCTTTGATGATGGCCACTCAACCGGCATATTTTCTTGGCGCTACCTGCGGTTTCTTGGTGAAAATGCAACCACCCTTATGGATGACTATCTAGATAATTTAGCAGATGCCGGCATGACACGCTCTTAACGATCAGAGTGGCAATAACTCATTTAGAACCGTAAATAATCAGAAAATACTTACGTCTACGGTGAAAAACTGTCTAAAGTTTTAGAGCCAGGGAAGAATTTTTTGTTTGTTGGTAGTTAAAATTTTTGGAACATTTGATTTTAAGCATTTCCACTACTGAAAAAGAAGTTGGCCGTGGTGTCATTGCTACCAAAGCGTTCTGATGAGAAAGACTGATGTTGAGTAAGGTACGCCACACACGCCTCAAACTTATTATTATGACAGCTGCAGCCGGGCTAATCGCATTTGGTGTTGTCGAAGGCCTGTTTTGGTGGCGCCACGTAACTACAACCAATGCATGGATTGAAGCTGACTTCACCTTGATGGGAAGCAGTATCAACGGCCGAATTTCAAGCATTGAAACGAGTAAGGGTGACACTGTTAAGGCCGGACAGCTTCTCGCAAAGATGGATACAGAGCTTGTTGAACTAAATCTAGCCTCGCTCCTTACAGACTTGGAGCAAGAAAAGGCAAAAAAAACACTTATTGAAAGCGAGTTAAAAGCATTTCAAAAAGAAATTAGTGATCGAGTTGAAACCCAAAAAGCGTTGATTGCTGGTCTGAATAGGGAATTAGAAACTTTTCAGCTGCGTCTTGAAATAGCGCAGTCAACAATGAACCGAAATGCTCCCTTGATAAGGAGTAAAGTAGTTTCCGAACAAGCCAGAGAAAAATTTAAGGACCGGATTCTAGAAATCACTAGTAAAATCGATGAAACCCAAACCAAAATTTTAGAGAAAAATAGAAAAATCGCTGAACTTCAAGGCACGAGAATACAAGAGGGTGTCTACAAATCTCGTATTCAAGTGATTGACGGTGGTATCAAAAAGTTAAAGGTGCGGATACGGCAAGTTGAGCGGGAACTTTCTAAAATGCACATCTACGCTCCCTTTGATGCAGTGATCAACGACATTTACGTAGATACTCAGAACTACGTAGAGGATGGCGATCGCGTTTTCTTGCTGCACAATCCACAAAATCTATGGGTAGAGGCTTTAGTTGATGAATCAGAAGTTCGTCTTCTTTCCAATGGGCAGCTGGCTGAAATCGACATAGACGCGCAGCCTGATTTCAAGTTTTCAGGTAAAATAGTCTCTGTTGGACAGGCAACCATCGGTTCTATGAATGGAAGTCATGAAAATACTCGCGGAGCTCCTAAGTTACCTGTCCGCATAAATATCGACAATTCAACACACTCGCTTTGGCCTGGCGTTCGAGCAACAGTTCATATCCGCATCAGATAGACTGACCATGGATCTGTCCCGTCTCAATTGGCGTTCAATTATGATCATCGCAACAAGCGCAATGATGATCCAACAAGCCTTTTCATATGTCTGCCAAATTGTGATGCCCATCCTAGCAGATCGATTGGCTGAAGAGTTTGGAATTTCTCGTGGTTGGTTGGGCTTTTACCTCGCCATTCAAAATATCATGGCGATTATTGCTGCTGTTGGTTGTGGAGGTTTTATTCTTCGCTTTGGCGCCGTTCGTGTCAGTCAAACGACCCTAATTCTCATGGGAAGCAGCCTGCTGGTAATTGCCTCCGGTCAATTATGGCTTTATCCAATTGGCGCAATTTTACTCGGTGCAGCGTCTGTTTCCACGCCAGCAAGCTCACATATCTTAGCTAAAGTCTGTCCTCCACAATTAGCTCCGCTAGTCTTTTCTATCAAGCAAACTGGTGTTCCTGTTGGAGCTCTCATAGGGGGCCTGCTTTTGCCATTTTTGCTTGGGGTAGTCTTCTATAGCCACGTCCTTGGGGAAACCATCCGACTTGGGCATTTTGGTGCTGCTTTTATCACGGCTTTAATTGTATTTTTCGTTGCTTTTGCTCTTCAGCCCATTAGGGGATATTTCGACGCCGACCGAGACCCAAAAACTAAAATTTCATTTGGCAACATTCACGCAACCATGAAGATGGTTTTAAGCAACCCTCCCCTCAGAGATCTAGCTTTTGCTGCCTTCGCTTTTGGGGGATTACAGGCCGTGTTCTCCGGGTTCTTTTTACTCTTTTTAATTGATGGCCTCGGCTATTCTGAGGTTGAGGCAGGCGGTGCATTTGCTATTGCAAGTTTTTCAGCAATCTGGGCAAGGATTATTTGGGGTTGGTTGGCGGGCAGCCATTTCTCACCGCGATATCTGCTTTCAACAATCGGACTGATTGCAGGATTTTCTTCACTGATTATAGCAAATTTTGACCTTAGTTGGGGCCTGCTCGACATAACCATTGTGGCAATTGCATTCAATATTTCTGCCATTAGCTGGCATGGCCTACTTCTAGCAGAAACTGCCAGACTTGCCCCTAAAGAACATGTTGGGGGAGTTACCGGTGGCGTATTGTCATTCACCAGTATTGCAATGATGGCCTACCCAGCTATCTATGGAATAATACTGGCTCTTACTGGTTCATACAGCCTCGGTTTTCTTTTAGCGGCTATCCCTTCATTCATCGCGTTTATAATATTTCTGCGCAAGCCAATCGAAGCCTCTTGGATCTCATCCGTCACGAAGAATATTATTCTGGTAATCCGCCCAGAAGTTTTAATCCAGGTAGCAACGACAATTGGGTTTGGAATTGGAATTGGGTTAACTTGGGACTATGTGGTTTTCGGTTATTGATAAAAACTGCTGATACATCAGCTTAGGACCAATCTTCAAAACCTTGGTACTTTTATTTTCTCAAATATTTGAGCCGCATCAGATTTGATAATCAGTAGATTGTCTTTCTCATGTGCTCTGGATAACTCGCATCATAAGCATCAGCATCAAAATCACTCTCTAAACCTTTTAAAATTTGTCCCGCCGTTGGGGTCGGCCTCTCCTTCGGCCATTCTTCAAATTTCCATAACTTTGAGCGAACCAATGCTTTCGTGCACTGGAAATAAACGCGGTCAACAGTAACAGCTATGACACTTCGCGGAAGTTTACCCTCGATGGAAAATTCGTTCAGAAGTTCAGGTTGAATAAGAATTTCCGCGGTCCCATTAATTCTTAAAGTCTCCCCCACGGTCGGTATCAAAAAGAGCAGCGAACATCTTGAATCTCGCACAATATTTTTAAGACTATCTATGCGGTTGTTTCCTCTTCGATCGGGTATCAAAACCGTTTTTTGATCAACAACACGGCAAAAGCCAGCAGGGTCTCCTCTCGGGCTGCTGTCCAGTCCTTCCGGCCCCACTGTCGAAAGGATCATAAAAGGCGATGCCTCAATGAAAGATCGATAGTGATCTGATATGTAGGTAATTTCTTTAACTAGAGACTTGGGTGAGGGCTCGCCATAAATCTTTTCGAGGTCGGGCAAGTTATTAATACTAAGGGCATCTTTATCACGGTTAAACATGGCCTTTCCTTATCTGAATAATGTTCTGATACTCGGAAATCCCGCAGCATTACTATTATGCATCCAACGCTCTTTGGCATCAAAAATCAAAAATGAATATTGCAAAGGCATCATACAAGCCAACTGCTAAAACCATGTTTCTGAATATCAAAGCATCTCTATTGGAGCACCAAGTGATGGCGGTGGAAAAGCCATTTCCAAAGCTGCAAACAAATCACTGTGCAAAGGTTTCATAACGGCCTGAACAAATGCATCAATTCGCTGAGGAGAAACACTTTTTGGAATCGCAAACACATCTTTTTGAGAAACGACCCAGGCCAATGCTAAATCTAACGGCTGCATTCCAGCCTCGTCGGCAATTTCTTGCAATCGGCTATCAGCAGCTAATCTACCTTGCTCGAGCGGAGAATAGGCCATGACAGGCACTCTTCTTTGAGCCATTTCGGGGATTAATCTATCCTCGGGCCAGCGGCGCGACAGATTGTAGAGTACTTGGTTGGTCTGACAAGCAACACCGCCGGGAGTAGACCAAATTTCTGCCATATCACTCGCATCCATATTAGAAACACCCCAGGCACCAATTTTGCCGTTCTCCACAAGGCGTTCAAAGCCCTCAATTGTTTCCTGCAACTCAATAGCGCCTCGCCAGTGCAAAAGGTAAAGATCAATTCTCTCAACCCCCAAGCGGTTGAGAGATCTATCACATGCTGCCAATACACCATTTGAGGAAGCATTATGTGGATAGACCTTTGAGACAATATAAGGTTTCTGAGCAATCCCTTTCAGAGCCAGTCCTATAATCTCCTCTGCACCGCCATCACCATACATCTCCGCCGTATCTAAAAGACAAATGCCTACATCAAGTGCATGCCTTATAGCCTTGACTTCAACAGAGAGGTCCCCTCGACGTTCTCCCATTCCCCATGTACCAAGACCAAGCTTTGGAACTTTGTCACCATTGGGTAATATTAAAGTTTCCATATCCCGTTTCACACGTCCCAGGAATTTTTGTTTAGAATTGAAAATAGCAATAACAAAAAACTAACAAACAGAATTTAAAGATAAAAAAGCATGGCTCAACCAACGATTTCAGTCTTAATGCCCGCCTATAAGGCCGAAGCAACTATTAAACGGGCAGCCAAGAGTGTTTTAGAACAGGACTGGCCAGATCTCGAGCTAGTAATATCCTCTGATGATGGTCAGGACTACATTGGCGTTCTGTCGAAACAAGGTCTTACAGACGATCGCATTAGGCAAGTAATGACAGGGGGGGTTGGAACTGGAGATTGGAATGCGCGAAATGCTGCACTTAAGGCTGCGGAAGGAGAACTTGTCACCTTAATAGACTCTGACGACGAGTATGCTTCTGGGCGATTATCTGCTTTGGCGCCTCTTGCCATGAAAAATGGTGCAGCAATTGATGACACGCAACTTTATCTAAACGAACTGGTAGTAGCCACTCTGTTACACGATCACGAACGTATTGATGGTAAATCTGTTCAAGCGACAGCTCCCTTAATCCTTCGAGATCGCACCCCCGTTTTCCCAATGTGGAATAAAAAGAATGTAAACATCAATTGGCATGAATTACCGCATGCTTCGGATGTTATATTTTCGCTTGAGTTATTGTCGGCTGCTCCAGAAATGAAAATCACACCTCATGGAGGATATTTATACTATAAGCGTCCGGGTTCTATGACGCTGTCGGACTCGATGACACAACGCTCACGGCAAGCGTATTACGCAATTATTAATTCAATCACTTCAGGAAAATATTCCTTTTCTCCTGAGATTGCAGATTTTGCTTTGTACGAAATATCTAAGAATCTCAATCAAGCCAATGCATTCGGTCAAATATTATCAGGCAACCCAAAACTAACACACGAAATGTTGGCAATTCGTTTTAATCAGCGCTCAATGATAGAAAAAGAACGAATTGCATTCTTCCGAGGAGAGTTAGAATTATAAGTTCAGAGCTTGCGATTAATCACCAACGCATTGCGATTGAAGGTCTTACAATTAAGGCCAGAATTGGGATCGCGGATTGGGAAAAAACACGACCACAACGTTTAACTTTTGATGTGGCGGTGTACAGAAAAAAATTTGGAACAGAACAGACGATATCTGACTGCTACGACTATTCCGCCCTCCAAACCTTCTTGATGGGATACAGCCGACGAGAACATATCGACTTATTAGAAACCATATCAACTGAAGTTTTAAATTTCTGTTTCAGAGACGACAGTGTAGCTGCAGCTGAAGTCAGAGTGACTAAACCGGACGTTTTCAGTGGTTTCGGGACCCCCGCAGTTTCAGCGATCGTAACACGAGAAACTTGGATAAAGAACCAATAGTAAATCTGATAAAGTTTTACAGGAAATCCTGTAACTCAAGAAACTTTAGCCCACTTACGTTGGTTCTGCGCTGCTTTTAAGTACCGAATGAATTTTTACTTATTTACAGGTCCAGCCTGATTAATTGAGCGATCTAACTCATCGCGCGTCATTTGAATTCCATAAAAAATACGGTACCCACGGAGTACTTCCGGTGTCGCATTTGGAATAGAAAAAGACACATAATCAACCGCTCGGGCTTTGCGAGAATCTTTTCCAAACTCAAGCTTCACAGCAAATGTTTCTCGAGAGACAATCTTTTCATCAGGATCAGTAACCGCAACAAAGTATTCTAGCTGCGCACTATCCTCCTTTAATGCCGGCCCACCATCTGCAAGAACTTCTAGACCAGAGTTTATGTTTGCGGTGAGTTTGCTCTGCGTTACGCTGCACTTACCTACAACTCGAGATATCCTAGCATCAAAGACAACCCCAGAAGGTTCTTTGCTGCCGCCAAGGCGAAACTTTTTTAGTTTCTCCGCCTCTTTTAGAATACCAATAGTAGGACAGCCAACATCTATTGTATCTTTTGAAAATGGATTAACGTCAGCTACAGTGTTGCAGGCAGTTAACAGCATCACTGCAATGAAGGCTAAAGGACAAAATGAAGGTTTCATGTTAGCTCACATGGACTCGGTTAATATGACCCTATATTCAGTGCATAAATCACGCAATCGAACGTTTGAGCAATGACAACATCACAACCAAATCTAACAATCCGCCTAGCCTCACCTCGAGGTTTTTGTGCGGGTGTCGACAGGGCAATAGAGATTGTCGAAAAAGCATTAGAGCGATATGGCGCCCCGGTCTATGTCCGTCATGAGATTGTTCATAACCGTTTCGTCGTCGATCGATTAGCTGAACTTGGAGCCGTTTTTGTCGAGGAATTAGAGGAATGTCCTGAGGATAGGCCAGTCATCTTTTCTGCTCACGGCGTGCCAAAATCAGTTCCAGAGGAAGCCAAACGCCGTCAAATGTTTTTTCTAGATGCTACCTGTCCTCTAGTTAGCAAAGTACATCGTGAAGCTGAACGACATCACTCCCAAGGCCGTCATGTTCTCCTAATTGGACATGAAGGGCATCCAGAGGTAGTTGGCACCCTTGGCCAGTTACCTTCTGGTTCCATGACGCTGGTTGAAACTGTGTCCGATGCCGAAACCATAGAGCCCCCCAAGGGTGCCGAATTAGCCTTCGCTTCACAGACCACTCTTTCAGTAAACGATACGGCTGAAATCATCTCGATATTGCAACGTCGTTTTCCAGACATTGCAGCGCCAAAACAAGAGGATATCTGCTACGCTACTACTAACAGGCAAGCCGCTGTTAAGGCAGCAGCTGAAGACACAGATCTTTTTTTAATTGTAGGAGCCTCTAACTCCTCAAATTCGAACAGGCTTGTAGAGGTGGCTCTTTTGTCTGGAGCAAGAAATTCTCACCTCATTGCCACCGCAAATGATATCGATTGGCAATGGTTAGAGGGCGTTCAAACCGTTGGGTTAAGTGCAGGCGCTTCTGCACCAGAGCAACTGGTTGACGAAGTCGTGGATGCTTTAAAATCCCGGTTCAACATATCAATCGAAGAGATAAATGTTGCCGAAGAGACAACGAGATTTAAACTACCGCGTGAACTCGTTCTCTAGCAAACAATGTCTGTCTACACAGAAGTATCAAGAGATGTTCTAGCTACACTTCTTGACAATTATAGCCTAGGTGATGTGTTGGCGTTCCAGGGCATTCTAGAAGGCATTGAGAATTCCAATTTCTTTCTAGAAACCTCAGTTGGCCGTTATGTGTTAACGATCTTCGAAAAAAGAGCTGCAAAACAAGATCTGCCTTATTTTCTTGGTCTAATGGAATATCTGGCAGACAAAAATTTTCCTGCGCCTAAGCCCATCAAAAATTTTAATGGAGCTACTTTAGGAAAAATTCTTGGAAAGCCAGCAACTATAGTGACTTTTTTAGATGGCAAATGCACAAATTCTCCAAGTTTAGACGACGTAAAGGCTGCTGGAACAGCTCTGGCTAATCTTCATATTACAGCTACAGATTTCCCAATGCAGCGTTCAAACAATCTTGGACTAGATGGTTGGAGACCACTCTTTCAAAAGTCTGTAAGTCGTGCACACGAAATACATACCGACCTAGTTTTTGAAATTGAGTCAGCATTAGATCGTTTGGAAAAAAGCTGGCCGCATGATCTGCCTAAAGGAACAATTCATGCCGATCTTTTTCCAGACAACATGTTCTTAAAAGACGGAACCGTTTCTGGTGTGATTGATTATTATTTTGCTGCCACTGATGCCTACGCTTACGATCTTGCAATCACTTTAAATGCTTGGTGCATAAATTCGGAATGCGTTTGGGATAATGAAGCAGCCATGGCAATGATAGGTGGGTATGAAGCCATTCGCCCACTCAACCTTGAAGAAAAGAAAGCCTTACCTTTGTTACTAGAGGGGGCTGCCTTACGGTTCTTACTCACGCGCTTACATGACTGGCTAAATCCTGAGCCAGATGCGCTCGTAAAACCAAAAGACCCATTGCAGCAACTTGCTTGCCTTAAGCTTCACCAAACAGGACAAACAATTAGATGACTGTGGAAATTTTTACTGACGGGGCTTGCTCCGGAAATCCAGGGCCAGGAGGTTGGGGTGCAATCCTTCGATACAAAAGTACAGAAAAAGAGCTATCTGGCGGCGAGCCTCTTACTACTAATAATCGAATGGAGCTGATGGCTGCCATCATAGCGCTTGAAACCCTAAATCGTCCTTCAACGGTGAAGCTTTCAACTGACAGCGTGTATGTTCGCGACGGCATAACAAAATGGTTGCCGAATTGGAAACGAAATGGTTGGAAAACTGCAGCAAAAAAACCGGTTAAAAATGATGACCTATGGCAAAGGCTTGATATAGCTCAAGCCCCACACAGCATCGAATGGATTTGGATAAAAGGTCACGCGGGGCATGTTGAAAATGAACGATGTGATGAACTAGCAAGAGCCGCGATACCCAGGTGAGACCACCACTCTTCATCTATGGCACACTTCTTGATCGAAGAATTCGTTTTCGTCTTCTAGGGCGCTGGGCTTTGCAATTAGGCCCAAAAGCTCTTTTGAGTAACTATGCTTGTGTGTACGTATTTGGAAAAGCCTATCCAAGCGTGAAAAAGAACTCCGGAACTTCTACTGATGGGCGGCTAATTTATAATTTGCCAACATCTATAATTTCCATTTTAGACGATTATGAAAGCCCCGAGTTCTTGGAAGAAAACATTAAAGTCAATGTTAGTGGTCGAATGTTGAGTGCCCGCTGCTACATAGCAAAGGATAACGTGCGGCTTTCAAAAACA
>Ga0255772_10000462_pt1 | contig 39898 bp, 49 predicted proteins | sample 071ome_34_FD_179970 | JGI IMG/M metagenome (GOLD analysis project Ga0255772, IMG submission 179970) | Coastal salt marsh microbial communities from the Groves Creek Marsh, Skidaway Island, Georgia - 071411BT metaG (version 2) | ecosystem: Environmental > Aquatic > Marine > Intertidal zone >...
CAAAAGTGTTTGATGCAGAAAGAGCAATAGCAGTTCCTGTATTTTGAAGAGATGTATAAATTCTTGAGATATCTATAGTAATAACTCCAGTAGAAGAATTGTACTCATATCCTGTACCAGTATTTCCTCCACCACCAGAACCACCACCATTTCCACCTCCATCGCCTGGATCAGTTGGTCCAGTTGGAGAAGAGCTGCTAGAACCGCAAGCTTCTAGAACAAAAGCAGTACCACCGATTATGGTGATATGAGCTGCATTCCTAAGGAATTTTCTTCTCGACTTGCTGATATTTTCTTCGCAGCTACAATTGCATTTTGAAGTTATATTTTTATTTTTCATATGTAAATTTACTAATAATGTACAAAATACTTATAAAATCTTTATTAATGATACTTTGTATTAGCTCTATATTTTGTCAAGAATCAGTTGTCAATAAAGAAAGTTATGAAAGTCGTTTCAAGGCTCCTGAATTAGGTTACCCAGATAATATGCCACTTATAAAAGAAAAAATTTGGGGAGAAGAAGGTTTATTTAAGAAATTAAATATAGGACCAGATAATAGGATTGAAGAGTTAAAGTTAAGACGTAAAATGCTTCAAGCTCATCAATGGTTAGGGTTAACTACACTTTTAGGTTTAGCTTATCAATATCAAGTTGGAAAAGAACTTTACGATGGGAATGACAATGACTACTGGGATTCACATTACGATAGACATAAGGCTATGGGTTACTTAACGTACGCAACCTATATGACAACCGCTTCCTTGTCAATTTTTTCTCCTCCAGCAAGAGTATATAATGATTCATTTAATTCAATCAAAATACATCGATTTTTAGCAGGTATTCATTTTACTGCAATGGTTGCACAACCCTTTTTAGCAAAAAATGCTGTCAAAAATGGAAAAAAGTATAATGAATTAATGGATTTACATCTCAAAGCTGGTACAGCTGCTTTTTTTGCTTTGAGCTTAGATGCTCTATCAATTAGTATTCTAAAATGAAACAAATTATTTTAATAATTTCCTTTTTAAGTGTTCTTTTTTCACAAAATGAATACTCTATAGATCAAAATAGAAGTTCTATTACTTATTATGGCAAACATATAGCTCACAATTGGTCAGCATCATCAAATAGACTAGAAGGAAATATCCACTTCAATCCTAATAATTTAGAAAGCTTTGAAACAAGCATTAACGTACCTTTATTAAGCTTTGATAGTAATAATTCAAACCGTGACTCAAACATGCTTGATGTCGTTGAAGATTACTTATTTCCTTATGTTTCTTTCGACTCAAAATCTATTGAAATACGAGACTCAAAATTTTTCGTTAATGGAATAATTTTTTTTCATGGGATTTCTCAAGAAAAGGAGGTGGAGGCTGAAATAAATTTAATTGATAATAGTATCATTATAGATGCTAATTTTTCAATTCAGTTATCAGATTTCAAGATTAAAAGGCCTTCATTATTAACGATTAAAATTGATAATAAAATTGATCTAATTCTACATATTGAAGCGATAAAAAAATAACTTTTTAATCCACTTTAAATTGATATTCATCAATTAATTGATCAAAATCTAAATTCGCTAAATCTTCCTTTTTTGGAATTACAAATAAAGCTTGTCTAGAATTTCTTTGAACGGGGTATAACCATTCTTCGGCAATATGATAATATGTTCTATTCAAGTAGTCATCCCATAGGATTTTTGTTCCTTCTTTGGCATGTTTCAAACAATGTAAAAAACAATTAATCCTAAATCTTCCATCAATAAGTATAAAATCAGGAGTAATTGATTGATTCCACATAGATTGACAATATGTTAGATAATTGTTTTGTTTTGAGTCATCTATGGGATAGCCCCATTCTTTGACAGGACCACAATCAATAAAGACACAATGATTTGTTGAAGAATTATTAAGCTGACTGAAAACCTTGTCACTCCATTCTTCATTATTTTCAACAGATATAATTGGTTTTTTTAAATTATTGAAAACCCATAATGAAGATTTCCCAGAACCATATTCTCCATATACTTGACATTCAGCAGCTAGTTTTTTGAAAAGTTTATCATCTCCATTAAACAAAAAATTGGGATTGTATTGTCGATTATATTTACCAACTAGTCCTCTAAGTAGAATTATTGAAAAAAATATCAACCACCATCTCCAATATTCACTCACAGTTAAAAGAAGTAATAAAGAAAGGAAAGTAGTTACAAAAATATTTTTCTTTGAAAATTTCATCTATCAAAATAAGCATACTTTAGTAAAAATACTTAAGACTAATTGAAACCATTTTTGTTTAAACTTATATTAAAGTATGGCTCTAACATATTCCACAATGCTTGAATTAGGTACTAGAATCCCTGATTTTAAGCTTAAAAATGTCTTAAACGATAATTGGTATCATTCTAGTAATTTATCGAACAGTAAACCTTCATTAGTCATGATTATTTGCAACCATTGTCCATATGTCGTGCATTATCATTCTGAATTGCAAAAATTACAAAAAGAATTCTCATCTCAAATTGATTTTGTTGCTATTAGTTCAAATGATGTTGTTTCTTATCCCCAAGATGGTCCGGAGGAGATGGTAAAACTTTTTAACAATCTCAATTTAATTTTTCCCTATCTTTATGATGAAACTCAAGAGGTTGCAAAACTTTTTAAGGCAGAATGCACTCCTGAATTCTATCTATTTAGTGATCAAGATAAATTAGTTTATAGAGGAAGATTAGATGAATCTTCACCTAGAAACGGAATCGAGGTTTCAGGATCAGATCTAAGAGATGCGATGAACAATCTTTTAATCAGTAAACCAATATCTAAGCATCAATATCCTTCGATGGGTTGTAATATTAAATGGAAATAGCGTCCAGTCTTAAAGATTTGGATTGGGATTGAATTCAATTAACTGTTCTAAAGCGTAAGCAAATTCAATTAATTTTTTATCATCCCATTTCGATCCAATAAAAGACATTCCTACTGGCAGTCCATCCACATAATCAAAGGGGATAGTCACATGAGGATATCCAGCCATTGCTGCGTAACTTCCATTAACCCAAAATTTATATTCAGCAATCGCTTCATCATCTCCACCATCGTGATTAATAGCCCACGCTGGACTCCAAGATAGACCAACAAGAGCTTCAATATTATTATCAATTAGCATATTATCAATTTGATCTCTGGAACTCAAAACCTTTTCTAGGGCAAGTAGATACTCTTGTTTTTTAGAAACAGTTTCATTGCTATCATAGAAAATGCTTTGATCAAAGTATTTTAAAACCGTCTCTTTGTTGTTTTCATTAAAATCAATTAATTCTTCTAAAGATTTATAAGATGTATTTGAACTTGACAAATATTCTTCAAGTCCCACTTTAAATTCATACATTAAAACTAATAATTCTTCCTCACCTGGATATTCTCTTTGATCATCAATATCAACAACAGTTGCTCCTGCATTAATTAAGCTTTCTTTAATCTTGGAAAGTAACATTAAACCATCTTCATCATGACTTCCAGTTGGCAGAAGTCCTACTCGTTTCCCTTTTAAAGAATCTGAATTAAGATTGGCGGTAAAATTAAAATCAAAGTCATTCGGAATCTCTAGCGTTGAAATATCATTGGGATCAGGTCCAGCAATAACGCTTAACACGTTTGCTGCAGCGTAAACAGAATTAGCCATTGGTCCTGCAGTATCCTGCGTGCTTGAAATTGGAATTATACCTGCACGACTTACTAATCCAACAGTGGGTTTGATTCCAACAATTCCATTGACAGATGAAGGGCAACTGATTGATCCATTGGTTTCTGTTCCAATGGCAATATCAAGTAAACCGGTTGCCACCACTACACCGGAACCAGAGCTTGATCCGCAAGGGGTGCGCATTGTTCCGTATGGATTAATGGTTTGACCTCCCATACTTGACCACCCACTTGTCGAAGAAGATGAACGAAAATTTGCCCATTCAGAGAGATTAGTTTTCCCAATTACAAAGTATCCATTATCGACAAGTTTTTGTACTAAATAAGCATTTGTTGATGGATAATTATTTTTGAGCGCTTGAGAACCAGCTGTGTTTGCAAAGCCAATCACATCAATGTTATCTTTAACCGCAATTGGAATCAGTCCTTTTGCTAAGTTATCTGAGATTTGTTCATCTGATAGTTTACTGATATAAATATTAAATTTTTGTTCAATGGATTGATTAAAGTTTTCGGTCGAACAGCCAAAGACAATTAAGCCAATTAAAATACAAATAAATTTTTTCATTTTTCTCCTTAATGTAAAGTATACTTGACAATTAAATATGTAAAGTTTATTTTACATAAAATATTAATTAAAACAAATTTAAGGATAAAAATGGCTAAGATTTCACATAAAGGATTATGGATAGATTTTTCTTCTTTAGAAAAATCTGAAAAAAAACTTTTTATAAAAATGACAGTTTTTGCATTTTTGGGAGGATTTATACTTGGATTTATCAATGATCCAATTATTCTAGAAAAATTTCCTTCAGCAGTTTATTTAAACCTTCTGGCAGTAATTTTATTAGTTTTTACTGGATATTTCTGGTATCAATTCTATCAAACTCAGGACGAATTATTTAAACAGCACCATGACTATGGATTAGCAGGAGGATTTTTAGGTTTTTTTGTTTTCGGAGGCATCTTAGAAATCTTGTCAGATTTTAAGCTATTAGCAGATCATAATTTGGAATTTATTGATTTTGTAGGCTGCTCATTATTTGGAATGATTATCGCCCAATATTACTTTTATAGAAAATATCTTAAATAATTTTTTTGTGAAAAATAAAATTAAACAATTTCGAGAAGAAAAGAAGATTAGTCAGCAGGAATTAGCTGAGCTATTGAATGTTAGTCGTCAAACTATCAATTCCATTGAAAATGGAAAGTTTGACCCATCATTAAATCTGACCATCAAAATTGTTCGATTTTTTAAGAAAGATTTAGAAGAAATATTTCAGATGAATGATTTAAAGGAAGATTAGAATGATTGAAAAAATAAAACAACATATGAAACAAGATTTAGCCACTAATAAGTTAACTTTGGTGGTGATTTATATATTAGCTTTTTTAATGTTTAGTAGTTATGATAGATCTGAAAATGACTTGATTTTAAACATTATAGTCTGGATAATGGGTATTTTAATAGTTGTAACTACCATTTACATTGTAACTGCTTTAATTTTTAAAAAAATGGGGAAACTTGAATGAAACCGAGAATACAAAATGGATATCTGAGAGCAATAATTTTTATGCCTTTATGGCTAATTACAATGGGCTTATCAGCAACTATTGGTAGCATAATTGTAATGCAAAGAATGGGCATTGATATGACAGATGAATCTGCGGTTCAGGCTTTATTTAGCAATGTAAGCTTTGACTCTCCAGTTTTATTATCAATGACTACTTTTCAAGTTTTGGGTAGTTTTCTTGCGTTGTGGATTGCAACACGATTTATTGACAGAAAGCCATTGATGTCGATTGGTTTGTCTTGGGAAAATAAAGCTAAGGAAATGTTAATCGGTTTGGGGTTTGCTTTTGCTTTTATTGCGGGACTTTTCTTAGTCTTGATGGCCGTGGGAGCTATTAAATTTTCAGGATACGAAGGATTTAAACCTGGAGTTTTTATTGTTAGTATGCTGCTCTTTCTAGCCGCCTTTGATGAAGAGATTATTTTTAGAGGATATATTTTAAATAGCATGATGGATTCTTCAAAAAATCGATGGATTGCATTGGGAGGATCATCGTTACTCTTTGCTTTGATGCATGCTGCCAATCCTGGAGTATGGAGTAACTGGGTACCGATGACTGAGTTATTTGCTGCAGGATTTATCTTAGGTATCAGTTATACATTTACCAAAAATTTATGGTTTCCTACATTTTTTCACTTTGGTTGGAATTTTTTTCAAGGTCTATTAGGTTTTGAAATTAGCGGAATTAACGTTGATTCTTGGAAAATAATAAGTCATGAAAATACAGGGAATGTCCCTGATATTATTTCCGGTGGAGTCTTTGGTATTGAAGGTTCAGTAATTACTTTAACTTGTACCATAATTTGTACTTATTTAATATTTAAGTACTATAATGAACAAAGATAAAATATTATTATTGACACTATCTGTAGCATGCTTTGCTATTGCTTATAATTTGTATCCTTCAGCTACTATTCCAGAGGGAATGCATAAAGATCCTTCAACGGGTGAAGCAATGCTTCTTAATAAAATCAAGATTTCTGAACTCCAATCGTCTCCATTTGATAGTTGGTTCAATACAGAGTTTGAAGAATATCAATTAGACTCAGAATTACTGTTAGCAATTGAAGATTTTGATAATGTGAAAGTTGAGGTCTTTTTAGGTACCTGGTGTAAAGACAGTAGAAGAGAAGTACCTCGAGCCAAAAAAATATTTGACAATTTAGGTCTTAACGAAAATCAAATAACTTGGATTTGTGTTGATCGAGATAAAATTAGTCCTGATGGGCTTGAACAAAACAAGCAGATTAACTACGTTCCAACTTTTATTTTTTCTAAAAATAACGTAGAAATTGGAAGGATTGTTGAATCGCCATCGTCTCAAACTGCTAGTTTAGAAAGCGATATTTTCGAAATATCTTTAGGAATTCCACCAGCTCCAAACTATAGTAATCAATAGTTTGTAAATAAATATATGACTTACACTTTGAACATAGAAATAATTGGATGGATTGGTTCAACCTTCGTTTTATTTTCCTTTATGTTTGATGGATGGAAGATGAGACTGCTAAATGGAATTGGTGCAGCAATGTGGCTTGGTTATGGCTTGATTCAAGGGAGTTTAAGTTTAGCTTTTTTGAATGGAATAATAATTTGTATTCACATTTTTAAAGTAATTCAAAATTCAAATAAGCTTTAAAGCTTGCAAAGCACTTAATTCTTTATCTTTTATCTCAAACATGATATCGACATCAAATTGATTAAGGATTTCGCTTAGATAGCCTTCAAAATGTGTTAAATCAATTGTATCACAATGCTTTCCAGCTACAGAATTTTCTTGTTGGGATGAGTAGTCTACCATGGGAACTCCATCTTTACTAGTCCAAGTTGGCTGAACTAATTGCATCGCTTCAGTTAAGGTTTCACCATTGTTTTTAACTTCATGATGTAAATTATCAAAAATAATTGGAATATTGGTTTCAGAATGAATATCTAAACAATCTTGAAGACTGAAAGATTTTTCATCATTTTCAATCACTAGGTGATTTTTAATCTTTTGATTCAAAGAGTGATATCGATCAATAAATCTAGACTTCGCAGCTTCCATGTCTCCATAAACACCTCCAACATGGATTTGAATTTTAGCTGTTGTATCTAAGTTCATTAAATCAAGCATTTTGACATGATATTCAAGTTCACGAACAGTGGCTTCAAAAATATCTATTTTAGGAGAATTAATCAGAACAAATTGCCCTGGATGGAACGAAATTCTAAAATTATTCTCTTTAATGATATCCCCTATTTTTTCAAAATGATCTTTGAATTTCTTGCTCCAATCAATATTCATAATCGAATGAGATGCAAAAGGGATCAAATCGGAAGAAACTCTCAAGAATCCAAACCCATTTTCTTTATTGTATAAAAGAATTTTTTCTAAGTTGTTTAAGTTAGTTGTAATGGAATCAACTAATCTTTCTTCTGAGAAGGATTGAAGCTTAAATGTTGAAATTTTACACCCAATGGTGTAATTCATACAGGGATAACCAAGTTTCATTATGAATTGATTTTTTTAAATTCGTCAGGAGTAAGAGTTTTCATGGTAAGTGCATGAATTTCTCCATGCATATATTCATCTAAAATTTGGTAAATCAATTGATGTCTTTGAATGAGAGTCATTCCATCAAAATTAGGACTTACTAAAGTCATGCTTAAATGAAAATTACCATCAAACATAGCGTGGTTTTCATGATTAGCTGTGTAATCATAAACATTAATTTCATCTACTTGAATTTTTTCAGAGATTTTTTGAGTAATAATATTCTGTAATTCTTGAAGCTTCATTATTAATTTAAATTATGACCTCTAAAGTTAATCTGAAAATAATTTTACTAACATTTTTTTTAAGTAGTTGTGCATATTTTAATACGCTGTACAATGCTGAGCAGCACTTTGAGTCTGCAGAAAGAATTCGCATTGAGCATATTGGGAAAACATTGCCACCTGATGCTGTAGTAGAGTATGGAATTGTTTTGGAAAAATCCTCTAAGGTAATCAATGACTTTCCTGAGAGTAGCTTTGTTGATGACGCAAGACTTTTGAAAGGTAAATCACATTATTTTCGAAGAGAATACGACAGTGCAGAGAATATTTTTGAAAATCTAAGATCAGATGAGTTATTTGTTGAAGAATCAATTTATTGGCTTGCGCTGTGTAAATGGAAGGACTTCAAGGTTCAGCCGGCTATAAATGATTTAAATTCATTATTAGATCTTAAGATTAATCAAGACTTAAAGTCTAGAATTTATCTTTCGCTTGGAGAAATTTATTTAGAGCTTGATAACTCTGCTCAATCTTTAGAGTACCTTTCTTTAGGCGCAGAATTGGCAAAAACTAGAGAAATAAGAGAATTAATTTATTTTCAGATTGCTGAGATTGCTTATGACAACGATAATTTTTCTGAAGCTATTGATGCCTACAATCAAGTTATTTTAAATACTGCTTCAGCTTCAACAACTAGAGAAATTAATCTTAAAATCATAAAAAGTAATAGGGAGCAGGGAAATCTTAAGGAAGCAAAATCAAAAATTGAAGATTTATTAGTTGATGAAACTTATCAGGATTTGACAAGCGATTTGGAATTTGAGTTAATGAAAATTGAATTAGAATTAGGAAATCGAGAGTATGCGCTTGAAAACCTCGATCAAATAGGACAAGCAAATCCTAATACAGTCATTGCAATAGAATCGTTCTTTATTCTTTCTCAAGAAAGTTTAAAAGAATCTGAATTAGATTTTGATAAAATTATATTTTTTAGCAATCAAGCTTTAAAACAGAATATTAACCACCCTTTTAAGCCATTATTAAGAAATAGGATTGATAGTCTTGAGCAAATCAATAAGATAATTAAATCTAAAAAAAATCAATTAGATGATAGTGAACTTTTCAAAATTGGAGAATTATTAGCATTTAATCTGAACGCTAAAGAACAATCATTAATCTATTTTAAACAAATTCTTAATGATTTTTCTAATTCGGATTTCGTGCCTCCAGCTAATTATTTTTTATATAATTATTTCAGAGAAACAAATTCTGATGATGCAGAGATTTATAAACAATTTCTTTTGGAAAAATATCCTAATTCAGATTATGCTTTTACCATTATTAATAATGAAGAAATTCCAATAGAGCATCGATCTTCACAACTTCTTTCGCAGGCTGAAAATGAGTTGTTAGACAATAACATAGAAACTTCAATACAGATTTATAAAGAAATTCTGGATATAGATTCTATGTCAAGCTTCTCTGCAATTGCTGCACTTTTTTTAGGTAATTACTACGATAATATTTCCGATCTTGATTCTGCAAGCGAGTACTACAGCTGGTTATTAAACAATCATCTTGGTAGTAAGCAGGCTGAATTTGCTTCAAATAGACTAAAGATAATCAATGCTGAATAAGTGTAGACTGAATTTTCTCGAAACTTCTTATAAGGTCAATAGAAAGTCTATCATATCTTTTTTAAAAATTTTCAGTCCAGACTTAGAAAAATCAATAGTTGTTGGAGATTTCATTCTCTTTTGTATAATGAAGACACCACTTAAATTTTTATTTAAATTTGGTATTCCAAAAAATATTTCTACCAAAGTATTTAATTTAAATTTTCCATCTCCAGTAATTGCGGCATCTTTTAAAGATCATACAGCTTCATTGCTTTTTTGGCAATTAATTGGTACAGGAGCTGTCACATTTAAAACTCTTTTAAATGAACCTTCCAAAGGAAATCATAGACCTAGAGTCACAGAAGTTCAAATTGATGGACAGAAACATTTATTTAACTCATTAGGATTGCCAAATAAAGGTATTAAACATTTTGTTCAAAATAATACTCTTCAAAAGATTAGTTTTCAAGAAAGACCAATAGGAATCAGTATTGGCGGAAATTCAGATGACGAATATTTGCAAAATTTGAAAACTATTGAACGATTCGTTCAAAATAGTGGTTCTAAAAATATTTTTTATGAAATAAATGTCAGTTGTCCAAATACCTTAAATGGTAAAACATTGAATCAAGATATAGAACGTTTAATTAACTTACTTTCATCTTTAAAAGAAATAACAAAAAGTCCAATTTTCGTTAAAATAGCACCCGAATCGACTGAAGATTTTTTACTTAAACTTGGAAACTATGTAAATATGCAAAATAAAATGGGTATTACTTTAGGAAATACTAAATCCTTATCAAAAAGAGATCTTAATCTATCTAGCAAAATTTTCAACAATCAAAGCGGGGGGTTAAGTGGGCCAAAGTTGTATGATTCTACTTTAAATTCTGTAAAATTTTTGTCTAGTAGATTTAATTTCCCAATCATTGCAACTGGAGGAGCTTCCGATTATAAATCTGTTGGGAATCTGCTTCAAAATGGAGCTTCTTTAGTTGGGATGGCAGCTCAATTAGTATTTAATCCTTTTGAAATTGCCAAAATTAACAGAGATTTGTCTAATGAAGTTTAAAATACTATTATTAGCATTTGTCTTAATTTCTTGCTCTTCAAATGTTGCTCATGGAGATTATATTGATTCTACTGGAATGACTCGAAAAGAGATAGAAGCTATTCGTTACCACCCTCAAGTTCAAGTAGGAGTTGCATCGTATTATGGCAAAGCTTTTCATAAAAAACGCACTGCAAATGGAGAAATTTTTGATATGTATAAAGTGAGTGCTGCTCATAAAACTTATCCATTAGGTACTGTAGTTAAAGTGACTAATCTTAAAAATGGCAGGAGTATTAGACTAAAAATAAATGACAGAGGTCCTTTTGTTAAAGGGAGAGTTCTAGATTTATCTTATGAAGCGGCGAAAAGATTAGGTTTTCTTTCATCCGGTACTACAAAAGTTAGAATTGAGGTCCTAAAACTAGGCAATAATCAATTTTATAGATGAAATCAATCTTATTTATAATTAACCCAAAAAGCGGTATTAAAAAGTCTTTAAAAGTATTTGAAGACAATCAAAAAAAAATTAATCAAAAAAATTTTATTGCTAATATTTTTATTACCAACGGCCCAGGGCACGCTGAAAGATTTGTTCAAAAAGAAGATTTATCTGAATACGATCGATTAATTATAATGGGTGGAGATGGAACTATTAATGAGGTTTTAAGCGGATTATATCTTTCAAATAAATTAGAATCTACAAATATTGCAATTATTCCTACTGGATCAGGGAATTCAGTCATGCATGATTTGAATCTTTTAGACATTGATAAAGCATTTGATGCAGCTTTAGGAAGTAATATTATTAAAATTGATTCTATTCTTACTCAGTTTGACAATTGTACTAAAATAAGTATTAGTATTGTAGGTTGGGGAATGTTTTCATATGGAAATGTTTTAGCTGAAAAACTTCGATTTATTGGTACCATTCGATATGATATTGCTTCAATTATTACTCTTCTTATAAAAAAATCTTACCAAGCGAAATTGACAATAGATGAAAAACCAGAAAATGAAATTTCTTGTTCATTTTTGGTTGGTTGCAATAGTAAGCATACAGGAAAAGGGATGTATATTGCCCCAAATGGTGGTTTTAAAGATAGAGTGATTGATTTTGTGACTGTAGATAACAAAGTGTCCAGATTACAGATTGCTAATTTATTTTCTAAGGTATATAGTGGAAAACATATTGAACTTCCTTATGTTCAAATGGAAAAGGTGAATTCTTTCAAAATTAATTCCAATCAGGAAACTTTTTTCAATATTGATGGAGAACTAGTGAAGAGTAAATCTGTTTACGCTAAAGTTTTTCCAAATAGTGTAAATATTTATGTTTAATTTTTTGCAAAAATGACTTCATTACAATCAAGAATATTAGTTGCAGTTATTGGTTTTCCAGTTGTTGTTTATTTAATCATTCAAAATAGCTTGATTCTCCTCAGTTTGTTGGTTGTCGCAACTTTCTTAGCAGTAAAAGAGTATATTAAAATGCGTCCAGAAAGTATCAGTTGGTTCATGTGGGGATGGGGTATTTTGTATATAATATTTGGAATGTTTTCTTTTTATTCATTAAGACAAATTGATGAGAATGGAAGTGCATTTGCATTACTGCTCTTTGTTGGTGTAAGTATTAATGATACATTTTCATATTTTATTGGTAAAGCTTTCGGAAAAAATAAATTGGCGAAGAATATAAGCCCAAATAAAACCTATGAAGGTCTTTTAGGTGGGTTGCTAGGGTCAATCATTTTGGTCGATTTTTTTGATGTGATGATTTTTGATATAATGTTAAATGAGAAAATTTTTTTGATTTTCGTTTTAAATATTATTGGGTTATTTGGTGATTTATTAGAGTCTTATTTAAAAAGAAAAGCTAACGTCAAAGACTCTTCTTCGTTGTTATTAGGTCACGGGGGAATGTTAGATCGTATAGATTCTTTATTATTGACTTCTCTAGTAACATTTTTTTATGTTCTTATTCGTTAAATTTTATGAAAAAAATTAAATCCATTTTAGCAACTGATTGCGGCAGTACAACTACAAAAGCTATTCTTATTGAATGGAAAGATGATCGATATCGGTTAACTTTTAGAGGGGAGGCACCGACAACAGTTGAAGCTCCTTTTGAAGATGTAACTAAAGGTGTTCTTAATGCAGTCATGGAAGTTGAAGAACTTTCAGGTCGAAAGATTTTAAAAGAAGGTAAAATAATTACTCCTGATTCTGGTGTTGAAGGTGTTGATATATATGTTTCAACTAGTTCAGCGGGTGGTGGTCTTCAAATGATGGTTGCCGGGGTAGTCAAATCTATGTCAGGGGAAAGCGCTGAAAGAGCTGCGTTAGGTGCAGGGTCTATTGTGATGGATGTACTTGCCTCAAACGATGGTAGGCTTGCGCATGAAAAAATTACTCGAATTCGACAATTGAGACCTGATATGATTTTGCTTTCTGGAGGAACTGATGGTGGAACTACTACTCACGTAACTGAATTAGCAGAAATTCTTGCAGCTGCAAATCCTAGACCAAGATTAGGTCAAAATTATAAATTACCAGTTATTTATGCAGGGAATAATAAAGCTCAGGATGCAATTCAGGAAACATTAGGTGAAATTTCTGACTTAGATATTGTAGATAATATTCGTCCAATTCTTGAAAAGGAAAACTTAGAACCTTCAAGAGACAAAATTCATGATTTATTTATGGAGCACGTGATGGCTCAAGCTCCTGGATATAAAAAATTAATGTCCTGGACAGATGCGCCAATTATGCCCACACCTGGAGCGGTTGGTTCATTGATTGAAATGATTGCAAAAAAAGAAAATATTTCTGTAGTTGGAGTTGATATTGGTGGAGCCACCACTGATATTTTTTCCGTCTTTCAAGGAAAATTTAATAGGACAGTTAGTGCTAACTTAGGGATGAGTTATTCTATTTGTAATGTCTTAGCGGAATCAGGATTAGATAATGTTTTAAGATGGGTTCCTTTTGATATTGATCGAAGTGAATTAACGAATAGAATTGGAAATAAAATGATTCGTCCAACTACTGTTCCACAATCATTAGAAGAATTAGTTATTGAACAAGCTATAGCAAGAGAAGCATTGCGATTATCATTTATTCAACATAAGGAGTTTGCTACTAGTCTTAAGGGAGTTCAATCTGAAAGAACTATTTCTGATGCCTTTGAACAATCTGCTAGTGGACAATCTTTGGTGAATATGATGGAATTAGATTTACTTGTTGGTTCTGGAGGTGTTCTTTCACATGCCCCTAGAAGACAGCAATCTGCTCGAATGTTAATTGATGCATTTATGCCAGAAGGAATCACGCAGTTAGCTGTCGATTCAATTTTCATGATGCCTCAATTAGGAGTTTTAGCTAATATTGAAAAAGATGATTTAAAAGATGAGGCTAGCCAAGCTGCTCTAGAGGTGTTTGATAATGATTGCTTAATAAGATTAGGCACATGCGTGGCTCCAGTTGGTTCAATTAAAGCTGGTCAATTAATGGCAGAAATCACATTGAATTTTCAAGATGGAAAGACAGAAGTTATTCAGATCAAAGAAGGCGATTTAAAATTAATTGAACACCCTTATGAAGAAGTTAAAGTGTCAATTAAACCTTCCAGAGGTATCGATGTTGGAGCTGGAAAAGGAGAAGCAATAGAATCATCAATTTATGGAGGGGTCGTTGGACTTATTTTTGATGGTAGAAATCGTCCAATTACCTTATCCAAGACTCCAGTAGAGCGAATAGAGAGTTTATCAAAATGGTCAAATGCTGTTGACGAATATCCAAAAGGGGATTTACTATAATGGCACATTCATATACACCTGGATTAAAAGTTCTAAAAAAGACTCTTTTTAAAAAAGAAAGAATTCTTCCTTTAAAAGGAAAAGTGTTAGTTAAAAAAGGCGATAAAGTCACTCCAGATACAATTGTTGCATCTACAAATCTTCCTGGAAATGTCCAAATGTTGAAGGTTAATAATCTTTTAAATATTGAACCTCAAGACGTAAAAAATTGTTTAAAAGTCAAAGAAGGAGATGTAGTCAAAAAAGGAGATTTAGTTGCTGAAACTGCTGGAATATTTGGAATGTTTAAATCTTCAGTAGAATCCCCAGTTGATGGAACAATAGAATCTATTTCAGATACTACTGGAAGAGTAGTTGTTCGAGAGGCTCCAGTCCCCGTAGAAATTGATGCTTATGTTCAAGGTCAAATTGAAGAAATCATTTCAGAGGAGGGGATTGTTTTAACTTCTAATGCAGCATTTATTCAAGGAATTTTTGGTATTGCTGGAGAAAAAAGAGGAAAAATAAAAATTTTAGTTTCTAATCCTGAAGACGAGATAACTGAAGAGATGATTTCTGCAGATTTAAAAGGAAAAATTGTAGTGGGTGGATCATTTATAAGTCTTGCAGCATATAAAAAAGCAATTAATTTAAAAGTTGCTGGAGTTGTTGTTGGAGGATTCAATTATTTTGATTTAAAAGCTGTTCTTGGTTACAATTTAGGAGTAGCGATTACAGGAACTGAGGATTTAGCTACAGCTTTAATTGTTACTGAAGGTTATGGATCAATCCCAATGAGTAATGCTACATTTAGTCTACTGCAGACTTATGATGGGCAAGAAGCTTCAGTAAATGGTGCTACGCAAATTCGAGCAGGAGTAATTAGACCAGAAATTGTTATTCCATTAAGTGAGGATTCTTCTAATTTATCTGATGTCAATAAAGAACCAGAAGGAATTAAAGAAGGTAGCTTGGTGAGAGTAATACGTGCACCTTATTTCGGCAGATTAGGAACAGTTTCATCGTTACCATCCGAGTTGCATAAAATGGAATCTGAAACAATGGTTCGTGTTGCAAATATCCTTCTTAAAAAAACCAAGGATTTAAAAGAAGAAGAAATTTTAATTCCGCGTGCAAATTTAGAAATGGTAGAGCTTGAGTAATGGAAATGACATCTGAAGACAAGAAATTTTTAGGTAAACTCGCAAAAAAAATTGTAGATTACCAGATGGTGACCCCAACAATCTTTTTTTTAGAGATAACAAAACCACTTAGTTTTATCGGAAGTCAAGCGATGGTTTTTTTTGGACCGATAATTAATGCATTTGTCAATTCTGATGGTTATTATAGGGCAGCTGAAATTTTTGAACATCCAACAAATATTGAATTTTTAATTCAAGAAATTGAAAGGCTGTCAAAAAAATGAAGTGTTTAAAGTGTAAACATACATGGAAAAGAACCAAATGGTATGAATACATCAGTTTTTTGTCTACTTGCGCCAAATGCGGAAGTCGATGGATACTAAGATATTAAGATGAATAAACAGACTTTACAGAATCAACTGGTACTTATAGGTATTGTCTTATTGACTTTACTGATTTCTCGTTTTGAATTTTTTAATTCTGAAAGATCCTTCATGTTCGCAATACTTTTACTAATTATTTATATTCTATTTCAAGAAGTTTCTAATGTTAAAAAAAATCCAGACTCAATTTTTCTACGCACCATTCCTGGTTTAAAAGCTGTTGAAGAAGCTGTAGGGAGATCAACCGAAATGGGAAGACCCATCTTATATGTTCCAGGAATCATGGATATGAATGAGGTGGAAACAGTGGCTGGAGTTATCATCTTAGGTCATGTAGCCAACATGACAGCTCAATATGAAACCAGTTTAGATGTTCCAGTTTCTAGGTCAATTGTGATGCAAGCTGCTAGAGAAGCATGCAAGGAATCATATCTTCGTCAAGGTAGGCCAGAGTTATTCAATGATGATATGGTTCATTATGTTACTGATGAACAATTTGCTTACGCAGCTGGAGTAAACGGAATTATGCAACGATCAAAACCCGCTGCTTGTATGTATATGGGTAAATTTTATGCAGAGTCCTTGCTTTTTGCAGAGACTGGGAATGGAATTGGAGCTATACAAATTGCTGGTACTGCTTCTCAGGCTCAGATTCCATTTTTTGTTACTGCTTGTGATTATACATTGATGGGTGAGGAATATTTTGCAGCGAGTGCATACTTGTCAGAGAAACCTGAATTAATTGGTGGAGTGAAAGCCCAAGATACTTTTAAAATTTTCTTAATCTTTCTGATTGGATTAGGATTTTTAGCTCGCATGCTATTTGATTTAGATATATTATCTTTTAACTTGGTTGAATTGATTGGATAACAGATGTTTTTAAGAAGAACAATACCAATTTTTATAGTAGGATTTTTTGGAGCATTTACTCTTTTTGGTTGGTTTATTGAAAATGAATCCATTAAAGCTTTTATCAATGATGATGCTACTCAATGGTATGATATTATCGCTAGCTTTGCAATTTTCTTAGGAGCTTTAAACTTATTAAAATTACAATCCTTAAAAGTTTTAAAACGTCAATCTGGCTGGCAATATAGTTTAATTGCCATACTTTCATTTCTATATGTTTTTGTTATTGGATTTTTTATGAGAGGTGCTTTTTTTGTTGAAATAAGTTCTATTCCTTCAAATCCTGATCCAATGATAAATTTAGTCAATGAAACTACAGCTCTTGAATTGAACTCTTCTTATTTTGTTGATGTCAACAACGAAAATCCTTTTAGAATTGAAGTACCTTTTTATACAGACTCAAGCGCAGATGATTTTGTTGCTCAATTAGCTTCATTAGGTGTCAATTCTGCTGTTGTTCCTACTCCATGGGGAGCGCATATTCAAACTTCTGGTGGTTTGTTTAAATGGATGTTTGATAATATTTTTACACCATTGTCTGCTACGATGTTTGCTCTATTAGCATTCTTTGTTGCATCAGCCTCTTATCGAGCATTTAAAGCGAGAAATTTTGAGGCAACTTTACTGCTTTTAGCAGGAATCATTATTATGATTGGAAGAGTTCCTGTTGGTAGCCTTATTTCAAGTTGGTTTGTGATGTATTTAACTGTGTTGGGCGTTGGAGTTGTGTTAAGCGGTTTAGTAAGAGATCGTAGAATTATTTTTGGATGGGTATTATTTGGTCTTTTATTTGTTACTATTTTAGGAATGCAAATGGGTTGGCCGATTGATAAGCCAACAATGTTTTTCTTACCTGCACTCCAAGAATGGATTTATATGGTTCCAAATGTTGCCGGAGCTAGAGCAATTATGATTGGAATTGGTTTAGGAATTATTATCACAAGTCTTAGATATATTTTTGGACTTGAAAAATCGTATATCGGGGATCAATAGTGGAAAAGTTAGAAAATATTATTTTAAAACTCGGTTCAATTGATCGAAGAATAATCTTTCTTATCATTGGTTTAGCTGTATTAATTCCTCTTTTAAGGCCCGTAGATTTACCAATTAGACCAGGTCCATCTTCACAACAAGTTTATGATGCTATCGATTCTATTCCTGATAATTCAAAAGTATTGATTTCATTTGATTATGGACCAAGCACTAGACCGGAGATTCACCCAATGACTCTTGGAGTAATGCGACAGTTGTTAGATCAAAATAGAGGACATAAAATTTATGTTACATGTTTGTGGCCTGATGGTTTATATATGGCTAAAGATGCTCTCAAAACTATCAACAAAGAATATACGTTAGAAAAATATGAAGATTATGTATTGTTGGGTTTTAGACCAGGATATGAGGCGGTTATTAAGGGTCTTGAAAATAACTTACGTGCAGTGTATACAGTTGATGCAGATTTGACTTCCATTGATGATATTCCAATGATGGAAGGAATCAATAGTTTGGAAGATTTTGATTTCATTTTCAGCGGTTCGGCTGGATATCCAGGATCTTTAGAATGGGTCTTGTACGGCCCTACTACAGTTCCACTATCATCTGGTACTACATCAATTCAGGTAAATGAAGTTTTACCCTATGTGCAAAGTGGTCAATTAAAAGGAATTCTAGCAGGGATGCCTGGTGCAGCAGAGTATGAAGCTTTAGTTGGAAAAAAAGGAATCGCTACTAGTGGAATGGCTGCTCAGTCATATGGGCATATTGTTATTATTCTATTTATTATTCTTGGAAATCTTGCTTATTTCATCAAGGAAAGAAGGGAGAGAAAGTATTAATATGTTGTTTTCTTCATTATTTGGTGCTTGGATAGCTGCTTTTTTAACTTTAGGTATATTTTCTTATCTTTTTAGAGATAATCCATTCTACCGCATTGCTGAGCATGTTTTCGTAGGTGTATCTGCAGCATATTGGGCTGCAACTTTTTATTGGACTCAAATCTATCCCAATCTTTTTGGTAGATTATTTCCAATTGATGGACCATTCAATAATTTTTGGGTAGTAGACAAAGGACATGAATTTAGTATTATTTATATTTTACCTTTGATTTTAGGAATAATGATGTTGTTAAGTGTTTCAAAACAATTTAACTGGATGGCTAGATGGGGAATTGCATACACGGTTGGAATTGCTGCAGGTTTGAAAGCTTTTGGATATTTAAAGTCAAATGTTATAGAACAAGTTGCTTCTTCTGCATTGCCAATTTTTGATGGAAATACCCCTTGGTTTGCTATTTCAGGAAACAGCATCTTTAACAATTTAGTTATCATAATTGGAACTGTTTCTGCTTTACTTTATTTTTATTTCTCCAAAGAACAGAAAGGGGCGTTTGGTAAAGTAACTCGTCTAGGAATTTACTTTTTAATGATTAGTTTTGGAGCCTCTTTTGGTTTTGCAGTTATGGGTCGTATTTCGTTGTTAATTGGCAGATTCAATGATTTAATTAATTTTTCAACTGCAGATTATAATTACGCAACCATTTGGATTATAATTTTTATTGTGATTGTTTTAGGATTTTGGTCATTCAAGAATCCTGAAAAATCAGAGGTGTAGCTACCATGAATCCTCAAGATATCCGCCAAGAAATTTCTAAGTCTATGTTGGCTGATGGGATGTCTCCAATAATCGATTTAGAAAAATCCCATGGATCTTGGTTAGTTGATAAAGTTTCTGGAAAAGAATATTTGGATTTATTTTCAATGTTTGCTTCTTTGTCTGTTGGATATAATCATCCTTATGTTATAGATCAGTCTGAAAGATTAAAAATTGCTGCCATCAATAAGCCTACTAATTCTGATGTTTATTCTGAACAAATGGCTGAGTTTGTCAAAACTTTTCGTGAAATAGCTCAACCTAATTATCTTCCATACGCTTTCTTTATTGAAGGTGGAGGATTAGCTGTTGAGAACGCTCTTAAAGTGGCTTTTGATTGGAAAAGAAGAAAGAACATGGCTAAAGGTAGTTCTGTTAAAGGAGAAAAAGTGATCCATTTTAAAGAGTGTTTTCATGGAAGAACTGGATATACAATGTCCATGACTGATTCTCCAGATAAACGAAAAACAATGTATTTCCCTAAATTCGATTGGCCTAGAGTTTCTAATCCTAAAATTACATTTCCAATTGAGAATCATTTAGATTCTATTATTGCTGCAGAAAATCAAGCAATTAGTGAGATCAAAGATGCTATCAATAAAAATCCAGATAATATTGCTTCAATTATAATTGAGCCTATTCAAGGAGAAGGTGGCGATAATCATTTCCGATGTGAATTCATGCAAGCTCTTCGTCATATCTGTGATGAAAATGATATAATGTTAATATATGATGAAGTTCAAACTGGAGTCGGTGTTACCGGTAAGATGTGGGCTCATCAGCATTTTATGGATGATAAGTGTCAATCTAATTGCACTTGCTCAGGAGTTTTGAATGCTAAACCAGATATCATCTCATTTGGAAAGAAAACTCAAGTTTGTGGTATAGCAGTTAGTTCAAGAGTAGATGAAGTTGATGGTCATGTTTTTAAGGAATCTAGTCGAATCAACTCTACTTGGGGTGGAAGTTTAATTGATATGGTTCGTTTCACAATTTATTTAGAACTGATTCAACAGGAAAACTTAGTCAATCTTGCGGCAAAAACAGGTATTTATTTACAAAATAAACTTCATAGTCTCCAGGATGAGTTTCCGAATCATATTTCCAATGTTCGAGGAAAAGGTTTGTATTGTGCCTTTGATCTTCCTTCTTCAGATATGAGAAATCTTTTAGCGGATAAACTAGTAGAAGAAGGGTCTATAATTTTAGGTTCTGGAACAAAATCTATTCGCTTTAGACCTCATTTAAATGTTTTAGAATCTGATATTGATTTTGGAATTGACTCTTTTAGAAGAGCTCTCAAAAAAATATAGTTATATGTCAGAAAAAGGTTCGCTATTTGTTGTCGCAACTCCTATTGGAAATCTCAGTGATGTCACTTATAGAGCTATTGATACGTTGTCATCAGTAGACTTTATTTTAGCTGAAGATACAAGAAAGTCCTCAATTTTTTTAAAACACTACAGTATTAAAACTAAGATGCTTTCCTATCATGATTTTACTACAGATGAAAAAATAACATCTTTTGTCGATTTGCTTGAATCAGGAAAAAGAATAGCTTTAATCTCTGATGCGGGTACTCCAACGATTAGCGATCCTGGATTTCGATTGATCCAATCTTGTATTGAAAAAGAAATTCAATGTATTCCTATTCCAGGACCATCTTCGATTACTGCTGCTCTTTCAATAGCTGGACTTCCAACAGATCGATTCACATTTATAGGTTTTCTTCCGCACAAAAAAGGAAGAATGAAAAAAATTAATTCTCTTATTAATATTGATCACACAATAATACTTTTTGAAAGTCCTCATCGTCTACAAAAAACCTTAAAGGAACTTTCACAGACTCTTGGAAATAGGCCAGTTGTTATTTGTAGAGAATTAACAAAGTTGTATGAAGAAATTATTCGAGGTAATTTATCAGAGTTGATAACTGAAATTGAAAGTAAAAAACTTAAAGGCGAATTTGTTTTATTAATTGGAAAAAATAATGAATGATTTAATTGATTCAGGAAAATTTATCACATTTGAGGGAATAGACGGTTCTGGTAAAACCTCCCAGTGTGAATTATTAGTTGACTATTTAGAAGAAAAAACTGTGTCAGCTAAAATGGTACGAGAACCCGGTGGAGATGCAATTTCAGAATCGATTCGAAAATTACTTCTACATTCAGATGAAAAAATGTCTGATCGAACAGAAGCGCTTTTAATGGTTGCGAGTAGGGCTCAATTAACAGATAAAGTCATTCTTCCGCTATTGATTGATGGAAAATGGGTTATAGCTGATCGTTATGCTGATTCTACCATCGCTTATCAAGGTGGTGGACGAGGCTTAAATCCAAATGAATTAGATCAAATCAATAATTTTGGAACTTATACGTTAACACCGGATTTAACTTTTTATCTAGATTTATCTGTTGAAATTGCCAATAACAGAATGTCAGTTTCTAGAGATAGAATTGAGCGTGAGGGAGAAAATTTTCAGCAACGAGTACGCGATATGTATTTATCTTTATGCGAAAAACATCAAGATCGTTTTATCCTTTTAGATGGATCATTGAAAAAAGAAGAAATCCATGCAAAAGTTTGCGAAGTAGTTAATGAAAGATTATTAAAATGAGAAAAATTAAAAAAAGCGTTTTTGGATTAATATTTTCTTTGTTGTTTATTGGCATTGTTCAAACCCAACAAATGGATATTTATCGAGAAATTGGTCGATCTCAACAGCAGATAATGACTGTTTATAAATATCTTTTAACAGAATATGTCCATGAATTAAACATTTCAGAACTAACTTCAAGAATTATTGATTCTATGCTGCAAAATTTTGACCCATATACGGAGTATTATGAGGCAAAAGATATTGAAGATTTGACCATAAAGACTGAAGGAGAATTTAGCGGAGTTGGTCTTGAAATCTACATGTATGAAGATCAGTTAACGGTTGTTGGACCTATTGAGGGATCTCCTGCATCACGTTCTGGAATATATACTGGAGATGCTATTATTAAAATTGACGGAGAACCCACTGAAGGTTTAGAGTTAAAAGATGCTACGGCGAAGATTCGAGGTGAAAAAGGAACCGATGTAATTTTAACAATTCGAAAACCAATCACTGAACAGGTTCAAGATTACACGATTACTAGAGATGTGATTTCTATTAAAGATATTCCTTATTATGGAATGGTGGACTCAAATATTGGATACTTGCGTTTAACTAATTTTTCTTTAAATACAGGGAAAGAGACCTATGATGCAATGACTGATTTAATCAATCAAGGAGCGCAAAATATCGTTTTAGACCTAAGAGATAATCCCGGTGGATTACTATCAGCTTCTTTAGAAATTCTAGATCTATTTTTTGAGAAAAATTTAGAGTTAGTTTCGACCAAAGGTAGAAATGGAAAAAGTATTAAATCATATAAATCATTGAATAATGCAGTGATACCTCAAGAAATTGATTTAGTGGTCTTAATCAATGGTGGAACCGCATCTGCTAGTGAAATAGTTGCTGGTGTCCTTCAAGATTATGATCGTGCTGTTGTCATTGGAGATCAATCATTTGGAAAGGGTTTAGTGCAAACAGTTCTTGGTATCAATCAAGACACTGCTCTAAAAATTACTAATTCAAAATATTATATTCCAAGCGGTCGTTCTATTCAAAAGCAAAAGTTTATCGATGACGAATTAATCGCTGATAAGGATGCTATCTCTGACTCATTATTTACAACAAAAAGTGGACGAACCGTTTCTGGAGGTGGAGGAATTACTCCTGATATCATGATAAAGGACGAAGGTTCCTATCCTTTAGCAGCTTCAGCATTAAGAGAAGGAGCTTTTTTTAGATATGTTCAAACTCATACTGATGAATATCAATCTTTTGATGAAGTGACTGCTGATAGCGAACTTTTAAATAATTTTTCAAATTACTTAAGTGAAAATAAAATTTATGGATACATCGACGGAGAAGATGACTTAAAACAAGCGAAAGAAAAGCTTGCAAAATTGAGCGAAGAGAAAAATATCTTCATCAATAATGCTTTTAATGTAATTGAGAATCAAATTAAGAAAAATCAAGAAATTATGTTTGAAGATGAGAAAGATTTAATCCAACGAATGTTATTAGGTGAGTTTGCTTTCTATTTTGATAGCTATAAAGGACGATATGAGCTCTATTTAAAAAATGATATTGTTTTAGAGGAAGCAAAGCAAGTCTTACTTGATGATAATAAATATTCTTCAATTTTATCAGTATCTGAAAAGTCAGATGTTGCATTGAGTTTAAATTAAAAGTGAAAATATTCAAGTTTTTTACCATCATTGTAATGAGTATCTTCTATATCAATGTTGGTATTAAACATTTCACTGATCCTAACTGGTTTTTGCAAATTTATCCCCCATTTTTACCATTTGGATTAGCAGCGGTTTATATTAGTGGATTTTTTGAAGTTCTTTTTGGCGTCATGTTATTGATCCCTAAAGCACGGTTTTATGCAGGATGGGGGTTAATTATGCTTTTAATTGCAGTTTTTCCGGCAAATATCTATTTAGCGTATACCAACGGTGCTGTTATGAATATTTCTCAAGGATTAGCGTATGCTAGACTCCCAATTCAGGGTGTATTTATTTGGTTAGCGTATTGGCATTCGAAAGATGATTGAAAAGATTTTGAATAAGGTTATGCATTTTTTTGCATGGTTGATTATTTTAACAAAGAAAAAATAGAGGATTTATGAAACGGATTTTAATATTTCTAACAATAATATTCTTAAAAGCATGCGTAGTTCCTGTCACCATTGGGAATACTATTGAATCAACAGCTTCACAAAAAATTCGAAAAGAGAATAGTCCAGAATTGATTTCTCCAGAAATCTATAAAGTGGTTGGAGATTATGAAGATTACCTAGTAATGATTGCTACTTTTAACCCTGGTCAAAGTGATAAAATGCATTATCATGGGAGTTTAATTTATTATGTAATCAATGGTGGTACAGTAGAAGTTACTTTGAAAGATGGGACTATTAATCAGGCAAGCTTAGAAACCGGCTCTATGAATAAACAGGAAGCTGGTACTGAGCATATGGTTAAAAATATTAGCGATGGAATTATTAAAGTACTAGTGATAGAGGAGAAATAATGATGTTAAAAAAATTCATTTTATTTACTTATTTGATAGGAGCAGTTTTTGCAAAGGATATCCAAAAAGTTATATTAATCACTGGAACAGCTCATGGAATCGGAAAATCTACCGCTCAATATTTACTATCCAAAGGTCATATCGTTTATGGAGGAGATATTCTAATTGAAGAAAATCTTTATCTTAATGATATTGGTGGTGTTGCATTAGAAATGGATGTGACAAATCAAGAGCATGTTGATAATGCCATCAATCAAATTATTCAAGAACAAGGTAGAATTGATGTTTTAGTAAATAATGCTGGGATTGCAGTTGGAAGTGCAATTGAAGATGTTTCAATGGAAGATGCTCATTATCAATTTGAAGTAAATCTTTTTGGTCTAGGCAGAACAGTAAAAGCAGTTCTGCCACACATGAGAAACCAGAAAAGTGGAACCATTATCAATATTTCTTCTGTATTAGGAAAAGCTTATAATCCATTATTCGGATGGTATGTATCCTCTAAGCACGCAGTAGAGGGTTGGTCAGATGTTTTAAGACTTGAAGTAGAACAATTTGGTGTAGATGTAATTATTGTTGAACCTGGTTTGATAAAAACGAATATTGGAAATTATTCTGCAAGATATTTTGAGAAATACAGTAAAAATTCAGAGTACGGTAATTTTTACAATTCACCAGATGATTCTAGTGATAACAAATTTGACAATTATTCTGATCCAATTGTAATAGCTAAAGTCATCGATAAAGCAATCAATGCAAAAAATCCAAAAACACGTTATTCTGCAGGAGCATATAGCTGGATACTTTTGACAATGAGAAGTATATTACCGGATAAATGGTTTGACAGATTAATTTTAAACGTAACCGGTTAAAATAATATTTGAAAATTGGGGCGATTAGCTCAGTTGGTTAGAGTATCTGCTCGACACGCAGAGGGTCACTGGTTCGAATCCAGTATCGCCCACAGACGATAAATGCTTTAATACGACGACAAAAGGGGTTACTTCGGTAGCCCCTTCTTGTTTCATAGTGTTGCAAAATATGGTATAAAAAGGTATAAATTGGGTATAAAAACGGTATAAAAATCAACTAAAATTCTCAACTAAAATCCAAAAAAGAGTGGAGTAGGGTATTGGGATATTTTTCACACTCATTCTAAAATAATTTTTATAGATCAACTTTAGGTACGGGCATATCGCTATTAAATATTTTCTTTAAATCTGAAAATCCTCCAATAACTACACCATCTACAAAGATTTGAGGAACGTAAAAATCCTCCATTCCGATTTCTTTCATCTTGGAGCGGGATATCTTTGATTGTTCCACATCAATCTCTGTAAAAGCAATATTCTCTTGATTCAAGAGTTGTTTGGCGCCCTTGCAATAACCACACCAAGTCGCAGTGAAAATTGTGACTGCACCGTTTTCAACATCCGCTCTAGTGATTGTTTCCTTGGTAAATTGAGGATTAGGGTTTTTAATCACAATAAATTCTTCAATCTGTTTGACTCGATAATTGTGATAAAAAAGGCTAAATCCTATTAAACCAGCAACGGCTAGAAGGCTAATTATTTTTGAACCATTCATGGATGAAATTTACATTAGAAATAAAAAAAGGGCTATAGAGCCCTTTTTTTATTGATTGAATCACTAGAATTAAAAACTATAGCCTAATTCTACCCAAAAATTATTGAATTTGAATTCATCGTCAAGTTCTCTTAATCCTTGGTAATAGCCTAAATTGATAGCCATTTTATCATTGATTGGAACACTACCATTGATAAAAAAACCATAGTCATTATCGGATTCAGATTCATTTATGATAGTAACTCCAAACAACTTTGCTTGTAATTCATAAATATGAGTATAAATAGGACCGGCAGATAAGGAGAAGCTCTCATTGCTCATTAAGTTATAAGACATCCAAAATTCAATTCCCTTTCCTTTCAGATCTAAACTAATAGATTCATCTCCTAATTCTTCATCAGTGAAATTGAATTTTCCTCCACGATGAGTCATTCCAGCTCCCATTGAGATAGTATCACTCATATCATAAGAAATACCCAAGTTTAAACCAGATGTTCTACCATCAGCATCAGTAAAACTTCCTGAGGTATATCCAGCATAGACGCCCCATGGATTATCTTGCGCGAAGGTAAAAGCGCTCATTAAAACAAATATTGTTAAGATTTTTTTCATTGAAATCTCCATTCTGTTATTTTTTAGCAATATGAACTAATTTATGATGAAATGCCAGAGATTTCTGAAGTCAAATTAACCGCTGAATTTATCAATCACGCTAATCAAAATCGTTCGATTCAGGATGTGCAGTTTTTAAAAACCAATAAACTAAAATTGATTGAAGAATTGGATATCATTGGGTCTGCAATTTCTGCAGTCAGCAGAGGAAAAGAACTCAAATTATTCTTTAATCAAGAGCCGGTAGTGATTTCATTGGGGATGACAGGTTGTTTTAAGAATTTCAAAAAAAGAGGGTATAAGAATAAACATTGGAAACATGGACATATTCGATTTTATATGAGTGATGATACTTGGTTTGTTTGGAGTGATGTACGTCGGTTTGGTAAAAGTATTTCTAATAATTGGAATCCTTTAAGAGGGCCGGATATTTTTAATGAGGAACAGTTGTTTAGATCCAATATTCTTGAAAATAAGAATCATCGTGACTTTACCAAACCAGCTCATATCGCCTTAATGAATCAACGATGGTTTAATGGGATTGGCAATTATTTGAGAGCAGAGATTCTTGGAAAATGGAATAAGAATCCTTTTCAACCTATGAAACAATTATTAAATGAACCTTTTTTAGATCATTTAATTGAGCAAGTGCATGATAGCTATCGTTTAGGGGGAGGAGAGTTGTATTCTTGGATGAATGAGAATAAATCATCAAAGGATAATGACTTCCATCAATGGATGAAATTTTATGGGAAAAGCATAAAAACTATTGATTCTCAAGGCAGAACGTTCTGGTATCACAAAAAATGGCGTAAGTATCTGTTGAAATAATTATATTTAATTAATGAAAAGACTTTACCGTAATACTCAAGAGAAAAAAATTGCAGGAATTTGTTCTGGATTAGGAGACTATTTCGACATCGATCCAGTCATTATTCGTTTAATTTTTTTATTTGCTCTATTATGCGGAGGAACAGGAATTCTAATCTACATAATTGCCTGGTTTATTGTTCCAAAACAGCTGGAGCTTCATTCTCGTAATCTTTGATTGATGAAACTTTTAACAACTTTTCTGTTCTTAGGGATACTATCTGCTCAATCTGAGCATCACTCTCAATCGATTGAAACGGTTGTCAATCAATTCATGCAAGCTATCAATACCAATGATGCAGATCTTGCTCAATCTTTGGTCCTAGAAGATGCAATGATTACACGAGTATTGATTAGAGAAGGTATTTCCAATTCTAAAAATATCTCAATGAATCAATTTATTGAGGATATACGTACAAGAACTATTGAAGTGGAAGAACGAATTTGGAATTTAAAAATAGAATCCAATGACAATATTGCAACAGCCTGGATGGACTATGACTTTCATATTGAAGAAAACTATAGTCATAAGGGTTCAAATGTTTTGTTTCTAATGAAAACTTCTGATGGTTGGAAAATCAGCCAAGTATTATTTGATATGCAGATCTAACTAGAGATTATCAGTTAAATGTCTAGCTTTGATTTTCTGATATTTCTTACGAAGAGAGCGCATATTTTCACAATATCGTTCAAAGAGATCTGATTTAATTGATTTTAAGGTTCTTCTTTTTGAGCGAGCTACTTCTGACTTATGAATTCTTAATGCTTTTCTCATAATATATTAATTTAATGAATAATTTGATTAGAAAGTTCCAAATATTTTTCTAATACTTTTAAATTAATAACCTTTTCTTTCTTTTTATCTTTGAATTGACTGACATGATTGTTGGCATTATTAATAATTTCTTTACATAAATCCGGTCTATTTTGATAATATTTAATTTTTTCTTCTAAATCAGAAAAATCACTTTGAATTTCAATATAATGAACTCCACCAATTAATTGACCTTCCATAAACCATGATTCACATGTAGGTTTTGGCATTACGCATACTGAATTAGAGCTCATGACCCAAAAAATGCTTGTAGAAATACATTTCCCCTCTAAACACAAAATAAATTTATTTTTGAGTTGTTCATTTATTGATAATATTGGTTTTTTATATATTTCAAATTCATTCTTATCAATAAGACCAATATCAAAATTTTTATTTTTAAAATACTTTTTAACCAAGTCTAATCTTATAGGATTATTAGTCACAGTTCCTCTCCAAACAAGTAAATCGGTTTTGTTTTCAAAATCAGTATTATCTTGCACAAACTTAAAAAGTTTTTTTTGATTTATTTTTAAAAGTACAGAATTCGAATTATCATCAACAAGGTTTCTAGATTTAACAATAGTAGGAGTTGAACTGATTAATTTTGCTTTTCTACTGTCAATATAGTTTGAAGAACCATAAATAAAGTCAATCTTACTTTTCGAATTAAAATATTTTAAGTAGTGATAACAGTCAAGAAAATGAGAATTTTGTGTATTTTTTAGAAATTGATTTTTTAAAAGCTGATTTAAATTTTTTGCTTTTGAAGTGATTGAAAATTTATGATCAATTTTACAATAATAGTTAACTCTCGCATCAATATCTGTGGAGTTATTTTTCTTCAAAATATGTTTAAGTTGTAATCGAAAAAATTTTTTTGGAATTAATAGAGTTATTATTTTTTTTATATAATATTTCATTTACAAAATTATAAATAATTGAAACAAAAAAGGCCTTCAAAAGAAGGCCTTTTTTATGAAATAAAGTATTTAGCTTATTTAGTGTCCATTCTAGCAGCTGCCCAAACGATGACACCTGGTAAAATTTTGTTGATAAAGTCAGCTAAATTGTAAACTTGATTGACAGTGTCCATATTAACTCCACCACCAAAATAACCAAGAGCATATCCTAAAGGATAGATGATCCATCCAAAAGTGATAATTTTTCTTAAAGTAGTGTAAGCATATTGACCTGCAGCATTGCTTGATCCAGCGTTAGCTTCGTTTGCTTCACCTGACCAGATTTCTCTCAATGCTAATAGCCAGAATACACAGCTAGCAATGAATCCAGTCATATGAGAAAAGCCCATAGCTTCTGTTTCACCTAAGTAACCAAAAACAAGCATTAATGTAGTAAATGCTAATAATTTTTTGAAAACAGAAGATGATACATTAGTTACAGCTAGAAGAACAATGTAAAGTTCTACCATCAATAATGGCACAGTAATTAACCAATCGATATAACGAATAGCAACGGTTTCTACGCCATCAGTTCCTCTCATATAAAAGTAATGAACTGCAGCAATAAATGTCACAAGTCCAGATACAGTTAAAGAGGTTTTCCATTTAGGATTTACATTGTCTCTCTCAATCCAAAAGAAAAGAGCTGAAGCAAGTAAAGCCATATTTACAACGAAGAATGTAAATCCAGTTAAGGTACTAGGATCCATTCCAAATAAGAAATTAATAAACATGTTTATTTCCTCGTTTTAGTTAATTCGAGCCAATATAACGATATTTTTTGAAAAAAAAGAAAAAAAACTAATTGGAAACGGGAGAGAGAGTTTGTTGAATAATCACATCAGTACCCTCACCATCAAAGTTTTCCTCAACTTGAGTTACAATCAATTTCCCATTAGAAATAGAAAAAGAAAGTTGAATAGGGCCCTCAGGATCATTGATAGTCAATGAGGTTCCAGAAACAGACCAAGTAAAAGGAGAAGATTCTCCAGCTTCAAGCATCGATCCCGAAAAATTACTATTAAAAGTGATTGTCATTGAACCAAATCCATCCATTCCCTCAATCACTTCCCAAGCATCATTTGATCCGATTTGATAAGCTTCAGTTGCTGTCATTCGAAAGATGGAACGATTACTTTCTTGTTCAATAATCAATACTTCTTCCATAGCCCAAGTTCCTAATAATGGATGTTCAAAAATCTCCGGACTTGTGGGATTATTACTTGAAGAGCAGCTTAAAAAGAAAACTGATAAAGCGATGAAAAAATTTTTCATTAGAGAAACTTATCTATTTTTGCGTAAACTTTCAATGATGAAACGGATGATCATATTTCTAATTGCAGCTTGGATTATTATTTTTATCGTTTTATTTATCTCAATGATGTTGCCGATTGGATAAGTTGAAGAAATTATTTCCAGTATTATCCTATCTATTTCCCTCTTTGTTTATTTCCATTGCCATGCAAAAAATCAGTACTCCAACACAACGACCGTTATCTGAAAAAGAATTATCTTTTTTAAAAACTGCTCAACAAACTTCCATTCCCTTCATGAAGGGTTCTATTCAAGTGTATCAATGGGGGAAGGGTCAACAAATCATTGGAATGATTCATGGCTGGGAGGGAAGAACATCCGATTTTTCGACCATCATAGAAGCACTGCAAGATGATTTTACCATCATTGCTTTTGATGCACCCTCGCACGGATTAAGTTCAAGACAACCCACAGCTCTTTTCGATTTTATCGAAGCCGTTCAAACTGTAATAAGTCAGTATTCAATCAATCATATTATTTCTCATTCATTTGGTTCGGTAGCAGTGCTAAATATGCTAGCTAACCATCCACAAAAGATTGAAAAAATAGCCATGTTCACTTCGCCAAATCGATTCAAGGATCGAATGTTATTCGACGCTGAACAAGCAGGTATGCATCCCAAAACCACTGAAAAATTTATGAAGACAGTGGAGAAAAGATTTTCAATTAACATCGATGAATTAAATGTTAGTGATATTGTTTCTAAAATCACCATTAAAGATAAATTGATTTTACATGATATCGATGACAAGGTGGTTTCCATAGACCAATCAAAACAGATTCAAGCTGCTTGGAATAATGTGGAATTACAAGAATTTCAAGGAACAGGACATTATCGTATTCTCCATGATACTGCAGCGCTAGAGAAGTTAAAAACCTTTCTACTCTCCTAAAATATCGATCTGAGTATGAGATAAAACTGAGCTTCTCAAATTCTCGACAAATAAAGAGGCAAAGGCGTTATAAGCAGCAGCTGAATTGATACTATTATCAACAGGAAAGGATAACGTAAAAGTATTGATTCCTTTGGTTTGATGATAGAGATTGGAAGTATAACTCTTCAATTTATAATCACTGTGAACTTGTGGGATTTGATCGCTAGGAACCACATCAAATTGAAAAGCTGTAATGGCTCCACCTGGATTAGCATAATAATAAGTTTCTGAAGAAATTTTAGCACCTAAACTTGTTCCTCCTCGAAGAATATCTGAAAAAAAACTTGGACTAATTTGAGCATATTGCTCAATGGTACTTACTGATTGCAAGCCTTCTTCATTTAATGCTCCGTTGGGCAAATCAAGTTCAACTTTGGATAAACCATACCCAATTTCGACTTCTTGAGAATGAGTGTTTTCAGCATGAAGATCAATTAAAAAACCAACTGGAAATCGACTTAAAACCGTATCCACCGCTGCTTCTAAAAAGCTATGGTAAGAGGTATATCCCTGAACGGCATAGGTATTGTTCGCTGTTCCTTCCACTAAAGTAGTATCCACATTGAAATGGGAGGGATGGACATTCGAATAAATTACATGAGGATATTTTCCTCCAGTTAATTCAAAAATATGATACACTAGTCGTTCTGACAATTCTTTCGTATTGACTTCTTGATAGAGTTCAGAGTTGATGACTGGAATGGTGGATGGTGTCAGACTACCTCCATGAGGGATGGTAATAATGATTGGAGTATTACCGACTAGATATTGAATATGACCTAAAGGATTCCCATAAGTATTTCCTGGTTGATAGGTAGTATTCGGTGCTGGAGGAATTGGTTGCAAAATGCGATCTCCACAGCCGACGAAAAAAAGAACAATTATTAAAAAATACTTTATTTTGTGCATGATAAAAGTGATATTTGATTAATTATACTATGAATATCGTTAAAAAAACACTTTTAATCATTGGTTTAACTGGATTAATATTTAGTCAGGAAAAACGTTCCTTTTCGTTCTATTATGGGAGCGGATTTGTGAATGCTAATATTGATGGTGATTCCTCTTCAATGGTTCAAGGCGATTATTTTGGAATTTCTAAAAATATTGGAATTTTATTCTTCAATACTCCTTTTAATGTTGGACTTCAATTTGCGAATAGAGGAGGACAACAAACTATCAATTTGAATGATTTTGTTCTTCCAGGAAATCCTCCTTCTGAAGAAAGCATAGACTTTAATTACGAGGCAGAATTTTTAGATTTGTGGATCAATGCCACTTTCAATATTGGCAACAATTCATTCTATTTTGGTCCAGTATATAGCATGAATTTATCTTCCACAATGGATGATTTAATTCTTCCAGCAATTTATGATGTTGATGTCTCTATGTTTGATATAAAAGAGGGTAATTTAGGGTTGATGCTTGGAACCTCTTGGCACTTATTCCGTTTAGTAGGTCTTTCCCTTGAAACCTATCAAGGGTTAGAAAATAACGACAAACAACGCCTTTCTAGTTACAATCTGAAATTAAGTATTGGTCTTTGATTTTGTTTGTCGACAGCGTTCGCTACAATATTTGACCTGATCCCAACAAGATTTCCATTTTTTTCTCCAGACAAAAGGACGATTGCAGACCTGGCAGATTTTTGAGGGTAGATCAGATTTCTTAATCATCGTCAAGTATTACGAATTTGAGGGATCACTTTACTTCCAATCAGTTCAATGGACTGACAGAGTTGCTTGTGGTTAAGTTCCGCGACACTCATCTGGAACATAAAACGATTGATTCCCCCTAGGCTTTCACTATGTCGTAAAATCTTTTCTGCTACTTCGTTGGCTTCTCCAACTACTAAGGCTCCGGTATACCCATTAACATATTCATAGCTTTCACGGGTGATTGGTCCCCAGCCGCGTTCTTTTCCAATACGGTTAAAAGAACGTGCATATCCAGGAAAAAAGTCTTCTGAGGCTGTTTTAGAGTCTTTTTGGACATATCCTAAAGAATGAATCCCTATACGAATTTCTTCTTGAGGAAAACCCATTTCTAACCAGGTTTGACGATAGAGATTGGTTAAAGGAGCAAATCGATGGGTTTCACCACCTATAATAGCAATCATTAGGGGTAAGCGAAGTTGAGCCGCTCGAACCACGGATTGAGGAGTACCACCCACACCTACCCAAATCGGAATTTTATCTTGATAGGGTCGAGGATACACTCCTTGACCGCTAAGTTCAGGACGAAACTGACCTTTCCAATGCACAAACTCATTCTTCTGGATTTCTAATAATAATTTTAATTTTTCATCATAAAGAGCATCGTAATCTTCAAAGCGTAAGCCAAATAGAGGGAAAGCTTCTTGGAAGGAAGCTCGACCGACCACCATGCTCGCTCTTCCTTTAGAAATAAGATCTAAGGTCGCATAGTTTTGATATAAACGTACAGGATCAGTCGCAGATAAAATAGCAACAGCACTGGTTAAAATAATATTATCCGTAATCGCTGCAGCCGCAGATAAAATATTATGGGCAGCAGAATCGAGATATTCTGGACGATGGTGTTCCCCAATTCCATAAGCACTTAATCCACAATCATCAGCTAATTTGATGCGCTCTAACAAGTCTTGCATCGATTGATGACGATGTTCAGGCGAATGATCAAGCGGATTTTCTAACGAAGCGAAACTATCTATTCCAATTTCCATGATGGTATTTTAAAAAAGATTTTTAAATTATAAAAAGACTTCAGTAAAGGACAAACAATGAAACAACTAAAATATTCTTTTTTTATCATCTTCAGTGCTCAATTATTATTTGCTTGGGGAAAAACCGGTCACCGAACCGTGGGAGAAATTGCGCAGTATCAACTGACTCCTAATACTCTCAAACAAATTACTTTAATTTTAGGAGATCCTTCTCTAGCAGTAGCCAGTACTTGGGCTGATGAAATGCGCTCCAATCCAGATTTTAAACCTTATGATCCTTGGCATTATGCCAATATGCCTCTTGACAGGGAATATCATGAAATTAAAAAGTCAGAAAAAGGAGATATTGTTCAAGCCATTGATTTGTGTATCAATAAACTGAAAGATCCCAAAACGACACAGGAAGATAAAGCCTTTTATCTCAAATATTTAACTCATTTTGTGGGGGATATTCACCAACCGATGCATGCTGGTCGAGCAGAGGATAAAGGGGGAAATGATGTCAAAATCCGTTGGTTTGGACAATCATCCAATCTGCATCGCCTCTGGGATTCTGATATGATAGATGATTATCAAATGAGTTACACAGAGTTAGCTCAACACTTAATGGCTACTAGAGATAAAACTGGAATCGAAACCAAGGATGCCCATGCATGGATTTTTGAATCCCACCAATATACTAAAGAGATTTATGGCAATATTACGGAGAATGCCTATCTGAGCTATAACTATATTTATGATAATTTCGATTTAGTGAAAGATCGTTTATTCATTGCAGGTATTCGACTAGGAAATCTTCTCAATTCAATATTTGATGAGTGATTTTTCTATTCATTGGTTTCGAAAGGATTTACGATTAGAAGATAATCCTTCTTTTCACTTTGCAGCTTCTGAAGGAAGAATTGTTTTACCGATTTATATTCATGATACGGTCAATAATCAAGACAATCCTGAATTTCAAGAAGGGGAAGCCACTCGCTGGTGGCTCCATCATTCTTTAAAAGAATTAAATCAAAATATGGATCACCAATTACGATTTTTTTATGGAAATCCTCTACAAATTATACAAGAATTAATCGAGCAATATTCCATTCAATCGATCAGTTGGAATCGTTGTTATGAACCTTGGGAAATTGAAAGAGATACTGAAATAAAATCATATCTAAATCAACATAATATTGAAGTTAAAACATTTAATTCAAGTCTTTTATTTGAACCTTGGGAGGTCTTAAAAGAAGATCAAACTCCTTATAAAGTCTTCACGCCTTTTTACAAAAAAGGCTGTTTGGGACGTCATCCTGGCCCCAGGCAATTAGTAGCAAAACCCAAAGCTATCCAATGGGCTAATCTTCAATCTATTGGGACTAACTTAGAGTCGTTAGATTTGTTACCATCTCATCCATGGCACGAGAAATTACATCACTATTGGACTCCAGGTGAAAAGTCTGGAAAAATCATTTTACAAGAGTTTCTGAATGAGGGTCTTGATGGATATAAAGATGGACGAAATTTCCCTTCTTTAAAAAATGTCTCTCGATTGTCACCCTATTTACACTTCGGAGAGGTATCTCCTCATCAAATTTGGTTTGCTGATAAAACGGGTAAGCCTCAAAGAGATATCGATCATTTTCTCAGTGAGATTGGATGGAGAGAATTCTCTTACTATTTAATTTTCCATTTTCCTTCCATGTGCACAGAAAATCTTAATGGTAAGTTTGACAACTTTCCTTGGGACGAGAACCCTGAGTTTTTAAAAGCATGGAAAGAAGGAAAAACAGGCTATCCTATCGTGGATGCAGGAATGAGAGAACTATGGGAAACAGGGTATATGCATAATCGAGTACGGATGATTGTTGCTTCTTTTTTAGTGAAAAATCTCTTAATTCATTGGAAAGAAGGATTGGATTGGTTTCGAGACTGTTTATGTGATGCTGATTTACAGAATAATACCGCTAGTTGGCAGTGGACGGCAGGAAGTGGAGCGGATGCTGCTCCTTACTTTCGCATCTTTAACCCGATTTTGCAAGCGCGTAAATTTGACCCAGATGGTACCTATATCAAGCGATTTGTGCCAGAGTTAGCTTCTTTACCAGCAGAATTTCTTTTTGCTCCCTGGGAGACTTCTCCAGTGATTTTAGAAGAATATGGGATTGAACTGGGGAAAACCTACCCCAAACCATTAGTCTCCATTGAAGAATCAAGAGACTATGCTTTAAAAGCTTATGATAAAATTAAAGGATAATCCAAAAATTTGAGTAAGTTAAGCCTATGAACGAAAATTTAGTTGTCATTCTTGGGGCTCAATGGGGAGATGAAGGAAAAGGGAAGATAACTGATTATTTTGCCTCTCAGGCAGATTTCGTCGTTCGTTTTCAAGGTGGAAATAATGCTGGGCATACGATCATCTTAGACGATAAAATCCTTAAACTTCATTTAATTCCTTCTGGGGTGTTACATTCAACCTGTAAGCTTGTTATTGGAAATGGAGTGGTGATTGATCCTCGCGTACTTCAAAGAGAAATTGAGATGATTCAAGCAGAAGGACTGCCCTTAAATTTAGCCATCAGTGATCGCGCTCATTTGATTATGCCGTACCATGTAGAAATGGATTATCATTTAACCAATTTTCAAAATGAATTAGCTGCAGGAAGTACTAGGTCTGGTATTGCACCAGTATATGCAGATAAATTGTATCGACACGGTTTACGTGTTGCTGACTTATTGAACAAAGATTTATTTGAAAAGCGCTTGCGAAAATCCTATGATTTCAATCGTGCGGTCATTGAAAAAGTTTTTCAACAATCGATCAAACACACCTTTGAAGAAATTCTGACTGAGTTTCTTTCCTATGGAGAATTGATTAAACCTTATGTTGTCAATACCACCGAATTATTATCAAATGCTATAGCAAATCAACAAAGCATCATGTTTGAAGGGGCACAAGGCGCAGCCTTAGATGTTGATCATGGGTTGTATCCCTATACTACAAGCAGTAACACCATTGCTGGGCAAATTGAAGCAGGTAGTGGAATTGGTTTGAATCAACGCAAACGAATTATTGGAATTGCCAAAGCCTACCTTACTTATGTGGGTCGAGGGCCTTTTCCTACCGAAATGGAAGAAGAATTAGGAGAAAAAGTTCGACAAATTGGACAAGAATTTGGAACCACTACCGGACGTGCTAGAAGAGTTGGTTGGATCGATTTAGTTCAACTGAAGAATGCTCACCAGTTGAATCAATTTTCCGAATTAATTTTAACCAAAATTGATGTCTTATCCGGTATGGAGAATATCAAACTTTGTGTAGGCTATACGCTGAATGGAAAACACTTTAATCAAGTTCCAGCGGATATTGAGAATTTTCGACAACTCGTTCCTGTTTATGAAACCTTACCCGGATGGGGTTCCTTACCAAAACAATTGCAGGTTGATGAACTCCCACAACCCTTATTAAATTTTATTGAAAAGATAGAAGAAGTGGTTGGAACACGAGTGTCGTTGATTTCTTATGGGCCTGATCGCAACCAAACATTACAAATAAAATGAGTATTCCAAAAAAACCGTCACTCTTAGAAGGTGCTATTTCTCCTTTAGATGGAAGGTATCGAGAAAAAGTCGCTGAAATCGGATGTTATTTTTCTGAAGAAGCCTTAATGCGCTATCGGTTATTTGTTGAAATTGAGTATTTAATTTTTCTACATGCTTCAGTTAAGGAATTGAAACCTATTTCTTTAAAAGATCAAAAAACTTTAAAAAATCTTCATAGCGATTTTTCACAGCAAACCTATAAGCAAATCAAGAAAATAGAATCAAAATCTCACCATGATGTCAATGCGGTGGTGGAATATCTTTCCCTTCACGTATTGAAGAAAATGCGAAAGGATTTAGCATCGATGGTGCATTTTGGATTAACTTCCGAAGATGTCAATAATTTAGCCTATGGACTAATGGTGCAAGATGCCTGTATTGAAGTCCTTATTCCTCGACTTAAAGTATGCGTTAAAGACCTTCAAAAACTGGCTAAAACAACTGCCAAAATGCCGTTATTAGCTTTGACGCATGGTCAACCAGCTACTCCTACAACCTTAGGAAAAGAATTTCAAATTTTTGTCCAACGAATCAATCGACAATTATCCCAACTATCTGCGCATCGTTTAATGGGAAAATTAGGGGGAGCTACTGGTTCTTTAGCCGCCCATCATCTTGCTTTTCCTCAGCATGCTTGGCAAGTCTTTTCGAAAAAATTTGTCCATCATTTAGGCTTAGAACACAATCCTTTAACCACTCAGGTAGAACCAGGGGATTCGTTAGCAGAATTGTTTCATTTATTAGTACGAATCAATAACATTTTCCTAGATTTATCAGTGGATTGTTGGCAGTATATCAGTCGCAATCTTTTTATTCAGCAAAATAACGCTAAAGAAGTTGGCTCTAGTGTGATGCCTCATAAAATCAATCCGATCCACTTTGAAAACGCTGAGGGTAATTTAGAACTCGCCAATCAGCAGTTGATTTTCTTTGCTAACAAACTAACCCGTTCCAGACTACAACGAGATTTAAGTGGTAGTACTGTGATGCGTAATCTTGGGGTAGGACTGGCTCATAGTCTATTAGGGTATAAAAGCGTGCAAGAAGGCCTTTCACGATTAACACCAAATCAAAAACAACTCCAAGAAGAATTAAATCAACATTGGAATATTTTAACTGAAGGTGTTCAAACTATTCTTCGTAAATCAGGTGATCAATCAGCATACGACAATATTAAAAAATTATCGAAAGGAAAAATGCTTGATCAACATGCATATATTAAGCTGGTTAATTCTTTAGATTTAAATAAATCTGATCAGGAATTATTATTATCACTATCTCCTGAGAATTATTTAGGAGTAATAGATAAAATAATGGAGAAGAAAAAATGAAAAAAATTTTAATATTATCACTTATAACCTTTGCTTTAGGTCAAAACAATGTTTCTGAAAGAATTGAGTTTATGAGTGCCAATCCTTTTTCGTTTCAACAAATTATTTTAGATCTAGATAATCAAACTCCCCAAGTGGTTTTTGGTGAATTAACGTTTCCAACAGACTTTGATTCTTCCAAAAAATATCCGTTGATTATTGGAAATGCTGGAAGTTTGAACTGGGCAGAACATCATTTGAAATATCTAGAAATGTATCGTCAATTAGGGTTCGCTACCTTTCAGTTACGCAGTTTTGATGCTCGAGGTGTTGATTCGACAGTAGGAGATCAAGTCGACGTGACTGTAGCTATGGTGATTTTAGATAGTTATCGTGCTTTAGAATTGTTGAGTAGGCATCCCAATATCGATGCAGAAAATGTGGGAATTACCGGTTGGAGTTTAGGAGGT
>Ga0255772_10000472_pt1 | contig 39355 bp, 36 predicted proteins | sample 071ome_34_FD_179970 | JGI IMG/M metagenome (GOLD analysis project Ga0255772, IMG submission 179970) | Coastal salt marsh microbial communities from the Groves Creek Marsh, Skidaway Island, Georgia - 071411BT metaG (version 2) | ecosystem: Environmental > Aquatic > Marine > Intertidal zone >...
CAAATTGAAAAGTTTTTATCCAAGTTTGATGCACAGTTCTTGTTACATCATGAACTACGTCTTGAGCTTTTTTTACTAAAGGATAACATAAAGGATCTGCTCTAGTAACAAATGCAACAGAGCTTTTGCGTATTTTTTTAGCCGCTTCAGGCCCACCACCAACTTCGCCTTGTTTTAACCAAGGCTTATATGTTTCAATGATTTCATTACATTCATCAGGAGTTAAAACATTTCTTACTATAGTATGCTGTGGTCTCACAAATCCTTCCTAATATGTATATACCAGATATCATCTGGATAATCTTTACTTTTTTCAGCGTGGATATATTTTAGATTATTTTTCTTTAGCATTTCTATAAATGTATACATATCACTTCCATGTTTTTTTGTATTTTCCATTAAAATAATGTCACCATTATCTTTTAGATAATTATTTACATTATTAAAAAAATCTTTATGTATATTCCAATTATTATCTACAAATTTTCGATCTTCATGGCATAATTCATATTCTTCTGGATTATTCCAATTAGGAGGATTATCTTCCCAATTAAAATGCGGAGGATTACCAATTATTAAATCAAATTTTTGTTTAGGTATATTCTTAAAATTATCAGAACAAATAAATTGTCCTCGGTTGTAAAGATTACTTGCTTTCAAAGAACTATTAATATTTTTTTCTAATGGAGCATGTATATCAGCCATTATCATTTTATCAGCAATTCCTAATTTTAGCATAATAATAGAAAAATATGCTGGTCCACAACACCATTCTAAAGCATTATATATTTTATTATTTCTTTTGTGTAATTGAATATAATTTATATATTCATCCCAATGTTTACTCCCATAGCCATCATCTTGACCTTTAGTATATATTTTTATACCATCACCTATAGCTAATTCGATGTTTCTTAAAGGATATGGTATTGATTCATCATCATCTAAATATTTTGATTTTATCACAAACTTCATATAATTTTACTATTCATCACAGTTAGTAGCTTACCATATTCTGGTAAATACAAATATTGAATATCACTTTGCTGTAAAGTCCACAAACAATCTTCAAGAGTTTCAACTAATGGTTCTCCACCAAGGTTGAAAGAAGTATTAAAGATAATTGGTATACCAGTTTTTTCTTTGAATGTTTTAATTATACGATAATATAAAGGATTCTCTTCTTCAGTTACTGTTTGAATACGACATGATCCATCGACATGAATAATTGAAGGAATCTTTTCTTCAACACCATCTTTACACGATACTGCATACATCATATGCGGTGAATCTTTCATACCACGTAAATCAAACCATTCATGCACGTCTTCAGCTAAAATAGATCCGGCAAATGGACGAAAATACTCTCGACGCTTGATTAAATTAACAAAATCTTTACCATCTTCAAAGGTAGGATCAAACATTAAAGAGCGATTACCTAACGCCCTCGGCCCATTTTCTGAACGACCTTGAAAGCAAGCGACAATATTCTTTGTCGTCATTAGTTCAACTACATGATCATCATCGCAGTCTTCTATTAAAGCTCCATACTGTTCTGCCAACTGTTCAATATCGGAATCATTATAATGATATTCTGGTCCAAGATAAATTTCTCGGCCATTGATTTTTTCTTCTGATTGAGATACTTCATAATAACCCCAAAGTGCTACACCGATTGCAGTACCTCCATCATTAGAAATAGGTTCTACATATAATTCAATACCTTCTTCATTTAAGCGATCTAGAAAATAATAGTTAGCAACACAATTTAATGCATATCCTCCAGAAAATACAACTTTCTTTTTACCAGATAATTTAGAAGCTGTAAGTATTACATCTAATGCCATTTCTTGAGTTTGAGTTTGACAAGCATATGCGAGATCTCTACGATTTTGTAAAGTAGTAAGATCTGTTCCATCTTCACCAGAGTCTGTTAATTCTTTATATAAGTCCACATTTACCATAGCACCATTTGGATATCTAGGTACAATAACATTTCTATCAGAAATTGGTAATCGCGTATCTTTTAGAAAAAGTTGAGGAATGTTTTCATTTGGTTTTCCATACGGAAATAATCCCATTGTTTTTCCAGCTTCAATTGCCCAGAATCCACAATATTCAGTAACGGCTTCATATACCTTTGTAATTCCAGCATGTCCGGACTTAAAATGTATGTGTGTGCCTTCTTCACCTAAAGAGCTAGAAGACTCTGCATAATTAATAGCATCAGTTATTGGTTCTCTAGAACCAGAATGTTTATAAAGAGTTTTGAAATTAGCTGGATATGAGCAATCAAATATAGTTTCTGTTTCCCATAGATGAACTTTGTCAGAACCAAATGTTGCGCTTTTAACAGAACCAGCACCATCAATTACTACAGCCACAGCATCATCAAAGCCAGAGCGATAGAATGCGCATGCAGCATGAATTTTATGGTGTGAATGAGAAAGATCTACAACTTGTGGGTGATTCACTAAATCAGTTTTTCTATCAATTAATCCCATTTTACGTGCTAATCCAGTATACACGTTTTCACCCATATAATCTACTTTACCACAAGTATCTTCTAGCGATTGAGTATGAGAAATAAAAATATAATCTAATTTATCAGTATATTCTTTTACTTTCATCATGCATGCGTATGGGCCACCATCATATTTTGCACGAGTAAGTCTTTCTTCTTCTAAAGACCAAAGTATTTTTCCATCTTTAAGTAAACATGCGCCAGCATTATGGCCACGTGAAATACCCAAGATATATCCTGTATTATACATTATTAAACCTCATCACTCTAAATTTATATTAAACGATATTGATAGTCTTTCAATATCTATATATTGCTCTTTTACCCTGTGTAATAACCAACCTGGAAACAATAATAGTTCACCTTGTTTACAAAATAAAGTTAATGTTGTTGATGCATTAACTATTTTTTTATTTGCAAGATTGCCACTTGTTGGATTTATAATTTCAAATCCTGCATCCTTGAAATTTTTTTTATAATAATAAACTCCAGCAATATCAAATGCATTATGATCGTGCACAGGTGAATGTTGCAAATATTCTGTTTTTGTCATCCATGAAGAAATTATTTTTGGGTTTATTCCATTTCCACCAGATTCTTTTATATAATCATTTGTATATTTTATAATAGATTTTTCTAAATTTTTAAGATTATTATCTTTTATAAAATTTTTAGAAAACGTACTATCAGTTAATGATTGTATATTTGTTTCCCATTCTTTCTTTTTTTCGAATAAAACATTGTCATAGCATTGATCTATTTCATTTTGTATTCTAGAATATTCAAACCCAGTTATATGGGTACGCCATATTGGTGTACCAAAGATATCAAGCTTCATTAGTAATTAAGCTATTTTCTTTTTCGCAAATGGTGGATCTATTGGTTTACCGGCGTGTTGACAATCAGGACCATGTACATGACCAGAAAGTGGTTTTTCATCTTTTTTTACTTTTTTACTTTTTCCTAATTTATTAGTAACAGATTTTATTATAGTATTTACTGTTTCATCAGTAAGTATCATTAAATCTTCATTATTTCTTTCACCAGTAAAATCGTGTGTAACTCTCATAGGTATATATCGGCGCTTTTCTTTACCATTATCAATAATAGTAAAATCTTTATTGTCAGGATAAGATATATTTTCTGGACAGGTTGAGCCAATAACTACAGTAGCTGGTTTTCCAAGTGCATGTGCATAATGTTGTCCCATTGAATCGCATCCGACAAAATAATCTGCAGCATTGATAAGTCCCATCCATTGTAATAAATTAACATTACTTGGCATCAAAATTCCAAGTTGTTTTTCAGGTGGTGGTACTTCAATATTTGCCATCATAATTACGCAATAATGTTCAGCTAATTTTTCAGCAATTTCATATACGTTTTTTAATTCTAAACTTCTACCACTAGAATCAATTATAAAATTGCCTTCTTTCATAACACCTGATCCAAAAGGTTGGAATACAACAACTTTTTCTTTTCCAACTGATGCTTTTGCTTGCGCAACAAAATTATATCCAAAGGCTTGATCAACTTTGTTAATTTCTAAATTAAAAGGTTTTGTCTCTGGAATATCAATAGTATTTTCATTGATAAGCATATCAAACGCTTGAATCAAATTACATTTTTGATTAAAATAAGCATTTAATCTATATGGTTCAGGAGAAATGATTTCGCGATCTATTAGTTTTTCTGTGAATAGGTCTTTATGTCCCATTGGATACACATTATCGCGAATAATAGGAGAAGCCATGTATAATTCTTGCCATGCTTCAGCAACAATTACTACATCTGGATCTATATTTTGTTTATATGCTTCTAAGGCAGGAATGGCGCAAAGAACTCTACCTGCGCCACCGTTTATAAAAAACGCTTTTTTCATTAAAAATCACCATTAATTTAACTTTCAACAATATTATATATTATATCACAAAAAGTGATTATTGTAAATAATTAATCACAATTATAATGTATTTTTATCATTCCCAATCTACCAGAGTCACCGCCACATGCTTGGCATCCACCGTCAACAACTCCTCCAGCTCCACCAGCGCCAGGTACTCCACAAAGATAACCTACACCATATAAGCTCGGTGCACCGTAACAACAACCATGACAAGTATTACCATACCAACAAATAGTGCAAATACAGTCTTCATATCTTGGAACAGGAGCATTTTTTGTCCTAGCGCCATTTAGAGTACCACTTGGTATATACATACATGGCCATATTCCAGGAACTTTGAAGATTGAAGCATTTCTATCTACACCAAAACCATCAGCACCTGCATCACATAATACTTTCGAATTCCAGAATGATGAAAAAACTGGAGGAATATTCACGTCATCATTGCCTGAATCCCAACAAAAGTTCCATCCACTACAACAGTTTGGTGCACAGCCATCATTATTCTGATTACCTACAGGAATCGAACACAAACCAGAATTCGTGTTTGCAAATCCTCCAGCTGTCTGAGAATCTTCTTGCCATTGAGTATAACAATGCGATTTCCCTGCCATAGCGCATGCGCTATAACAACAATATTGTCCACTTGAAGTTCCTGGGACAAGAGTGAAGTAACTATCACCGCCACTTACTCCAGGAGTTGTTTGATATGCATAACAACAATATGCACACCCCGCGCATATACATATGCATTCACCAGCTTCTACATCTATTGTTGTTGCTATATACGCGCCGTTCGGCCCAAAAGGAGCACCGCCACAACAACAGTTTGAACTTGTACCTCCACCTGGACCCCACATTTCAATCATAACTCTAGAAACACCAGCTGGTACACACCATGTGCAGGCAGCCCCGCATCTAAAATAACCATTGGAATTCCATATACATATATGGCAATTCTGGTACTCATTCTCTGCAACATAAGCATCTAATTGAGTTCTCCATGTAGAAGAAATGTTTTCCTCACCAGTATCGGCCGTACCAATAATGTAATCGCCAGGGCCGACGTCACCAGTAAAATCAAGCGGTGCAGCGCCTGCAAGCTTTTTATCGATGAGTTCGTTATTAGCTCTTATACCGGCGTATAATAGTAAATCTGCCATAATTTAATTAACCTATATTAATCTATTTCTGGAAGCTGATTAAATAATAACTGTAATGCAGCTGGAATTTTTGGCACTTCTGATAAATCGTACTCAACATATTTCCATGGATAAGCAGTAGATACTGTATCAATATATGTATTTAAAGTTGCAATGGCAGCATCAATTGCAGTTTGGTCATCTGTATCAAAATCATACGCATTATTATATTTTTGAATATGAGCTAATCGATTTTTTGCTGTTATCTGTAATTGATTATCTGTGTCTTTTACTTTAGCATGAAGTGTTGGTAATTCAGCTGTAATAGTATTCCAATGCAATTCAAAATAATCATGCATATGTGGATTTGTTATTTTTTTATACGTACTGCCATCATGATTAGCTACATCTTCAAATGTGTGATCAGCATGATCCACATATGGCGCATATAACATATATGCAATATCAGGATTTTCATTAGCATCCAATGTTATAGTTTCTATAAAATTGGCTGCTTGTTCATCAGAAAATGGGTCTATTTCTGAATCTACTGCATGATTAGGTAAAATCGTAGGAACAAATTTAGAATCAAAACCAATATAAAAATATTGAGGGCCTTCATAAGTATATGTTGCTGTTAAACCATCGTCCCAACTATCGACCCAAAGTTCGTCAGGAACATTAACTGTAAATTCTTTTTGCATCTTTGAAGATTCCTCTAAAAATATTATTTATAACTTTAACAAAAGCTCACACGAACTGCTGCACCGCGACCGCTGTCGCCACATACACTATTATTACCACCCATCGCATGGGAGAATACTGACCCGTGCCCAGGCATACATCCAAATGCAGCGCCGCCAATTCCTCCTTGGGTAGCTGTAGAACATTGCGATCCACAACACGTACCAGAAGTATATTGAATGCAGAAATCACTTCCAGGATGTTTCTGTGTAGTTGCACCACTTGCTCCAAAACAAACAGTTGGTGCATAACAAAGCCAACCGTAGTGATTAGTATCATAACACATAGCATTCCATCGACGTGGTATCCAACCACATACTGGATTTCTAGACGCGTCTATAGTTGTGGGAGTTTGTGTGCAATGAGACGCAATATATGGTATAACACCACATGTGGCGCAGCTATTAAAACAATAATCATAACCACTATTACAAAAACATGAACCTGACGGAGACGTACTAGAAGGATTCATCCATCTACATTGATATTGATTGTCCTTAGCTATAGAACCATTAGCGTGGCTAACATACTCAGCTGATGATGGATCATACCCATATGTTACTCCATACTGGACAGAACAAGACCATGAACAAAGCGTACCGCATCCGCCGGCAGCACACAACGATGTAATTCCTGGGCCTTCAATTCTGGAACATCCAGGCGTTAACTGGATTCCACCGCGATATCCCATACAGCAGTGTGTACATGTATTGCATATAACGTATTGTTCTCCTGGAGTTACATCCATTACTACAGAAATAAATTCACCAGTAGATCCGCCTGGATGACCACCACAACAACAACCACTTGAAGAACCACCTCCACTGCCCCAAAGTTGAAATCCAACCCGTGATACACCGGCCGGTACAGTCCACGTACAAGAACTTCCACACCTATTATAATTGTTATCCCAAACACAGAAAACGCCAGTAGAAGTAGTAGGAGAATCTGAAGGTAAGCCAGTGTCATCAATTTTTGGAATATCTTCTGCCCAATTATCAGGATTTAACACTCTTAATGTACTTAATACATCTGGGGTTAAACCCAAAGCGTCGCCAATAGATTGAGAATATTCTTCTAAATCTTCTAAAATTTTATTGTATATTAATACATTAGACACTAAATTTTCTCCTAAGTACTTTTAGGTATTTATACTTTTACGATACAGTTATTGTATCAATTAATCCAGTAGTTGTATTATAGTTTACAACAACATTTTGTGTAGCAACTGGGCCAGTTTCAGTCCAACTTTCAGGCCTATAATACGTGGCATCAGCACCACCAAATAGACTCCAATTTGTACCGCCAGTTCCCCAAACAATATTTGAATATGTAATATCACCAACTTCAAAATATGTTGGATAACCATTTGAATCATATACCGCAGTAGAATTATCAAATGTTTGAGTAAAGAAAGCTTCACTTATATCAAATGATAATGTTATCCATTCAGGAGCTGTAGCGCCGCTATTAACTTGTAATACTTGTCCAGCAGTACCAATATCTAATAAAGCATTAGTATCACCAGTTTGACCATATATTAATTGACCATCCGCAGTTGTTCCTGCATTTGCATCAACATAAGTTTTAACAGCTTGTTCAGTTGGAACTGCAAGGTTTGAATTACCTGATAAAGTTCCATCTGAAGAAAATTCATTAATTGATTCACCAAGTTGTGCACCAATTGAACCAAGTCGTAAGCTAGTCAAACCAGAAAGATCGAATGCAGAAGCATCAAGTGTTGCTCTACCAGTTGCTTGGTCTACTCTAAAGTAGTTACCAATTCTAAAGTTACCATCTTGGTCTGTTGATACATAGTAAACGCGTCCTGGAAGACTTTCAATAACTTCGTTACCCTGTGAAGGAGCTTGTGTTGGTACGCCTGGGTAATTAGTAGTTGTTCTACCACCAGTACCAATACTAAGGAAATCATGACCAGTTAATCGAATTTGCGAATAGTTATAGCGAATAATAAATGATTGTCCCTGATAACTATCAGCAGTATCTAGTTTTTCTTGTGATATTGTAACAGTAGCTGATCCAGAAACAGGATCCCATCCTGTAACAGCTGTTACAATATATGTTTGTGTATCTGTGCCTCGATTATATGTTTCAGTTGAATCAGCATCATTTTGAGCTCCAAGTAATGGACCTTCAACAAATTCAATTGAACCACCAGCAATTGGTTCTTGTGCTAATCCAGTTAATACTAATGCAAATCCTTGTTGACCTTGATGAGCGCTTGGTGCTAATGTAGCAGTTACTCCATCTTGTGCAGTAATTGTCGACCCATCTTGAAATAATGGATAATTATCTGTACCAAACCAATATTCTAATTGTCCAGTATCAGCAGTAACTGTAATCTCATTACCCATACCGGTATGGACACCACAATTATAATAATACGTTCCTGCTGTTGGAGCAACTAATACTACATATCTATTTGTAGATGCTGCAAAATTAGCCTGATAATCACCCCAAGTTACTTCTGCTCCATCTATCCAGAAAGTTTGGCCAGCTATAGGAGTACCATCATCAGCAGCTGCTGAAATATAAAGAGGATGACCAGTATTAGTTGTATTATTTTGTTCAAAGATATATGTTCTACCTTCAGCAAAATAAAGTTCAGACTTGATTACACCATCTATTTGAAATGCATTTCCAACATTATCGGTTAAATCGGATCTTACTGATACTTTATACGTATCGCCATGTGTACCATATTTGATATTCGATATAACAATTCGATGAGCAGTAGGATCAACTAAATTGGTTTGAATATTTTCAATTTGTCCTTCAATGCTCGTTCCAGTAACACCAACATCAAATCCAGTTAATGCTGTACCAACTAAGACTCTTTCAGCAGTACCACCAGAAATATAAGTGGTAAATCCAGTACCATCAACTGTAGAAGTTAATCCAGAATCATTATATAATTCAATGTTGTTTGCATCAACAACAGAAGCAAAATAGCTATTACTATTTAGCTCAACCATACCAAGAACGCCAGATATATTATTCACTGGATCGCCGTTGACATAACCGTGTCCGTTAATTTGTAATCTAACAGGATTTGAACGAAGCGCATCTGTTATAGTTTCAATTACTAAACCATATCCAGCTAATTCTCTTGCATCAATAAAGTTTGTAAGAGCAGGGTTGCTTGAAGGTTTAAAATTATTTCCATCAATTACTTGCGCCCACCATGTTCTCTTAGTAGTATTGGTTGCATCACCTAAAATACCACGCCATGTTGTGTTACCACCATTATCGGTGACATTATCAAAATAAAACGCTTGACCATCTACCAAATTATGAGCAGTAGAAGTTGTTAAAGTCATTTCATCAGCTTGGTTAGCAGTTGCAGTTAATCCGGTGGCTGTTCCACCCACAGCTGCAGTAGAAGATGTAATTGTATCACCAACGGAAAATCCGGCAGGTGTCGAAAGTGTTGTAGCATCATAAGTAAGCGTATCGCCATACATGATACCAGTTGTATCTGTCACATCTTCGTCTGAATCAAAACCTCTTGATACAGATCCATAAGTACCGTAAGAGTTATTACAGTTCAATCCGCGGATTTTACCACCACCAGATGCTGCAAAACCAAAGTCACAGTAATATGTAAAACACGATACAATTTCTGATAAACCGCGATCTTTTACCCAGAAACCAACACCACCGTCATGGACTTGTGTAAAAGTGTGGAATACCATCGATCCACCAGAACCACTAGGTCCAACAGATCCATCAATAATAGCACCAACACCACCTGTAGAGAATGCAGAAGATTCTTTAACATAAGGCGACTTAGTAATTAATGAGTTTGGATTCAATCGACAATAAACACCACCAATAGTAGCATCTTCAATATCTTCTGGATCACTAACTCCAAGTGCAAATCCAGTTAAACCTTTCAGCAACAGGCCTTCAATCATAACACCCGAAGAAAGGTAAAACATTGTTGCTTCATTATTTGGAGTTACTCCATCATCTGAAATACCAACACCAAAACCATTGTCATTTGTAGTATCTGGTTGAATAATACAGTTACGTTGACCGTCGCCTACAATTGTTACATTTTCAGGAACGACAATTGGAAGTTGTTCGTTATATGTACCATCTTTTATAAAGATTGTTGCAGGCGAACGATTTGCCATATCAGCAGCAATATAATCACAAGCAAATCTTAAGCTTGCAAATGCATAGTCAATTGCTTTACCATGATCGTTATCATCTGCGGATGAAACTGAATCTTCAGAAACATAAAAGATTTTATCATTTTCATTAGCAAATTGCCAAGAGTAATTCTGACCGTCTGGAGTTTGTAAAAATTTACCAGCATTGCCAGTAGTACTTGGAAGAACATAAGCTGCGCCTGTTACAAAAGTATCCCATTTGCCGGCAGCTTGATCTAAGAATAAATCAGTACCTGAAGTATGATCTTCTGTGCAAATATATGTGCTTACTGAATATGATACAATATCATCTTTTAAGTAATTAGTACCTGTTGTCCAAGCGCCCATATAACGAACGCCAGAATTATATTTTTCCCATTTACCAGCAGCAAGATCAGTTGCAAAATCTGTTGACGTATGTGCAACCAAAGAAATATAAGAATTACCACCATAAGTAACTATGGTGCTGATTGCGTAATATGTTGAAGTATTCCAATCACCGGCTGTTGTTACACCGGAATAGAAAAGATCCCAGTCTGCAGGAGTATCACTTGGAGTTGATCCGGTAGAGGTTTGTAAAGCAATATATGTATTACCACCAAATAAAACGGTTTGCCCAGGAACATATTCTGTGGCAGCATCATAGTTGCCTTGGAAATCATTTCCCTTTTGGAACAGTGTCCAAAATCCAGTATCTTCTGGAATATTACCAGTTGTTACTGTAGTACAAACATAAAGATTAGGACCATAACCAACAACATCTCCAGGCTGGTATGTCGTTCCAGCATTATATACACCTTCAGGAGAAATACCATCAACCATTGTTTCCCAATAAACTGGGTCACTAATTTGTTGTCCGGTGCTATCTTGTACAGCAATATATGCCCTACCACCAAATTTTACAATATCATTTTTTTGATAACTTGTTAATGCATTATATTCGCCTTCCCATTGAATACCGTCGACCATTTGCGACCAATATGTGTTATTGGGAGGAGTTTGACCAGTTGAGTCTAGTATAGCAATGTAAACTACACCACCATGTGCTACACCATCGCCAATACGATATTGTGTAGCAGCATCGTACTCTCCTTGGAATTTAAATCCTTCAACCATTAATGCCCAATAAGCATTATTGGTAGGAAGATTTCCAGCTGTTCTTACTGGATTACTATAAACATAAACATTACCACCGTACTTAACGATGTCGTTAATTTCATAAGTGGTGGCCGCATCGTATTGACCAGCAAAATGAAATCTTAATTTACCTAAATCTATAAGTTGTGTCATACGATTTTAACCTGTAAATGTCCGTCGTCGGTCCATTGGAATTGTAAAGAATTTTGTGACCAAACCCAATGTTTATAGTCATCTTTATCAACAATATCATCTTGTAAGTCTGGTAGCTTAATTGCTACTGAATCATCATCAACGATTTGCAAATCTAAATTACCAGTTTCACCAGATAACTTAAATCCATAGAAAGTTTTATCAGAGACATTTCCATTTTCTGGAAGACCATCTTGTCCAAATATACCTTCTGACATCAATTAACTCCCGTTAAGAGCGATAATACTATATCAACAGAAGAATCAATACTTGCGGACGCTTTAATTGAATCTCCAACTTCAAGCACAATTTTATTGCCTTTCATTACTTCGTCATTAAAACCATTTTCAATTCTAAAATTCTTTTTTATGTATATATCATTTGCACCATCATTTAATATAATACTAACCGGCACGATTTGGTTTATAACATTTGAAGCGTTACAACCAATAACAACAGTTTTTTCAGTTGCAGTATACAGTGTGATTGGTGTAGTACCAACTCCTGTAGCTGAAACATTTGCAAATGCTGACATATTGTTCTTCTATCTATTTATTTATATTTATTATTTATATAATTACTCTATTCAAAGAAAAAAAATTAACCTAAGGCAATTGCATAAGTGATTACATCATCTTCAAATTGTGTTAATCTTGTTTCTAAGTATTGGGAATCTATTGGAATGTGTGTCTTCCATGTAGATCCATTATAAACTAAATCAATTCTTACATTTCCTACATCAACATTAATTGTGCTTCCAGAGCCTTCAATTGAATTAACACCAGAATCAAATATAAGAGGATTATCTGTCCAAGAATCAGCATCAAAAATTGTAACAAAACTTCCTGTCACTGGAGCTTGTGGAAGTGTTATAGTAAAACTTCCACCAGAAGTATCCGCTAATAAATAATCTCCGCCAGCTGCAGTATAGTTTGATGATATAGGAGTTATGGTAATACCTGATGTACCACCAGCGCTTTTTCTCGCAATAATATCAATTACGCCAGAATTTGTTTTATAATATAAAATACCATCTTCATAATTGATAGCTAGCTCACCATGATCTAAATCTGATGTTTGAGGTTGCGCAGTCGTTACATTCGATTTTTTTAAGAGTATCTTAGTAGCCATTAACGCTTAAGCTCCATTTTTATTTTTTTTCTGGCGAGAGCTCCTTTATTTGAATTTTTTCCCATTTTCCAATAGGGCATTCAGCGCCAGAAAGTCTAACTTTTGCTGGCATAAAGCATCCGCATTTTTTACATACATTCAGTTTAGTTAAATTAACACACCGATTGCAAAGAGCAATTCTCCTTACAACTTCAGGGTGTCCTTTTGCTTCTATACCAAACATTATATCACCTTACTCTATTTATAATAAATTTAAGCTACAGGTTTATTATTTTCTAAATTAAGTGGAGGTCTTTTTTGTTTTTTTGCTTCATCAACTAAGCCTCTACCTTGTGCTAATGGTTTATATAGTTCTCTTAATTCTTGAGATTTTTTATAATAAGCATCGATTCTTTCTTCATAATCATCTTGGAATTCAAAAATTAATCCACTCCATTTACATGCTAATATATTTCCAAGTTTTCTTTGTGCGGCTTCAATTCCTTCTTTACGTTGTGTAATAGTCATAATTCTTGCAAAGGGAAGATATACCCCAGCGCCTTCACCAGAAAATACAGATATATTTTTTACGTTTTTACCGAGTGCTGTACCAGTTATAGAAAATTCAGAAGCTGTAGTCGTATAAACTGTTTTACAATTCTTAAGTAATTCAGCCCCTGAAACATCTTTATCAATAATTCGATCCCATCCCATTTTCCCAGCAATTCTTTGTACAACATCAGGAATAGTAAGTGGATGAGGTTTAATCATTGCTTCTGGATCTTCAAATATGATTCTTTCAACAATTTCTAAATCAGCGAGATCTAATAAATTATGTCCAGGTAAAAATATTATATCATCGATATTTTTATATTTTTCTGGCAATTCATTTAATACATACTTATCAGCAAATGCATTGATAAATTTTTCTAAAGCTTCTTCGCCTGCTTTACCAGATTCTTCCTTTGCCGCAAAATCTTGAAGTCTGCAATTAATTTCTCTTGATTGCGTACAAATATACACACCACCAGCGGGAAATTCTGTATAAGTATATTCATGAAAATCAGTACCTTGCACAGAGCTTACATCATAAGTAGCATAAAAATGTGGAGGTGATTTTTCTCTTACAATATGTTCTATTGATTCGGCCCAATTATTTCTTGATGAACGTTTAGTATATGGACCAATCTTACTTGCATCACCACCTTTTTCTTTCATAAGAAATTCATAGAGCCTAGGTTGGCACTTAGGCTCTACTTCTGGAAGTGACGGAGCTTTTTCTCCAGGAACAGCTAGATATTGCGTGGAACAATCTAATTTCATGTTATTACCTTATCAATTTATTTTGTATTATATATTATAGATTTTTTACATCAATTGTATATGGATCTACAACTCCTTCAGTTACATCAGCAAGTTCTTGCATTCGCGCATCAAGTACAGCAATATCATCTGTAGGTGTTAATCCTAATCTTACTTGACGATGATATCTTGCAACTTTCCAATCTAAATTTCGTAATAAACGATCTCTAGTTGCACGAACATAAGCCCAGCGTTTTCGTACACGAGTTTCTTGGTCTTTTTCTGGAACTTCAACTAACGTATAAGTTCTATACCAAGTTCCTGTTTCTTCGTTTTTCCAGGCAGTGCCGGGATACATTCGATGTGTAGCAGTTTCTACCACATCAACATCTGATTCAGGAATTGGATGCACTCTTACATACTGAGTTGCTGCTAAAGAAACATCAGTAATAGGTGTAGGCAACGTTGTATTCGCAAGATTGTCTCGCACCTCGTTTTCGTTTAGTGGAAATTCCAAAACCTCATTGGTTTCTTTATTCACTCTTGCGTATAGCATTTTAGTTTAGCTCCTTTATTCAGTAAACCACGTAGTGGATCTTGAAGTTGTTACGGTTGTATTATTAGTATATGTAGTATCAAAAAATGTTGTTCTGTTAGTTACATTTGATGTAGCTTGACTAGTTGGATGCTGCGTTGATGCATCTGTAATACGGCTTGTTGGAACAGGCGTATTAGTAATATAGTCTGTTGCAATAGGTGTATCAGTAATATAGTCTGTTGAAAACGTTGTTAGATACAATGTTTGTACTGTATATTCAGTAATTGCTTGGTATGGATACTCAGTAGGTGTGCTCCAAGCTGTAACAGTGCTTTGCGAAGTTGGATATTGTGTTTCAACGCTATAATCAGTTGGTTGAAATACAGTAGGCAACGCTTGTGTTGTATTAAAACAGTTTGGATACGTTGTTGGTACTGGATAATTAGTATATCCTATTACTGTTGGATAAGTAGTTGTACGAGATGTTACGTGTGCCGGAACATAGTATTGCGACACTCTACAAGATTGATAACTTGTTGGACATATTACACTAGAACACGAAAAATCTCTTGTGTGTACGTATGTTGTTGTTCCAGACGTTTGCCGACTAGTTGGAAAATATGAATCGTAATATGTAATCCCAGAAGTTACAACTTCATATGGAACACCAGTATTATAGCAACTTTGATAAGTTCCAGTACATGGCTGACAATTGTTTCCTTCTTGTATACACCACTGCTCCATTGCGAGATCACCGTTTGGTGTACATGGAATCCCCGCAATTGGATCTTCTTGACCCGAAAATGGAACCTGTGCACAAGTGTTACGCAAAGATATATAAGTTGTTGGTCCACTTGTGTTTCTAGATGTTGGGACAAAAGTATCAAATGTTGTAGTAAAAGATACAGCAACTGTTGTTGAATATTCAGCAGTAACTGTACAACCAGAGGCTGAACAACCTATGAAACCAGATTGACCGGTTTCGTTTCCATTTTCATCGTAATAAACACTACCGCTTGCTGGTCCAACTTCAGTATTTGTTGTGACAGTATCACAAATGGTTGTATTTTCAAAAGCGCCTGGAGTTGTATATGAAGTGACATTGCTCGTATTTTCAATTATCGCAGAAGTATACGTGGTATTTACTTGGTATGGATCGCAAGTCACAAACGTTGTACTTTGAGGATATCCAGTGCTTACTGAAAAAACTGTGATCACAGGATACGTATAACTAGTAGTAGTATTTCGCGAATAGTCTGTTGGAACTAGCGAAATGTACGTAGTTGGATTTGAATATAAAGTTCCTAATGGATAATAATCAGAAGTAATATATGGAGTAGGCACAGCATATATTGTAGGCACCGGAGTGTTAGTAGTATAATCTGTAGGAAACGTAGTCGTTTTAGGAGTTAAAAATACAGTATCAAATGTTGTTGGATATACAGTAGAATAACTGGTCACGGCCGACGTTTGCACCTGATACGAGGTACTTCTTGTTGTTGGAAAATAAGTAGGGTATGTAGTAAACTGACCCTTTGCTCCGCCTAACCATATTCTACGTGACATTACTGATTATATCTCCAAACCTGTACTGCTTTCCAATTTGTTCCATTATCTAAAGTTTCTAATACAATCATTGTTGCTGCATTAGTTCCAGTGTTCATTGTGGGAGTATTTCCTTTATCAAATCGAGTTCCAGGCGGCCAAGTAATTGAACCAGCGCCAGGTTGTTCTAATATGAAATACGCAGTATTCACCGCCCCAGTAACTAGACCAGTAATTGTAAATGTTGTATTGCCAGTAATGGTTGCAGTAATTGTTTCGCCGTTTGACAGATCTACTGACTGGGCTCCTGATATACTGCCTAAAGCTTGTGTTTTACTTTTGAGAGCGGCATTAACTACATTACGATCATCATCGATAACTGTAACACCACCAACCTTGATTGCCATCTTCGTATCTCCTTAAGAAACTCGGCTAAGGTAATTATTGATTTTCTATTTTAGCAGATAATTCCTTAATAGCCTCTATTAATACTGGAATAAGAGCATCATATGAAACGCGCTTAATTCCATCTGAACCAGTATTTACAACAAGTGGTAATACTTCTTCTACTTGTTGTGCAACTACACCGATTGATGACTTACCGCTATCTTTCCAATCAAAATATACACCTTCTAATTGTTTTGCAATTTCCAGTGCGTTTGGAATTCTATTTATATTTGTTTTTAATGTTATATCAGACGTTGAATTAAAATTTGTTGCTGATATATCACCTGCAGCTAAATTTGCTAAATTGAAACTAGCATCACCAGTATCAATACCACTTGGACTATCTGGTTCTAATGTATAACCATCATAAAATTTCCAAGTATCATCAGTCGCATCTCTAAATAATCCTGCGTGTGCATAACCACTTGCTAAACCAGTATCATTATAACCACCTGCAATACCTAAATCAGGTTCAAGATAAGTTTTAGCATATGCCGTTCCGCCAGAAGTATATGTATCAACATTTGTAGAAGCAATTGTAAATGATGTTGCATTAGCAGAAGTAATTGCTACATCAGTAACATTAAAACTTGTTGGTGTAACACCAATTACAGTTACAAAATCTCCAGCAACATAATTATTATCTGCTGTATATACAACATTAACACCGTCACCAACCGCATTTGTAATTGTAGCATTAACTCGACGATTCAAATAAATCATACTTTCAGCGACTGAAAGATTTTGAGTATTTACAAAAGTTGTTGTACCAGATACCGTTAAGTCTCCATCAATATCAACTACTCCAGTAAACGATGGACTAGCTAATGGTGCTTTTAGATCAAGTTCATCACTAATATTCGTGAAGTTTGTATCAACTTCTGAATTCAGTAGTCTTGATCCTTTAACGCTTCTAAGTGTTAATGATACAGACATTTACGTTCCTATTTTTCTTTATTCGCCAAGGACAATAATAAACCTTTAATATCAGACAAATCTGACTTTATAGTATTTATATCTGATTCCATTGATTGTATTTTACTTTGTGTATTATACTTAAATATTTCTTCTTTGTTAGCTTTATCTCTTTTACTAACATAAGCTTCATAAGCTTTTTTATCGCTATTAGTAATTGATTTAGAATGAGTATCTTTTACTAGATGCTCAAATCCACTAAAAGGTTCTACATTTAATGTTTTCATATTATGCTAGTGCGATCACTCTTAAATTTTTACACTTAGGTACAATTGCTGAATTTGATGATGTGAATGCAATCTTAATTTCAAGTCCATCAAATGGAGTCAATTCATCGAGCTCTAATTCAATTTCAGTAAACGCATTATCTAACGATACTGGAAGATTAGGAGCGGCGATTTCAATAAACTCTGCTGTTTCAGCGTCTTCACCAATCAAATATGGTTTATAATAAAATAAAATATTTGATCCAGCTTTACGATTTACATCAACACGTAAATTCAAAGCCGTAGATGGATTTGCTAAAGTAATTTTTCGTGTAATATATTTAGAAATAACAGAACCATTTACATTTGCTTCTTCAACAATATATGTTTTACCATATACTATAGTAAAGTCAGTTGTTGTTGAAACAAAAGATGCTGGGTCTGCTAAATTAATTGCTGATAAAGTAATTTCTGATCCGTCACTTGCTATATCAGTAACTCTATAAGTTCCATCTACATCTGTAACAACTCCGGTGAGTGTAATAGTAGATCCAATCGGAATTGCCAAAGCATTTTCTTGATGAGCAAGTGGAACAGTCAAAACGCCTTTTTCATTCTGAGGTGTAACGTCAGTTGCAGTAAATGTGGTATTAATTGCCGACATTAATGTTACTTCGTCTTCCGTTAACGGATGTTCAGAAGCATAAGTTGGATTATTAATTAAATTATGATAAGTTAATAATCCGATTTGTTGTTTATCGATTAATGGCGAAACATATTTATTTTGAGTAGACAAATTCATTCGATAATGAAATGATTCATTACCACTTAAATTATTTGCTTTCACAGTTGGATTTGCAACTAATCGTGTTTGATTTAGTTCTGTTAATGTTGGTTGTATATCAAAGAACGTAGAATCTTGAGTATAATTTGTTAGTGTTCCTTTTAGTTGATGAACAACATTAGTGTCACCATTTTGTATAAGACCCAACTTAGGCTGAACCGCGTCAATTAAAAGATTCTTTGTAACAACAACTTGGTTTCCACCAAAGCGCGCTGACGCTGTTGCAGCAGTACCAACATCAACTGTATAAGAATTTGTTGTAACATTTGAAATTTGAAGTGCAACACCTGCTACATTGTCAAAGTTAATTCCGAATCCAGTTCCTGGACCAGAGATACCTTGACCAAGAGCTGTTCCTGGTGTTACACCGTTATTTGCTGAAGCAACAGCTCCAGAAACATATCCATCTAAATTTGCAATTGAACTAATAACTACATAGGTACCATTTGTCATACCATGATATCTGTGATGAACACGCATAAGTGTTGAACCATTAAATACTTCTAATGGTTCATCTTGTAAAACTTTTGAATTCATTGCACCAAGTTGACGAGCTTTAAAATCAAGAGTTGCGGTAACATTTTTATCAAAGATTGCACGATATAAATTAAATTTTAGATCTTGTGTTTGTTCAGGCGTCCATGTAGTAGCATTTTGTGATTTATACAAAGTGCCCATATATGGTTGAGATGATATTCTTTTTCCTGTAACTAAGTCATCTTGATCAAGTTCTGAAATATATACCTGATATTTTTTCGAATCTGTTCCTAAGCATAATGAATATTCGCCTGGAACAAGATATATCGGAGCATCAAATATAATTGTAGTTGGCGTAGATGCATCTGTTGAAGTAGAAATGTTTCGCGGATACGTTATTTTCTCAGAGAAAGGAACAATATAATCTCCAGGAAACCCATTATCGTTAGCTCTTATTTGAGTTAACATTGGTAAATAAGTATCTTTTGTTTTGAAGTATAAATCAACTTTAGTCACGCAGCAAGGTTCTTCAATAAAGAATGATTGCGCTAAAGGATCTACTAAACTATTCAGGCTTGCCATTATCTATTTTGCTCCTTAGTAAACTGTTCCATTATCTATTGAATTTTGTAGTGTAACATCTACAGCTTTTTGTGCCCAACCATTTGGATTTAATTGGTCTGAATTTGCAATTGCAACTGCTGCTTGAACTCCGATAAAAACACCAGGACTAACTCCGCCAGGCATTGTTCCTTTTTCATTCATATAATTAGTAATTGATGCGTCTGAATCTGCACCAATTCCTCTAGCTATCCCTTCATTTACCATATCTTTTACGAAGTGTCCAACCTTAGCAGCTGCTTCATTATATTCTGATGGAATAATAGATCCATCAATTCCACCACCAGCTAATGGTTCAGTTGATGTTTCGGCATCAATAAAATCTTGTACAGTAAGACCTTTGTGTTCAGCGTAAGCTTCAATTTCTTCTCTTTCAGATTCTGTTGGTGGTCGACCAAATGCATATGAGAATACTGCACCCATATAACCTAATGTATCATTGTTTTGAGAACGTGGCGGATCTAAATCTCCATCATCGTCATCATCTTCATCTAAGTCATGGAACGTGTATATAACAACAGTATCTTTTTCTTCATGATAATCGCAATAGTAACTGGAATTTGCTTCAATTAATACAGCACTTTCTCCCCAATTACCATCAGCTAATATTTCATAATAATCAGCACCGTAACACTCAAATCTTAAATGTGTATTTAATGCAGGTGCATCATTAGGATCATATGCTTCTGCTAAATCCAATTCCTTTTGAGTAATTGTAGTATCACCATCAATAATTGCTTGTTCTAATGTTGCGGTATCAACATAACCACAATCTGCAGAATTCAAAGCATATACAATTTCATATGTACCACAATTGCCATCATGATAAGATCGATATTCTGTAAATGGTAATCGACAATCAGTAGCTTGTCCTGATACTAATGTACCTGAAACTGGACATGGATCTCTGGATTGACAATCTTCAACATTATTAGCATCGATCAAAGCAGTATAAGTTCCACATATACCAGTTACATAATTATAAGTTCCATCATAGTATTCACCCCAAAGATCTTTAGAGTTTTGAGCTGAACCATCTACACAGAACGTATTCTTAATTACACCATTACCTTCACACGGATTTGGAGGTATACATCCAGGAGAATTTGCTTCTTTCACAACAACTGAAGTTGTACATACTCCATTTACATCCGGTCCACCAGCAATCAATTGCTTAAGTTCACCAGATTTATGATCGCAGAATGTATCTAAAACAGTTCCAGCAGTAGGACATCCTTGTACAACCGAATCTTCTTCATATTGACATGTGGCAACATTATTCGTTTCAATTAATTGATCGAAATAACCACCGTTGCCATCATGATATGTTCCATACAAATCATGTCCTTGGCAATATTTGTCTGCAATTTCTCCTTGATCAGTCCAATCAACTCGAGTTGAAGATTTTTGTATAGCTTGTTCAGATACTCTTGGAACTCGAGTTGTAATAATTTTATTTTGCCAAGTGACTAATTTACCAGAAGAATTAAATTGCATTGAAGCAGAAGTAAATTCATTTTCTGGATTATTTGTTGGATCATCAGTAATTCTTAATGTATATACACCAGTCGGTAAATTATATTTGCTTGCAGCATATTCAAATGTTGCATGTAATTCTCCGTCTGAATCTGTAACAAGTGATTTACCAACAACACCACCAATAGCTTCGATTGTAGAAGCAAGATATGCTCCATCTCCTGGATTATCATAAGCATCTTGAGGTTGGACTCTTGTCGCAAAATCTCCAGTATATCGTGTATTTTCTGTAACATTAATTCCGTTAAAGAATACAAAAACACGAGTGTCTGGCATTAAACCAGATGCTTGGAACGGAATAGAAACATCTCTCATTTGAGAAATTACTGTTTCAGTTGAAACGCGCTCAACGTTTTCAATATCGTCATAACCAACATCATATGCTGTGCCGTGTTGGCCAATAATATATTCAACTCCATTACGAAGATCAACTGAACCTACAATTTCTTCTCCCCAAATATATCCATCTACCACTCCATCAGCAGCATCTTGTTGTCTATATTCAGATAAGAGATAATCATAATCAGAAGTATCAACGCCGGGTCGAATTTCAGCTCCATTAATTTCTTGCTTCCATATATCTGAACTCTTACCAGTAATTTTACCTTTAAAAGATACAACATTATATGGATTTAAATTTGTAAAAGTTGATGCTTTATTATTTTGAATAAATTTTTCTTCAGTATACGGAAGACTATATAAGTCACCAGTTAATGTATAATTTTTAGCTGTTCTTTCGTTTTTAATTGTCAATTCAGTTGCTTCATCAAAAGCAAAATCAATTGTAAGATCTTCTTTCAAATCCAACATGTGTTGTTTGAATACAGGTCTTAACGCATTATTAATCTTATCAATTGCTACTCTATAATCTTCTCGATAAACATCACCAACACCGTGACCAGTAAATGAATCAACAATAAATCCATTCTTAAATCGATCTAATCCGTTGATGTCTTTTATCTGATAATTTTGAGTATCTTGCTCAATCTGATTTAGTGTTGTATAATATTCTAAGTTTTTGATTCGCTTTTCAAGATTACCAATTGCACGCATGGTATAACGCTTGTTATCGATATTAATAACTTTAATATCAGCTTTCAAATCAAATACGTAAGCGTTTTGTTTTAATAAGTATAGAACCATTGAGTCTGTTGGTGTTTTAGGCTCTTTTGGTTCAAGATCGCTCTTACCTTTTATAATACGAATACGGCCTTTATTAGTAAGTACAACTTTATCTACACGTGGTAAGTAGTATTCGTATGATGTTGATATATCATCTTCATAATCAAGGAATTCACCAACACTAGCACCGGTTCCTGAGAAGCCAGTACCAGCATCATTAATCCTAGGACGAAAATCTAAACAATCTCTCAATACGTATTGATTGCCACCTAAGGTAAGCGTTGGAATATCGTCGTATGCAATATCTGAATAAGAATCAACTGTAAAGAAATCACCCGAAGTATGAGTAAAATAATCAAAGGTAATTCGAATAGGTGCAGTTGGTGCTGCAGCTCCTTTCTTTAATGTGATTGAAGCTCTATCGTAATAAAATGCTTTTTGACCATTTGAAAAATCGTAACGATTAGTAATATCAATTTCAGTTGTGTTATCGTATGAAGGATCTCCAAATGCGCCAGATGTTGTCATCTTGACAGACACAAGGCGATATCCATCAGCTTTTCCTAGGGAAATAGTATTTGCTTGAGCTGGGCCTTGAGTCAATACATCTTTTTGCGAATTTGTTTGAAGTACTTTGTTTTTAGCAGCTGCTGGAGCATTTGTTTTTTGTACAGTACCAACAATAAAAATAGTTTCAGTCGTATAACCTGCTCCCGATAAATCAATATCAACAACAGTATTATTACCTGAAAAAGTAAGAGTTGCAAGACCTAAATCAACCGGTGCACCTTGCGAATCATACGCTTGCCAATTATCATATGAATAACTATTAAAGCTTTCATCTGTATTTGCATTTAATGATCCAGCAATACCAGCAGCAAGAGTACGAGTATATACTCTTCGCACTGAATAAATTGTGTCAGTGCCATTTGCATCAACCGTCTTAATAATATCAGCTGGTAAAGGAAATATGTAAGAATTCTTTTCTGGATTCTTAATAACCGCTTTTCCGACATTTAATACTTCACCTGAAATTGTAACACCTAGATAGTTTGAGTCAAGTGTTAAATTTAAATCATCAGTAATTATAGCGATCTTATAATAATCTCCACTGATTTCAATATAATCACCTTCATTCAAATCAGTGGTAAACGAAGTACCATTACCGGTAACAGCAGTGCTACTATTGGTTGCAGAAATTGTACCTTGAAGTAAGGTATTTTCTAAATCAATATCGGCGGTAAAATCTGATGCAGTTGTATTATTATACCAGATTTGCTTGGCATCTCTTGCGAAAGATTTGCCGGTAAACATTTGTATATCAAAAAGAAATATTTTATGTAACCCAGCTGATAGATACGAAGTATATTGCTCAACGTGTCTTATACGAGCAGTACCAACCTGATTACCCTGAGCAGCTGCAGGACTTGCTGAATCGCCTACACTATCATATAAACGAACTAATGGTAAATCATCTAAATCTTCTGGAAAAGAATTTGTTATACTAGCAAAAACATAGTTGCCATAAGGAACATATACAGAACCAGAATCGACTGCAGCTGTATCACGAGCTTTATCGCCAGCAATTGCTTGATTCTTAATTGAATCAATTTCGTAACCTTTTACGTATGCTTTTCCTGGATTTATTTTTGCTATAAATTTGCTTGAATCACCGCCGCGATTTGAATCATAATAACCATTATTTGATCCAGTATCTAAATGCTCTAACAATTGCATACTATATTGACGTACAACATAATCACCAGATTCGTCATACGTTCTACGAGCTAATACATCACCGAGTAAAGCATAATCGCCTATCACGGCTTGCGAAACAACTTGATTAGTTTGAATTCTAGCAATTTCAATGTAATTTGGATCAGCAACCGAGTCTTGAATAAACTCTCGTCTTGCCATAGTCATATCAATGTATAAACGATCTGCTCCAGGAGCTGCATAGTTATAAGAACCATTTGCTGGATCAAGCAGTGTATTATCATCAGTGTAAGTATAGATTTTTTCTTCTACATCAAATCCAACAATTACACTTCCTGGTTTTCCAGTACGAGATAATACTAAAGTTGAATCTGGAAAATAAACAAAATGTCCATTAACATACATTATACCTTCTGAAATAATGTATGCGGAACCAACAGTATTGACTTGAGCTGCCGCAGCAAAAACTCTAACACTTTTACCTGTATTGTAAATAGCTTCATCAGGAGAGAACCCTACACTTTCTTTATTATTTGTAGAGTTAAGCCATTTTACATAAATTGTTGGAGGATTACCATTCGAATCAGCCTGCGTTGCGTTAACAACTAAAGCTTTTTGTCCGGACTCAGTACCATATACTTCAGTGTCAATTAAGCTAAGCACCGAATCATTTGCATCGGCTGCCAGTTTCACACAATTATATCTCAAATCAAGAGTAGCGTTACCGCCATGAACAAGCGTTCCATTCTTAAAAATGTGATCGCCAAATCTCTTGATTTGATTTTTTATAATACTTTGAAGCTGAGTAAGCTCTCGGGCTTGAACAGAAACTCCCGGCTTAAACAGAATTTGATGATAATTTTTTGTTTCATCAAAATCGTCAAAATAAGGATCAGTGTTTAGATTAATTGCCATTCTGATTGTTCCTAATAATAATCTCTATTTATAATCAAAACTTGATAAATGTTCTAAATGTAACTGTTTGTTCTTCTGATGAAGTAAATGCTAATCGATTATCAATGTACAAAACTTCTCCAGATAAAACATCAATATCTGGATCTGTTACTGTAGTAACTGTAAAATTAGCTGATTCTTCCGCGTTATAAAACTCATCTGTGGCCACAGGTGTAGTTCCATCTGTTGGTATTACCAACATTGCATTATCTTCAGAACTTATAACTCTCATTACCTTTGCATCATTTGCCGTGTGAATAAGAGCATCTTCCGGATAACTATCGCCAAGGAAAGTACCTTCTAATTTAAAGCATGCTGAACCACCAGAATTAATAAATTTTCTATTTTCATTATACACATCAAAATCTTTTACAAGACCAAATTGTCTATATTGATTGTCTACAATTAATCCTTGATTTGTTTCAGCTTCAAACGAAACATAAAAACATAATGTATCTGCCATTAATTCTCTAGGAGCATCAAATCCATGCCCGCCCAATGGAGACATTATTGCGCGAGAAGTAGTTGTTCCTAAATTTTCTGAAGCAATAGATACATTAGCGTATGTATAACCCGATCCACGATTTGTCATTGTAATCGAATCAACTTCGCCATTTACATCTATAGTTGCAACTGCCGTTGCTCCAGTTCCATCGCCTGTAATAGTAATTGCAGGAGGAGCTGTATAACCAGCAGTTGAATTTGTAATAATAATTGTAGATATTTCTCCATCAACTGTAAGAGCTTCAACGTCAGCCTGTAATGAATCAAGATCTCCAGGAGTTGATAATGTTAAATCAATATCTGCTCCTTCGCCTGGATCTAATAATCCCTTAGTAACTGTCAAATATGCTTGTGTATATCCAGTTCCAGCATTTGTGATTGTTACACCAGTAACATTACCATTTTCAATTACAAGATCAGCAGCACCATCGGCACCGTCACCAGTAATTACGGCATAAGTTTGATCGTGATCGTAATCTTGCCCACCATCATTTAATATATAACCGGTGATAGTTCCAGCTTCATAATATTCGTTTTTCACTTTCTTTATGACTGGCATATAGTCATTAGTCATAAACTTATTACGTAAGCTTAATGGAAGGAAATACATAAATTTCCAAACATATCCATCGGCAGTTACAGTATATCCAGGATCAGTACCAGTTGGTTTTACTGTTGAAGGTGCACCTGAATTATTGTCAATACATTTATAAACATTAAAATCATCTGTTAAAACGTAAAAGTCAATTTCATTCATTGCACCGGCATCGGCCAAGTATCTATCATCAAAGCGAGAATAAACAACATCAGCTGTCCAATCAATTCTTCGCGTAATAAAGGATACATTATTAATTGTGACACCTTTCACACCAATAATATTATTACGGGTAGTTAATTCTTCGTTATAACGATTATTGGGAGTTGGCGCATTATCAATAGCGCCTTCATTGTCCCAAGAAAGAACCTGACCTATAAAGTAATAATAACTAGCAGATCTATTTTGAATTTTTTCATAAATAGCATCCGCCATTGTATGGTGGAAATTTGGCCTAACGATAGCTACCATTTTTTATCTCTTAAGATATTGAAATAGTCCAAGTAATAGTCATACTGTCGTCTACAGCTTTATTGACCACGTTAAATACAGTACGACAAAGCATTGTGCCGGCAGTACCATCATTAAATACACCCGCTTCTGTAAGAGCAGCTGTACCAACTCCTGGACCCCAAGTAGCTACGTATTCAATCTCATTTGCTGTAACTGTATCAGTAGTTAAAGCAACACGAGCTTCTTCAGTCTCAAGAGTAGTATCACCTGCTGCAGCCAATGTAGTGCCAGTACCAACAGCCATGTGAGTCATTTCTGCAGGTGGTGCATCGTCATTTAAACGAGCCGCGATATATTCGCGCCCAGTAGTTACAACAAGGTTTTTAATATTCACCTTATCTTTTAATCGGCCGTCTGGAGCAAAGACTTCAATCTCTACTTGACCAGTTGCTCCGATGAGTTCATTCATTAACATTTCATTTGTCTCCTAATTAAATGTTGTTAAACCTTCTGAATAATCTTCAGCAAAATAATTTTCTGCATAAATATCGCCTAATAATTCAATTATACCAGTGCTATTACTATTTATACTGTCAGTCTGGTTAGAATTAAAATTAACTGATAGTAAACTATCATCTGTTGTAACAGTATCAGATATGATCTTATTACGCGTAATTAGTATGTTTGAATCATCTGCGCCAACAGCGTCTGAAAGCGGCTTGCTATAATTCTTTTGTACTATTTGGTTTGCAGCTACTGAATCAGTTAATGGTTTTAATAATGTCCATTCCCAAACTGGTTCAGCTGTCACCACGACTTCAGCAACAGGTTTATACATATGCTTAATTTCAGCATCTTCTGTATCAACAACATCTTGCAAACGAGTACGCAAATAACGACGTAAGGCATCAAGATTTCTTGATAGATCAAATGAATTATTAATAACAAATTCACCGAATGCTACCATTCCAGCCGGATGCACTGTTCTATTTAAGACATTTTTATATTCATCAAATCTTTCAGACGATCGAATCAAATAAGAATATTGTTGATAAAAGAAGTTGTCTTGCAAATATATATCATCAGATAAGAAACCGTTATTAGAGATATATTCACCGCGATATTCTACAACAGGTCCATTTGTGAATTTTATAATTGCACGATTTGGATATGTAATTTGATCAGCATCTGGATCAGTAGATATTACAAAGTTGACTCCACCAATAATATCAACTGTTGGTATAATCATGGCGTAAAAAGTATCTGAATATTCAACGCCAAAATTAATGAATTTAATATCTGTTAGCTCACCTGTTGTGTTATTAACTTCAGTCGTTTTGATTGTAACACCAGTGCCAGTAGCTTCTTCTATATCAATAAATTGTGCTAAACCAAAATTTTGTCCACCATATACAATTTCATATGTTGAAACTGCTGGAACAACTGTAGCAACAACTCCAAATTCATTAATTGTAGAGTTTAAAACAATTCTGGCAATGTTAATTGATTTGGTTACAAATATTTCATAATAATTTGTTTGGCCAACTTGTTTAATTCGTTCTACTTCTGCTGGTATTTGTAATCCATCAGGAGTTGTAATTGTAACTACATTTGCAAATAGATCAAATGGATCGCCTGCAGTGACGTCAATAAAAACTGAATTCTGTTGAACCCATCTACCATCAGATGCTACTAATATTTTTTCTTTTGGAAAACTAACTTCAATTTCTGTATTATATAAAAGTCTAAATAAAACTTTAAATGATTCTACAGAACCTTTTGCTTGATAGAATTGTACAATGTTTTTGTATAATATTTCTTTATTGACTTCTAAATTTGTAACAAAGCTTGAGCCTAACTCCTTTTCTAATAGGAGTAAGAAATCGTCAACAACAGTATCAATATCGCGATTTGCTAATATAGAATTAATCGCGTACGAGGGACCTCCCTCAGCATTCATGAAGTTATAGTATTCTTTTAAAAATTCAATCAGGGCAGCTGAATCTTCTATTAACTGTCGTGGTAATAGTGACTCAACTTTACCTGTTTCTATATTATCGCGAGTAGCCATACTGTGTTAATTACTCGTGTCGAGAGAATGTGGTATAAGACGATGTTCCAGCAGAACCTAATGTGGTAATTGTATCTTCTTCACCAGTTACTGTAATGCCAGGAGTTTCGTCTTGCTCAATTGAAACTAGTTGATTATACTTAGGTGCAATATCATTTGAATTTGGATCTGCAAAAATAAGTAATACATCAGAAGATTCAATTAATAAATTTTTCAATTCAATTTTACCCAGTGTGGGAAATATTGTACCAGCATTTGCTCTGACAATCGTATCACTATCAGCATTTAAAATTTGCACTGTTCTATTTGGAAATGCTCCAGGTTGAGGAATGTCGGCTAGCTTACATGATTGGCCTTGAAATGTAAATGTATTTGAAGATAAAGTTTGCTCAGTAGTGTCAGTAATGTAAATAGGACTAGAAAATTTAATTACATAATCAGCAGAAAACCCAGTTTGTGGTTGAACATGCTTATGCATCTTTAATCTAGCAAAGGAATTTAATATACCCTTATCAACACTGTCTATGGCTTTTAACAGTTTGGAATAACGTAGTACACCATCAAACTTTTCTAAATAAGTATCGTTATAGTCTAGAATAGCATTGCGTACTGCTGTTTCTAATTGACCTTTTGATCTTGCGGTTGAATTTGGATCGTATTTAAAGAATACATCCATAGTAATAAACGTATAATCTGGATTTTCGATTTCAGCAGTGACTGAACCCACATTACGAGCTGCAAGATATTGTTTAATAATATTACGTGAAGTTGTCGATAAATATTCACTTGTCTTTGGCTTGATTGATAAGAAAACTTTACCGTATACAGGTGGATCATTGACTTCACCACCCCAGACTGATATATCTTCAATGTAATCGTATTCTGCCATCAACACAGCTTTATAATCAATTGCAGTCACAGCTCTATTTTGTGAAGCAAATGATTTTGGAGCATTATGTCGAATTGATTCGGTTGTTTCTTTATCAGACCCAGTTGTTGTTCGAACAAATCCATCTACTTTTGTAATAGTAATTGCTGATATTCCACCAATAGATCCATCAATGGTAAACGCGGTTGCGCCATTTCCATCCGATCCGTGTGTTTTAATAAATCCAATATCAACGATTTGACCAGTAACAGGCTGATGTCCTACAACATTATCGCCAAAATATATTTGATATTGCCCGTCGTAACCTTCTTGCAAAAAGTAAGCAAAGGAATCTGACGCAACGTCAAGAATTGAATTATAATGTGCATATACTTGTGATGTAGTTGCTGTCAATGAATCACGTACGGATACAATTAAAGTTTCTACGTCTGCCATGTCAGTAGGCAATTCAAACTTTTGATTTGGTACTTTATTATTGATACGATATGTGAAAGTTTGTATTTCTCCTTCACATATTTCTATATTATTAAAGTAGTATTTGTTTTCACCATCTTTAATTGCTGTATAAGATTGATTTGTTACAAATTGATATTGGCGATTACCAATTAATCCTTGAAACTTTTGCCCTCGAGGAATTTCAATCGCAGTAGGATCAGAAGGAACTCCAGCAACGACAACATTTAAATAAGCTTTTGCTGCAGTTGCTGATGATGGAGTATATCCTAACATCTTAGCATGAGAAACAACATTTGCTCTAAACTGTGCTGTATCTAAAAAACTTTCATTTGCATTAGTGTGAGCAAGCAAAGCATTATATTGAGTATTATAAGCAAGAATATCCAATAGGATACTCATACCCGATCCATCAAAATCATAGTCGTTAAATTTATCTTGCGCACTGAGAAACGCTTTTAAATTAGTTTTGATTTGATCAAAATCTAGTTCAGTTACGTTCTTAATATTTGCCATTATCGAATTCTCTCTAAGTATACATCTACATCAACCAATCCTGGAACATTATTAATTTTAACAGACACCGAAATAAAGACTGCATTTTCGTCAGTACGATCAAATATTTCTAATGCAGCTATTTGTACTCTTGGTTCATGATATTTAATTGTTCTTTTGATTGCTTCTCGCATTGAGGCAAGATTTACCGGACTAAAGTTTTCAAATAACTTATCAGTAATTGCACAGCCGACATTTGGTTGAAAAGGTCGTTCACCGTATCCAGTTAAAATTAAATTTCTTACTGATCTTCGTATTGCATTAATATCTCTTAATGGAACTACATCACCAAAATTTGGATGAGGTTTAAAATTTAAATCTAAATCGGAATAGTCCACTGCCCGCGCAACGACGTTGGCGGTTATTTTTTCGTAGCCTTTATCGGATAAGTATTCAGTACTCATAGTATCTATTTATACCCTAATTGCCAGCAAATACGTTATTTGATCCCATAACTTTCACATTCCCTTTTGAATCAATGTCGCCTTTTCGGCCGCATCCTTTTCCATTTACCCATACTGTATTTGAAGATTTGACTAATACGTTTCCGTTTGAATCTACATCACCTTTACGATGTACTCCTTTCTCATTTGCAAACACGTTATTGGATGCTTGTACTGCAGTGTGACCAACAGCATCTATGTCTCCTTTACGATGAACTGAATATGTCATACTTCATTCTCCGGTGGAAAGGCATCATCAAATTTATCTGCGTAGTCTTTTATCTTACTTACCGATGGAGATATATTTGCATCAGATTTATTTGTTTCATCTAACATAAATCCATCACGAATAATTGATTGCCACATAATGCCATCAGTAACATAATTGCCACGATTTCGATATCCAGGACCCATTGTATCTCCAAGATAACGAATACGATCGACATCATTTTTTATTTCAGTAAGTGTTGAATTGTGCGTAGACAACTCACCGTTTAAAGTATCTAGTTTACCTTCAATAGTTGTAAGATGTCCATCCAACATATTATACATTTCATCAAATTTAGATCCTAACATCTGACCTATCATTGCAGCAGAAGAAAGTATAGCAGGTGAATAATCCATTACAGCTGATGTCGTATTTGAACTAGTATCTTTTACAGAAATTATATGATCTCCGATTTGAACAATTGCTGTAGCGCCAGTTCCATCTCCACTAATTGCAACTGTCGGAATATCGCCGGCCTGAGGAGGATTATTAATAGAATAATTACTACCATAATTAGTTATTTCATAACCAATTACTGATCCATTTTGAATGATTGCATCAGCTGCAGCACCGCTTCCATTACCACCAGTAATCGTAACAGTTGCAGTAGTATAACCAGAACCAATTGTTCTTGGTATTATAGCTCTTACCTGACCAGTATCTGATAAAAAATTATTGGTATGTGGAGCTAAAGCCATCGCTTAATCCTCTTAGTTTAATCTAATATTCTTAGCAGTAATAACGTAATCTTTCTTAGCAGTCTTTGTAACTTGGCCTGACGTGGCTTGACTTAAATCGCCACCAACAACTTCACCTAAGTTACCAACCACTTCGTTTGATCGATTACCACCAACATATTGTGTAAGATTACCGTAAATATATTCTGTCTTATTACCTTGTACTTCTACGTTATAATTACCCACAACAAATAAGTTACAATCACCTTCGATTGTAACACGAGATGTTCCTTTTACATTTACATAATCATCGCCTAAAGTCACTTCATAATTATCTTTAACAACTTTTAAAACTCTTTCACCAGCCGGATGTATTTCATAAAAAGTACCTGAACGGTGGTGTTCTTTAATTCGTTGATAATCAGCAGTATCGTCAATTTCAATTACATGCCCTGATTCTGATTCATGTACTTTATTAAATGGATACTGTGGTTTAGCAGGACTAGGCGGTTCATCAAAATAAAAGATATTTGGTATGTCACCACTTAATTGAAATGGTTCTGCTTTTGATTTTTCTGCAACCTTACCAACACGAATTGTTTCTTGATTTTTAGAAGCCTGTGTGGCTAATCCACGTGCTGCACGATTTACATCTGATGCTGGTAAATAATTCGTTAATTCATCGTCTGTCTTTTTAGGATAATTACCCAATGGATCAAAGAATCCTTTTGATGGATCAGCTTCAATCGTATTCAATGAAGCAACCGAACCCATAATAATTGGATCCTGTGCATCTGTTCCATCACGAAAGAATCCAACTACCCATGAACCTTCTACTAACCCATGTGGCGAACGCCCAACACCGGATGTTCCAGATTCTGTAGTTGGTAAAAGTATTGTAGCCCAAGGTAGATCTTCTGTTGGCAATAATGCTTTATCTGCGGTATGGTAACCATAACATCTTACTCTTACTCGATTTAAATATAAAGGGTCCGCACGGTCTTCAACAACACCATGAAACCATGCGAATTTTGTATCCATAAAATTATTCATCGTTTATGCACCGAGTCTCTACGTATTTTCAATCGCGTATAATAACCAGTTTGATCGAATTGGTGTGTTGACGATACAATTAAATATCGACCTGATAACATTTCATCTGATTCTCTACCGGCTCCATCAACTTGACCAGACTTTGGAAATAAAATTTCAATCACGGTTCCTGGCATTAAACGTGTATCACCATTTAATTTGAGTGTATGCTCTATTTGTTCTAGGTTTGAATATACTGAATGTTTATATGCCATTTTATAAGAGCCAAATCCATGTACATTTACATGGTCATCATCAACCATCGCTAAATTGTTTTGATTGATAAAAATATTATATGACTCTTTTAAATCTAATGGACTGACTCCTGATATAGAAAAATCTCTATCCCATACTAAATCTGATTCGGATCCGTCAATTAAAATTGGTTCATCTTCAAACGCGTTATAATCAATCGTTTCATATACCTTATTTGATAAATCTAAACGATGTGTACGTGTTACATATGATCCGCCTTTTACGCTTTTAAACGGAGAGAATCCAAGGTTTGATGATGCTTCTAATATACGTAATCGTTTTTCTTCAAATGATTCGTCAGTCTGCTCTTCGTGTGAATAAAACGTTCCTTGCCAATAAGTATCTAATACTTCAGAGGTAATCATATTATTATAAGAGTTTAAAACATATTTAGAATCATCAAACCTTTGATAAGTAAACATTGGCGCACCGTTTGCTGCCATTGATTTTTTTAATATAAATGCAATAGCATCTGCATACGTTAACTTAGGACAAATAAATTTCATAGCACCAAGAGTCTGATCGTCAAGCATTTCTAATTCAGCGCCTACTTGGCGATAAAGCTCTTGAAGAATCTCAGCTGATGATCCAGATAACGATGTAGATATTTTTCGAAACTTAGCAACTAAACCTAATGGTGATATGCAACGTATTTTATATGTGGCTAAATCAGGCTTTGGTTTACCATATAAAGGTATATCAAGGACATACCAATCGTTTTGTATATCTCGAATTGGTTCATCTTTTGTATTTTGTTTACGTACAACCGTGGATATCTTTTCATTGCCAGATATATTCATATCTTCAAAAAGAGATAAACCATCTGCAATATCTAATTCAGCAATCAACGGCTGCTGAAAGATTGATTCATACACGGTAAAGGTTTGAACTAAGCTCGATATATCTCTTTCTTTACCAGATGCTGATTCCATCACAACATCTAAACGAAAGGAATTCGGTTCAATAGCCGAGTTGTCAGTGGGGTGTAACCCTTTTGATATTGTCATGAGTTAATTAACTTTTTATATCGAGTAGCGAACTCATCAACCACGGAAGCGTTTAAAACTTTTAAATCCATTTTATTATCGTTTTCTTTTAATTCATAATCAAAATTAGTAACAGGTAATTCTGTATCATCTTCATTAAATCTTAAACGATCAATCCAGTTACCATCTGAATCTATATAATGATGTACAGCATCTTCGTAAGATTGAATTAATACTTTATGATCTGCGTTAAAAGAAAATACAATTGTGGATGTAATAAATCCAATTGATTCTGAATCTGAAAATTCGCCAACTACGTCTTTTACAATGACCTGATTTAATTGATGGTTTACCTTTTCAACAACTCCTGTAGCACCTGAATCAAAACCTAAAACCTGTTCACCAATTATAATATCTGTATTTCGGTTTGAAATCAGATGTACATCATTAACGGATCCAGATTTTTGTATTGGTGTTAATGCTATACGATTACCATATTTAGAAGTAACATAATTTTCTAATTCAAGAGAACTCTTTGGCCATTGATGAAGGCCATCATTTAATCGAGGATTAATTACAAAAAAGGTCCACCAATAATTTGGTGTCTTATATAATTTCATCGATAACTGATCGGGTCTTGATCCGTCAGAAACTGTTTCCCACAAATAATACGTGTGGTTATCCATTTCATCTAAAAACGCTCTTACATTTTTAGATATATCAACAATAAAAATTTTATCGTTTGTTTCGTCTTGAAATTGATATTCTCTTAGTGGAAATGATCTAAAAAAGTTTAACATGAAAATACCTATATAAGAGCGATGTCAGCTTCGTTGAAATCGTTAAGAGTAAGAACTTTAGTTTCTTGAAAGGTTAATGACATATCAACTTCAAGAGGAGCTCCACCTTCAAAATGCATTGATGTAGGAGCTGAAAAATTTGTAGTAAAATTAACTAAATTCGTTTGATATATTGTAGGATAATAAGGATTCGGTTTACCTTCTTTTGTACAGAATTCAATTGCAAATACATGTGGATAAGTTAAAAGATAATTCCCTTGGCCTGATTCTGCGTACATAGTTGCACGAAAGAATCTTTGTATATTACGAATTTCATCTGCTTCAAATGGATTTTCAGCAACTAATTTAAAATTAAATGCAAAAGATCTTAATACCATATTTTGAAAGGCAGTTACAGTATTTGGATTTACGGCCTTTCCTTTTGATTGTCCATATATATTTTGAAGTTGATCTGCACCAGGCACGATTGCTCCTGCACCAGAATTTTGTGCAATCTTCATGGCCAACATAGTTGATAATTCAGGATCAGCTGAACCACCAAATGCTGATTCGTTCATTCGAGAAGCAATCTCACCGGCCGATTCGCCGTTTTTCATACCTTCTAAAATATTAGAACCCAATGGACCCATATCAAAGGTAGAGAATGAAGCACCATCTGCGAATGATACTTGTTGTGGATGATATAGTGTTACTGTTCCAAACGTTTCTCCACCAGAGCCATAATCAGCTTTTGATGCAGTAATTCTCATAAATGGTGCATTACCATCTAAATTTTCTGGATATATGAGATCGACTGACATTGACTGTTAACCTATAAATAAAATTAAGTTTTCTAATCTATTTATATGGTTATGGCCAAAACTTACAAAGGTAAATATAGAATTAAAAAGCCTGAAAAATATAATGGCGATATACGAAACGTTACGTATCGATCATTATGGGAAAGGCAATGCTTTCGGTGGTGTGAAGAAAGAGATGATGTAGTATCATGGTCTTCCGAAGAAACTGTAATACCTTATCGGTGCAAAACAGATAATCGAATCCATCGATACTTTATTGATTTAAAAATTAAATTCTCAAATGGTCGAATTGTGTTGGTTGAAATTAAACCTGAATCACAAACAAAACCTCCTAAGAAACCAGCTCGACAAACAAAGAAATATATTAATGAGGTCATGACCTACGTTAAGAATGAATCTAAATGGAAAGCTGCTAGCCAATATGCAGAGAACTATGGTTATCATTTTGAAATATGGACAGAAAATCATCTTAAAAAATTAGGAATCAAACTCCTCACTTAGCCATATAAATAGATGTATGGCAGAATCAATATTTGACAAATATAAAAAAGACGCGATTGGTTCGGGTGTAAAACTCAGAACTGATGCTTCGCGTGATTGGTTTCAAGACAAATTAAAAACTTTAAGAAACGTCAATCGCCGTGGGTTATTAAGAGATCCAAACATGGTAAAAAGAAACCGTGCACGGGTTGGGTCGATGTATATGTATTTTTATGATCCAAAGACACGCGAAACGTTACCTTATTATGACTCGTTCCCATTAACCATAATGGTTGAACCAGCTCCAGGAGGATTCTATGGATTAAATCTCCATTACTTACCGCCTGCTTTAAGAGCAAAAATGTTAGACGCGTTAATGGACATTACAACAAATAAAAAATATGATGAGTCAACACGATTTAAATTATCATATCAATTATTGAAATCATCTTCTAAATTAAAATGGTTTGCACCATGTTTTAAAAGATACTTATATGAACACATAGAGGCTTCACCTGTTATGGTGCCAGCCGATGAATGGGAAATTGCAGTATTTCTTCCGACCGAACAATTTAGAAAAGCCAATAAGCGTTCCATTTGGAAAGATTCTAGACAAAGAGCTCTATCATGATTTTAGATAACCCTATATCAGATTTACAAGCAAAGATATCAGAACGTGGCGGTTTAGCCCGTACAAATTTATTTGCTATTACATTTACTGGTCCAGCTTCAGTCAATCCGGACATTTATTTAGTAAATGCTATATGCGAATCAGTATCTCTTCCTGGTAGATCTATATCTACAAATGAACACGCAACATGGAAGCATGCAACAAAGACTCCATATTCTTTTATTAATGACGACGTTACTATGAATTTCTTAGTAACAAACGACTTTTATATTAAAAGGTTGATGGACAACTGGATGCGGTCTGTTATTAATGATGAGGATGGTGTTGTTTATTATAAAAAGCAATACGCTTCTGATATTATTATAACTAATTTAGATTTAAAAGGCAATATGGTTTATAAGACTACATTGCAAAACGCTTTTCCAATTACGGTATCAGCAATTGAGTTATCAAATTCTTCTGAGAACGAAGTGATTCGATTAAGTGTTACATTTACATATGAAAATTTTAAAACAAATTCAACATATTTTAGTTTGGCAACATCATTGGCTGAATTAAAAAATGCAATATCTTTTCCAAATCCTTTAATGCCTTCGGTACCATTCTCGCCTTTCGGTGATCTTGGTGCTCAAGCCGAAACCATATTGGCAGGTTTAAAAGGACAAATAGCCGGTGAATTGTCTTCTGTATTACAAGCAATTACTGGCGATATACGCGGTAAAATTACTGCAAATGCGAATTCAATCACGATACCTTACGAGGGATCGCTAGGAAGTGTAGTCAGTCAATTATCTGGTAAAGTGACTAATATATTTGGAGCGGGATTGAGTGGAACCATGAATGAAGCAGCTTCATCTGGAGGACAGAGTTTGATTTCACGCGCATCTTCAGGCGTGAAAAGTTTGTTTGGTTAATTTATTATTCTATATAATAGGAGAATATTATGGCATTACCTAAGTTGGTGTCTGCGAAGCACACCATGAAAATACCGAGTACAGGTCAGACAGTAGAATATAGACCGTACTTAGTAAAAGAAGAAAAAGTTTTAATGATGGCATTTGAGACGAAAGACCAATCTCAAATGGTAAGAGCATTAAGGGATACAGTGGCCGCTTGTACTGAAGGCCAAGTTGACGTTGATAAGCTAGCATTATTTGATTTAGAGTACGTGTTTCTAAAACTCAGAGCAAAATCTGTTGGTGAAACATCGAAACTTAAAATTAAATGCTCTGATTGTTCGACGTCAAATGAAGTAATGGTGGATTTAAACACTGTTGAAGTACAAGGGGAAGTAAAACAAAACGCAAAGGTCCAATTAACAGATGAAGTAGGTGTTGTATTAAAATATCCTACGGTAAAGGGATCTTATAAGAATACGAGTAAAGCAAAGGATGATACATCACAAGCCTTTGCACAAATAGCTGCATCGATTGAATCAATATACGATGCCGAAAATGTTTATGCTGCATCTGATGAGTCTGCAGAGAGTATCAATGACTTTATTGAATCTCTAACATCAGATCAGTTTAAAAAGATTACGAGTTTTTTTGATGACATGCCAAAACTAAAGCATGACATCGAGTTTGATTGCACAAACTGTAAGACTCATAATAAATTAACGATAGAGGGCCTAACGAATTTTTTCTAATAGGTCTCTCTCATGAAACATTGGAGAATCATTACAAAACTAACTTTGCATTGATGCAACATCACAAATATTCTCTAACTGAATTAGATAATATGATTCCCTGGGAAAGAGAAATATATGTTATATTGCTCCAACAATATATTAAAGATGAGAATGATAGAATTAAAATGCAAAATAAGCGCTGATGAGAGAGACGTAAATGGCCGACGATTTAACTAAAAAACTACAAGAAATTGCGAATCAAATTGCGGAAGCAACTGCAGCAATTGCTAGAGAAAGCGAAAATAATCAAAAGCTTTCTGGCGCAGAAAAGAAACAAAGTACCGAAGAGTTGAAAAAGCTCAATGCTACTTTGGCTGCTCTTGTAGCTGAACAAAGCGATGCAAAAGAATCTTTACAAAATTTAGACGGTCTGAACGCCCTTACACAAACATTAAAGGACCAAAAGGCTGCTGCTGATAGAGATTTAAGTCTTGCAGAGTTGGGCAAAAAGTTAGATTCCTTAAACAGTCTCACAGAAGGTAATGCTGCTTCTGAAC